>ERZ1292633.6318-Hain-H41-02um-R1-6318-length-10383-cov-4_pt1 | contig 10383 bp, 9 predicted proteins | sample MGYA00564406_ERZ1292633 | MGnify/ENA primary metagenome ERZ1292633 (study PRJEB36523, sample SAMEA6512639) | groundwater metagenome | collected 2019-01-08 | study: AquaDiva: Metagenomics assemblies of 32 groundwater samples
TTTGAGGGTAATGGCTATATTTCGATGTCATCCGTTTCATCGATCAGTCTTGAGGCTGGAGCAGCTAAAGCTGTATCGATTAACTTAATGTTAGATGCTACCAGTATGAAAGATGAAAAAATTCGTGAAATGGACGGTTGGATTAAGCTCATGCAGGGTGGGGTTGAAGTTTATCGCGTGCCGGTGTTAGCTATTGCGCATAAATTGTCATCGCTTAAGGCAAGTCAATTGGTTGTTAATTCAACTTCGGAATTAGATTCCGGTGGCGCGTCGGCTCAGTTAACTCTTTCGGCTAAAAATGCCAATCAGGGTGAGGCCTTGTTATTTAATTTAATCGGTCAGGATGAACGTAAGCCTAAGGCTGAAGATTTTATGACATCAGATTGTGATTTACAGTCTGCGGGTTACAAAATTATTACAGGTAAGAATGATAAGGGTGTTGATGAGGATATTTTGCAAGTGGCGGTTAAATTATTTAAACCTATGACGACTTGGCATGCCTGTGACATCAGTTTATTGATAGACTCGAATCAGGATGGTATTCCGGAGCAGGAATTGTTAGGGTCTAATTTACGTGGTATTCCCGGCATTAATAGCGGCGAGTTTGCGACAACTTTACTAAATGCTACAAAGGCTCGTGAAATTCGTAAGTCTTTTGAGGTGGCCTTAGAGAGTGCTAAAAACAATCCTGAATTATTAGCGCAAATTCAAAGAAGCGAAGATTATACAGCTGCGATTTTAGATATGAATGCGATGAAGCTATTTAATAATTCAAGTGTAGTTATTCTTGAAATTTCAACTAAACACTTAGCTTTAACAGCGGATGGCGCGCTAGCGTTTAAATTACTAGTTACTCATAACGAGCAGAGTTCTGTAGAATTCGATGATTATTTAAGTTCGACTGTTAAAACTGATATGCGAGTTTCATTGAAAAAAATGGATCAATCTTATTTAGATTTACCTGAATCTGTAATATTGAATGGTTCAACAGAACAAGTTGTTGAGCTGACAAAAGGCGAAGGCAAAGAAAAGTTATTAGTATTAATGCCTAATAATAAATTTTCACTTTCAAATTTACATAAAGATTCGCAGTCACAGATTTTGACGCCAATTTATTTAGTAAAATAAAAGGCAGCACTGATTTAGAGCTCATGGGCCAGTCCTTTGATGAGTTTTTCAAACTCTTCAATTGCTGGCAACTGAGCAATATTTTTTCTAGAGATCAATTTAATTTGCCGACGAATATTAGGGCTTAACATCAAAATATCTTTTTTTGATATTTGCATGGTCTGCGCAATGCCCATAGGCACAAGACCGTGACCATAGCCCTCTTTGACCATTTGTATGATGGCCGCAAAAGATTCTACAAAACTGAATTCAAAATTTTTAAGTTTAGGGTGGCGGGAAATTTTTTCTTCAAGGCTTCGCCAAGTGCCAGAGCTTTTTTCGATGGTGATGAGCTTATTGCTTTCTAAAGGACATCGAAGTAGCACCAAGGGTTCTTCAAAAACAACCGAGGATATAATTTGCGGGTCTTTGGAATTGCTGATGCATAGGCCGAGATGATATTTGCCAAGCTTAATGTTTTCCTCGACCAACGTACTGCGATGCACATGTATTTCAAATTCAGTGGATTTTAATTTTTTTGAAGCTAGCCGAATAAGTTTGGGTCCCCATGAAGCAGCGATTGAATCAGAAATGGCGATCGAGAATTTTTTGATTTCATAATCGGTATCAAGATACTTTAAATTTTTAAGTTCGGAGAATAGCGGACTAGCCTTATTTAAAAACAAAAGGCCTTTGGCTGTTAGTTTAACTCGCCTTCCGTCGGGCTCAATCAGCTTGAACTTCAATTCATTCTCTAAAGATTGAATGCGCTTACTCACGGCAGATTGCGTTAAGCGTAACTGCGCCGCGGCCTCGCTAATTGTGCCGGTTCTTTCTAGAGCTAATAGTGCTTCAATACCTTCGACCATATATTCCTAATACTACTACATAATATTCCTATTATTCAATTTTTTCTTTAATGCAATTAACAAATAATTAAGGTGTAATCTAGACCAAATAAGAAATTGAATAATTTCTAACAAAAAAGGAATACATCATGGCTGCAAAAATCGAGACCACCCCTGAAATGGCAAAAAAAGTTTACGAAACCACGCGTGCAAAAACTGATGTTATTCGTAAACGTTTAAATCGCGATTTAACTTTAGCTGAAAAAATCATATACGGTCATTTAACAGACCCGCAAAGTCAGGAAATTGAACGCGGAAAAAGTTTTTTATTATTACGACCTGATCGAGTAGCCATGCAAGATGCAACTGCGCAGATGGCGATATTACAATTTATGCTCGCTGGAAAATCTGAGGCCGCAGTTCCTTCTACAGTTCATTGTGATCATTTGATTCAAGCCTACCAAGGTAAAGAAAAAGATATGGCGGCATCCAACACAACCAATAAGGAAGTTTTTGATTTCTTAGCGACCTCTTCATCTAAATACAATATCGGTTTTTGGAAGCCTGGAGCAGGGATTATTCATCAAGTGATTTTAGAAAATTACGCTTTCCCAGGTGGGTTGATTATAGGAACGGACTCGCATACGCCGAATGCTGGTGGTTTAGGAATGTGTGCTATTGGTGTGGGAGGTTCCGACGCCTCAGACGTGATGGTGGGACTTCCTTGGGAAGTTAAAAATCCAAAATTAATCGGTGTGCATTTAAAAGGAAAATTGAATGGTTGGACTTCAGCAAAAGATGTCATTTTAAAACTTTGTGGAATGTTAACTGTTAAAGGTGGTACTGATAAAATCGTCGAATATTTCGGCGAAGGCGCCACCAGCTTATCTTGTACAGGCAAAGCAACGATCACGAACATGGGTGCCGAACTTGGTGCGACCTGTTCAGTGTTTCCATACGATGCAAAAATGGGGGCCTATTTAGCTGCCACAAACAGAAAAGAACTGGCTAAAATTGCAGATCAGAATATGGATCTACTAACTGCTGATGCCGATGTGCTCGTTAATCCTAAAAAATATTTTGATGAAGTTTATGAAATTGATTTATCGGTTTTAGAGCCGCATTTAGTGGGGCCGCATACTCCGGATTTGGCGCGCCCGATTTCTGAAGTCGGCAAAGAAGCTAAAGCAAATGGTTGGACTTTGAATTTATCAAGTGCACTGATTGGTTCGTGTACGAATTCTTCCTATGAAGATATTGGCAGGTCGGCCATGATAGCGGAACAAGCCATCCAAATTGGCGCAAAAATGAAACAGCCCTTTTTGGTTTCCCCGGGATCAACACAAATTCAAAATACGATAACTCGTGATGGACAGATGAAAACCTTTGAGGCTGTTGGTGCCACAGTTTTAGCAAACGCCTGTGGACCTTGCATAGGGCAGTGGAAGCGTGACGACATCAAGAGCGGCGATAAAAATACGATTATTACTTCTTTTAATCGTAACTTCAGAGGCCGTAATGATGCCAACGCCGATACTTTAGCATTTATAGGTTCACCTGAAATCGTAATGGCTTTAGGTCTTGCCGGTCGCTTGGATTTTAATCCTATGACCGATGAGCTTGAGGGTCCAAAAGGTAAAATTAAATTAAAAGCTCCAATGGCTCCTGAGTTACCGGAAAAAGGTTTTTTACCAGATACCGAAGGCTATCAAAAACCTGAAGGGGACAAAACAACTGTGGCGGTAAGCCCAACTTCTGATCGATTGCAGTTGTTAGCACCATTTACAAAATGGAATGGTCAGGACTTTGTTGAACATTTAGTACTAGCAAAAGCTAAAGGTAAGTGCACGACGGATCATATCAGTCCAGGGGGTAAATGGCTTAATTATCGAGGCCATTTAGATAATATTTCTAATAATATGTTGTTAGGCGCAGACAATGCTTTTGGGGGCGGTGAGATCGGCAAAGGAATTAATCAATTAAGCGGCGAGAAAAAAGAATTTGCTCAGATTGCTCGCGAGTACCAAAAAGCAGGTAAGGCCTGGATGATCATCGGCGATGAAAATTACGGTGAGGGTTCTTCGCGTGAGCATGCCGCGATGTCGCCGAGATTTTTAGGTTGTACAGCGGTGATTACTAAATCATTTGCCCGTATACACGAAACCAATCTTAAAAAACAAGGAGTACTGGCGCTGACTTTTGCAGATACAAAAGATTATGATAAAATTCAAGAGAAAGACAAATTAAGCATTAAAGGTTTGAATGAACTGACCCCAGGAAAAAATCTGACGCTTGAGGCGAAACATGCTGATGGTTCAACCGATAATATTTCGGTGAAGCATACTTATAATTCTGAACAAATTAAATGGTTTAAGGCGGGTTCTGCGCTGAATTTGATACGCGGGGTTTAGAATATGAAATTAGTATTAATAGTACTGTTTTTAATGGCGACAAAGGTTTTTGCTGAAACAGATTTACATCTTATTTATGTGAACGGCGTGGCAGAAAAAACCGTGGATCCAAATATGGTGCATATTAATATTGAATCATGGGCCAAGGCTTCAACTGCTAAACAGGCGCAGGAAAGACAAGCGCTTCTGTACGACGCCATTAAGCTAACAATTGAAAAGTTTAAAATTAAAAAAGAAGATGTGCAAACCGAAGGATTTTCGGTTTATCCAGAACATACTTATGATCAAAAAACTCAGACAAATAAAATGACGGGCTATAAGGTGAGCCATCGCATATTGATCACGTATAGAAAAATTGATGATGCTGGTGTCGTATTAGATTCCTTAGCGACCAGTAAGGGCGATATTGGTGGCGTCAATATTAGTAGCGTTTCTCTAGATTTTGATAAAAAAAGTGTGGTTGAGAATTCAGTTTTGGCCGAGGCGGTCAAAAATGCGAGAGCTAAGGCTGAGGAATTAGCCAAAGCAGCTGATGTCATAATCAAGACGGTTCATAAAATCCAGTTTTCATCCAGTGCTCCTCCGATTGCTGAGCCTATGTACGAAAAAGCAGCAATGAGAATGATGTCTGATTCTGCAGCGCCGCCAACAGAGCTCTCTTCGGGGAAAATTAAAGTAAGAGTTGATGTCCAGATGGAGTTTGAGATATAAATTTTGAACAACCATAAACAGGAGAGAAACATGCTATTTAAATCACTTTTAGCTATTGCCACTACACTCACTTTAAGCTCAACATTTGCAGCTAATGAAACTGTATCGTACCAAGACGCACCTAAATATTATAACCAAACTAAAACCGTTGAAGGTACAATTGCCACTGCATTTTGCGATGATAAAAGATGTTTTTTGAATTTCGATAAAGATTACAGAAAATATCTTTCTGCAGTCATTGATCCAGCTGATTTGGCTAAATTTACTAAAGCCACTGGCGCAGCTGCACAAGCTGAGATGGAAAAACTATATGCTGGTAAAAAAGTACAGATCACGGGTGCTATTACTGAGTACAAAAGCAAAGACGCAACTAAACCAGGTCGTCCACAGATTTTACTAACTGACGCTGAAAAAATTAAAATTGTTGTAAAATAGTTATTCGAGTAACTATTCGGTTATTGGCCAAAGATAAGTGGTCTGCATAGACCGCTTATCAAAAATTTCATAGATTTCAATAACAGAACCTTTGCGGGTGAGCTTGTGTTCGCGGAGATAGTCATCGGCCTTTGGATAAACCTTTAGAGGCCCGATACCAGGTGCGCCAGTGAACAGAGCCACCACAGCCTTGGTTTTTTCAATTTCAGCGACGAAGAAGTCGGACGGAAAATTTTCGGCAAAGTTTAATTTAAGTTTTTTTAAAATAATTTTTTCTTCCTCAACTAAAGGATCTATCAGGCAACCACCGCGGGAGTTGAGTCGTCCTTCTTCGACAATTCTTGGATCATCAAAATATTCGCCAAAACTTAAACGACATTTTAAATTGTTATTTCGAGCCCATTTCTCGACCTCTTCAATTGTTGAAACTATTTTGTGATAGGGGCCGATATGGGTTTTATAAACAACTGTAAAAGGGCCGCGTTCATCTTGATCGATAGAAACCGATTTAAAAGCTCCGGTGTATTGAAACAGGTAAAGAAAAAAAAGAACAAAGCCGAGAACCAAAGCGTAAAGTGTATGTTTAATCATAATGCTCTTTCTTTTATTTGATCCATTTTATTGAACAGCCCATTGAAGGTGTTTGAGGCCTTGAGATTTTTTTATTTTGCGAGAGCTCAATAACAGCATCGAAGAGTTCGCGATTTTTAACCTGTGAGGGCTCTTTCCACGAGTCATCCAAGTTACCGCGATAGGAAAGTTTGGCCTGTTGATCGTAAACAAAAAAATCTGGTGTACAAACAGCGCCAAATCTTTTTGCTACTTCTTGTGTTTTGTCATGTAGGTACACAAAGGGATATTTTTTTTCTTCAGCGCGCTTTTTGAGATTTTGATAACTGTCGTCCGGGTAGTTGACTTCATCATTTGAACAGATCGCAATAACATTGATATTCAATTTTTTTAGATCATGTCCTAATGCTATAAGTCGATCTTCAATGGCCTTAACATAAGGGCAGTGATTACAGATAAACATCACAACTAGCGGATTGTGATTCAGAAAATCCTTTTTTTTATAGGATTTTCCATCGGTGGCCAACAATAAAAAATCTGGAAGATCTTGCCCAAATTCTATTTTTTCGGGGGTGTGAACCAATGCCATAAAGCTTATAGTTCCAGCCAGGATATTTTTTGAGTTTTAGTTTTTAAGTTAGCATTTGGATCTAGGTCGATATATTTTTCTTTTAAAAGCGGATGTTTATTGAGGGCCGACAACAAAGCCTTCGTGCTGGTTGTATTCATGGGCTCAAACGACATCTGTAATGAAAATGAAAATTCAAAAAGTAGTCTTTCAAGAAAGCTAATCCAGTCCTGTGCGAGTAGAGGGGTTTCTTCTGATAGCTCATAAGATAGTGATGTTGCAGACTGAAGCGATTCTGGTGCGGAAATAATATTAAACCCCAACCCCAGAAGTAAACGGTGCTCATCCCCTTGAGAAACAGTTTCAAGTAAAATACCGGCTATTTTTTTTTCGTTAATATATAAATCATTGGGAGCTTTTAAGTTCCAATTTAAAAAAGGCCAGGTGGCGGTTACAGCTCTGTAGAGAGCAAGTCCCATCATGGGTGCAATGGTCTGATGAGGAGCACTGGTGATCATAAAAGACCAGGTCGATAATAATTGCGAGCCAGGCCGGCTGCTCAGCCAAGTATTTTTTCCGCGCCCTTTGCCTGCAGTTTGTTGATCTGTAAGATAGATAATTAAATGTTCATTAAAAGAATTTTCGATAAATGCGTCGGCTTTGGCTTTTAAATTCGTACTGTCAATAGTTTGAAAATATTGCGAAGAAATTTTTTGATGTTCAGCCCAATGATGGGTGACTTCTCCAATGAGGATACTTTCTGCTGAGGACATCATGGACCCCAATCAAATAGAAGACTCACATCAGCACAGGGCGCCGAGTGAGTTAAGGCTCCAACTGAGATAAAATCAACGCCCAGCTGAGCAACCGATTTAACACGCGATAGATTCATATTTCCGCTGGCTTCAGTATTAATATGTTGTGGTATTATTTGCATCGCCGCCGTTATCATCTCATTGCTCATATTATCAAGTAGAATTCTTTGTACATTCAACAGCACACATTCTTTAACTTGTTCAAGAGTGCTGGCTTCAACTTCGATGGCCAAGTTACAATGCTGTTTCAAGCGATTGACAGCTTTTGTAATACCGCCCATTAAAGTAATATGATTATCTTTGATGAGCACTGCTTCGGATAAATTAAAGCGATGATTAAAACCGCCGCCATGATGAACAGCTCGTTTTTCGAGGTCGCGCAAAAGGGGAGTGGTTTTACGGGTATCTAAAATTTTAGTCTTGGTGCCCTCAACTTCTTTAACAAAACTGCGAGTCAAGCTGGCTATTCCTGAAAGTCGACCTAAAAAATTGAGTGCTACGCGTTCGGCTTTTAAAATCTGAATCAGGTCACCATAGGCCGAACAGATGTTCTGCCCTTTGTAGATGAGGTCTCCTTCGTTGAATTGCCATTTAATTTTAGCCTGGGGTTCCAGAAACAAAATTGTTTCCTCAAAAGCATTGGCGCCAGAAAGAACCAGATCTTCTTTAGCTTTAAGAAGCGCTTCGCCGTTTTTGGGTTTCATAGCCATGGATTCAGTTGTGATATCTCCGGATGGCATATCCTCTTTAAGGGCCGCTTTGATGAGATCAATAGTCATCATAGGCTTTTTTCAATTCCTTCAAGCAATTTATTCAGCTCATCTCGAACAACTTTTTCGGTTATTTCGGGGATTATTTGCCAGCAGATTCTTTCCGCAATTAGGCGAACTTCCTCTTTTACTAATTGCTCATCAAAACTGGAAAAAGTATTTTTTGGTAGCGTATTAGAATTGGCTCGATGAGATGTGACTGGGGAGTCATTTAAGTAGGCCTGGATCTGTTCATTTATTTTACCTTGGAGATCGGTGTCTTCTTGATTGTGTGCATTGTTCATACCGCTGACATTCTTGACTTCTTCGAATTCCCCGAAAGATTCAGTTTCTATGACTAATTGATTGGTTCGAGCTGTGCTCCACTCGTCATTTGGTGGTGGTGGTTGTTGTTGAGGCGCTACTTCTGATCGCGGTTGTAACTCTTCTTGTGGTGCCTGTAGTTGTACTTCTTGCGGCTCCTGTTGTTGCTCTTCGAATATTTGGCGATAAAGAGTTGTAGACTCGATGTCGGACAGCTCGGCAACAACAGGTGCCGGTGCAGATTCGGCTAAAGTATGGAAATTATTTTTTTGTCTGACAAATGTATCAGATTCTTCGAAATCCGGCATTGGGGGGGTATTTAAAAGTCCCTTAAGCGGGAAAGACTGAAGTTTAGGAACTAATCTTTCCACCAAAGTTCTGATAGTTTGAGTGTCGAAAGGTTTTTCTAATGAGGCATCGGCGTTGCAATCCAAATAGAGTTGCCTATCGAGTTGCATAAAGCTGCTCCACATAAGAACGATAGGAATATCTTTTGTGTCGGAATTTTTCTTAAGTTCGGCACAGACTTCGTATCCATTTTTTTTGTTTAGCAGGATATCTGCAATGATAATATCAGGACTAAAAGATTGGGTAACCGATAGAACATCGATTCCGGTGGGAACAGTTTTGACCTCTACCCCATAATCAGACAGCACCATTTGGATAGCTTTTTTAATGGTGGAACTTTCATCTGCTAATAAGACACGCAAAGCCATACTTAAGTAGATATCACGATAGCAAATGAGTCAAGTTCGGGGCATGATAAATTAATGTTTGCACGTATAGATCGATATTTACTTGGCCTTTTTTGGTCGGCCTTTATAGCAGGACTATTAGTTTTTCTGACGCTATTTCTTGCTACGGATGCTATGTCGACACTCGTCAAGTATAAGGACATCAGCTCGGTGATTCTTATGAGATATTATGCCTTTTATGTTCCAGAGGTCATTTACAAGATGCTTCCGATTGCTTGCGTGGTAGGCATGGTGACGACTATTTCATCGCTGAATAAAGGCAGCGAGCTTGTAGCGCTTTTTTCATCAGGTTTGAGTCTTTATCGTATTTCGCGTGTTATTTTTATTTCAATCATTTGCATCGGCATTTTTTCTTACTTTTTAAGCGACCAATTAATGCCGGTTTTCAGTAAACAGAAGAATTTCATTTACTATAATGAAATGGAGAAAACGCCTTCACGTTTTCAAACGATTAAAACAAATAAAATCTGGTATCGATCTAAAAACTCAATATTCAATATAAAAACATTGAATGCTGAAGGGAATAGGGCCCAGGGACTGACGCTTTATTTTTTTAATGATAAATGGGATCTGGTGCAGATGCTAACTGCCAATTCGGTATTACTGCAAGGCAGTCAATGGATTTTAAAGCACGGAACCATTACGGTGTTTGATCAGACCTCGAGTTTTCCATTGAATGATAAATTTGTAGATAAAACAATTGTAATGTCTGAAGACGCGCAAGACTTACGAAGTACGGGGCAAACTTCGGATTTATTGACGCAAAAAGAACTTTTTCGTTTTATCAATAAAAATAAAGAAGCAGGGCTGGATACAGTTCGTTATGAGGTTGATTTTTATTCTAAATTTAGTTTTGCCCTAGCCGGTTTGGTCATGAGCCTTTTAGCCCTGCCTTTTTGCGTTGGTCAGGGACGCGGCGCCAGTATGGTCAGAAATGTTGGTATTAGCATCGGCTTAGTTGTGGTCTATTGGATTATGCACAGCACCTCGCAAACTCTGGGACTACATGGAGAAATTGCACCTATTTTAGCGGCCTGGCTTCCTAATATTATAATGCTGATATTAGGTGTATTCTTATTGTTGCGCTCAA
>ERZ1292633.6320-Hain-H41-02um-R1-6320-length-10379-cov-9_pt1 | contig 10379 bp, 12 predicted proteins | sample MGYA00564406_ERZ1292633 | MGnify/ENA primary metagenome ERZ1292633 (study PRJEB36523, sample SAMEA6512639) | groundwater metagenome | collected 2019-01-08 | study: AquaDiva: Metagenomics assemblies of 32 groundwater samples
GGATGGGGGATCTATTGCTTCGTGGTGGTGAGAGGTGGGGGCGACGCTGGCTCGGACAACCAACATGGGGGTCCCGAGCCGCAGGCGAGACGAATGTCCAACACATTTTTAAAAATTTCTTTATCTTTCTTGGATCGCTTGATAGCAAGTAATAAAATTGAGAATTATTGATGACAAAAACTGCAGGTCTGATCCTTGCTGCAGGGAAAAGTACGCGCTTCAAAGGAGATACGCCCAAATTCTTACATTCATTGCTTGGCAAACGCATTATTGATTATGTGACCGATGCCGTGCAGCCGTTTGTTGATGAATTATTTTATGTATCTTCGCCAAAGCATCTTGTCCATCCAGATGCCATCATTCAAAACGATCCGTGCGGTACAGGGCATGCAGTAATGACAGCATTGCCACATATCAAGGCTGACAAAGTTCTGATTGTGTTTGGTGATACTCCATTTATTTCTCAAGAAACCATCCAAAAAATGTGTGTATCTACGACGTCTATAACAATAGCGGCCTTCAAAACGAATATGCCAGATAAGCCGTACGGGCGTGTGGATCCTGTTTTTAAAAAAATTACCCAGTATAAAGATGCCTCTGACCAGCAGAAACAAAATTCACTCTGTCATGCTGGTATTATGATGGCAGACTATCATGTTCTGGTTGATCTACTGCCCCGTTTGTCGACTGATAATCAAGCCCAAGAATATTATTTGACAGATGTAGTCAATATGTTTGATGGCCCAATTGGTCTGGTAGAAGGTGCAGAAGAAGAGTTTATAGGTATTGATACACGGTTTGATTTGGCTGTAGCCTCTGCTTTGCTACAGCACAAACTAAACATGAAACATATGGAAAATGGGGTAACTTTTCATGGGGTTGCCAATCTTGCATATGACACTCAATTAGGTGTTGATGTGGAAATTGGTGCGCATATCGTATTTGGACCAAATGTGATCATAGAATCAAACGTACGCATTCTGCCCTTTTGCTATTTGGAAAATTGCCATATTAAATCACATTGCGTTGTGGGACCTTTTGCACATATTCGTGGAGGAACAAAGCTTGAAGAAGGGGTGGAGATAGGAAATTTTGTAGAAGTCAAAAAATCAACAATTGGCAAAAAATCAAAGGCCAAGCATCACACCTATTTGGGGGATGCCCTTATTGGGGAATGCGTCAATATTGGGGCGGGCACGATCACCTGTAATTATGACGGACAACTCAAATCCCAGACGGTAATAAAAGATGGTGCATTCATTGGCAGCAATGTTAATCTAATTGCACCCATTACAGTTGGTGCTGATGCGTATATTGGGGCCGGCAGTACGGTTAGCAAAGATGTTGAGCCAGGTACGCTGGTTGTTGAGCGTGCCGAAGAAAGGCGGAAGTCACGATGCAACAAAAACTAGTCCTTTGCATTGTGGATGGGTTTGGGATTGATGATAAAGATCCTTTAAACCCGATTCCGAAATATATGCCATGGTGGGTGAAAACGTGGAAAGATGCGAAGATAAAATCTCAGCTAAGTGCCTCTGGTGCTAGCGTTGGCTTGCCAGAAGGGCAAATGGGAAACTCAGAAGTGGGGCATTTGACCATAGGTTCAGGTCAAATAATAGAACAGGATTTGATACGTGTGGGACGGGCCGTGTCAGAGCAGTTTTTGATGCATCCTGCGATTCAAAATTTGATTGAAAAACGCACGCGTACACACCTTATTGGTTTGTTTTCTGATGGAGGCGTGCATTCACATAAAGACCACTACATGGCGATATTCCACCAACTGAAAGATCATTTGCCTGTTGTATGCCATTTGATTACGGATGGTCGTGATACCAAACCAAGCATTTTTGCGCAGCAGTATGAAAAAGAATTAGAGCCGTATGTGGCCACAGTAATGGGGCGATATTACGCGATGGATCGTGATAAGCGCTGGTTGCGCACACAAAAGGCGATCGATGCCATGATGTTTGGACAAGGTTACGTGATGCAGGATGTTCTTGAATATGTAGACTTGCAACGCAATACGGATGAATTCATTGAACCTGGTGTGAGGGAAGGATATGAAGGCTTCCTGCCAGGCGACGCGGTTATAGTTGTGAATTTTCGTGCTGATCGGATTATACAGTTGCTGTCTGTTATGGCTGAACCTGGGCTGTATAACTTGTTTTCTCTTTCAGATTTGCCTATGGTCATTCCTGGTGTGACTACGCTTTTTCCAAAATCGCCTATCCAAAACACGTTGGGAGAATATATAGCGGGCGCGCATCTGCGTCAATTGCGTGTGGCCGAAACGGAAAAATATGCACACGTTACCTATTTTTTTAACGGGGGTAGAGACGAACCATGGCCCTTGGAAGATCGCGTGTTGATACAATCACCGGCTGTAGCAACATATGATGAGGCGCCCGAGATGTCTGCAAAAGCTGTTACGGATGCAGTATTAAAAGGTATTGATAAAGATTATGACGTGATCATCGTGAATTACGCTAACGCTGATATGGTGGGACACACAGGAAAATATGATCCTGTTATAAAGGCGTTAATTTGTTTAGATCAAGAACTGGAAAAACTGTATTGCGCTTGCCATGAAGAAGGTTATGCCCTGATCATCACAGCAGACCACGGCAATGTTGAAAACATGTTTTATCCCGATATGACGCCCTATACTGCACATACCACAAACCCTGTACCCTTTGTTGTTCTGAATGCACATCTGCCCGTTGATTTATCAACATGCACGCAATTATCGGATATTGCAAAAATTGTGAGGCATCTTATTCAGGATCGTTAAAAGAGAGGAAAGAAAATGGAAAAGATTCATATTGTGGCGCGAGCTTTGATTAAAAGTGAAAATGCATTATTGATGGCTCACCATAAGGATTTTTTCTTTCTTCCAGGAGGGCATGTAAAATATTGTGTCAGCCCGTAAAGCCCTAGAAAGGGAATTAGATGAAGAGCTTGGATGAAAATCAGAAGTTAATAATTTTATTGGGGCATTAGAATGCGCTTGGGACAATAAAGGCTCTTTATTTCATGAGATTAACTTAGTGTTTAACGTAACTGCTGAAGGTCTAAATAGAAGGGAGGCTGTCGTATCAAAAGAATCACATATTGATTTTGAGTGGGTTGTTTCAGAAGATCTGGCAGAGATTAATTTAATGCCTGATGGAATGTTTAAGCTAATTAAATCATGGGAGATGGAAAGCAGAGCACATCTTTTCAGTACTTTAACGTGAGTTCAATATAAGAACGACTGTAAACTTGCCATTCTTGGCAAGATAGAAAAGTATAAATCAAATATTAATATTGTTTTTATTTATAATATGTTGCTAATATAAAAAGTAAGTAGGTATATCTTTACTAAAAATGGCCGCTTGTGCTCCTCCGCTAATCATTGACGTGGCGCGTATTTCTAAGGCAAATAATTGGACGTACATTTTGGTGTTTGTCAATATCTTGGTATGGACTGTTCTTATATTCGCGATTTATCCCATGATCAAAATCTTTCCTCATACTGGGGCCGTATTACATGAATTCATTGCCACTGTTGTCAATAATTAAGGGGGAGAAATTATGCTTGCCACTCCATCAAAACGTATTTGTATCAATTACTGCTGCCCGCCTTTGTGGAATGCTGCCCTTAACTTTTTGTTTTGGATCACTTTAGGTGTTACAGGTGTTGTAGTGGGTTATTTATTTGTGATGTATATTATGGATACGGCCGTTCAGGCTGATGTTGGCCCACATCAAGGCGCCAATGTTGGAAATTCTGCAAATTATGGAAATGTGGTAGAACATTATATCAGCGCTATTCCTTTTCTAGGTAAGTTTTTATACCCATAAAGCTATTTCTTCATCAATCCGCGGAAGAAATTAAAGGATAATTTGGCGAAGATACAATTTCCGCCGACGTTTCCTGTCGTAATCAAGCAGTCTTGAAGTACGCATACTGAAAAGAAAATCCCCATCATTTCTTCAGAAAATCCAAGATATTGTCCCAGCATAGGCATGACGATGGCTGTTGTTCCTGCGGGCACGCCAGCTGCTGAGAATTTGGATAGCATGTAATAGAAAGTAAATAAGCTAAGGACTGCCAAGGATGGTTCGCAAGCCGAATACATGTAGATCAATGCAGCAATTGTGACGCCAAAGATAATACCATCCCCAACCATATGAACGCCGGCCGTAAAAGGGATGATAAAATCCGAATAATCATCGTTTTCTAATGCTTCCTTTGTGCAGGCTAGTGTAAATGGCAAAGTGGCCATACTGGACATAGTTGTGAATCCTGTCAACAAAGGTGTGATCATGCATTTGACGTGGCGCCAAGCAGAACGAAAGTTAAAGCTGTGCGAGATAATTAACAAAATACCCAAATAGATAAATAACAGTAGCGTTACAAAAATAAAGATTTTGCTGTAGCCGGCCATCAATGCCTCTATCGTGCCCTCGAATCTCATTTTTACAAAAAATCCAAAGATAAATATCGGTAGTACGGGAATAAGGGCTTTGCTTAATATGTTGCCGATAGTTTTTTTCAAACTTTCCGACAAACGTAAAATGCCACTGCTTTTGATAAAGCTAAAAATAATACCAAAAATAAAGCCAGACAGCATGCCATTGGCAGGCGACCAGAAACTTGGAATGGGTATATTAATGTGGGAGCTGATATCAACTGTTTGGTTCAGACAAATTGAACCGGCTGTCAAAAAATAAGGTGCCGTCCATTTAAGAGCAAAAAATCCAATGGCAAAGGCAAGGACATTTGAAATTTGTAAAGATGTTAAAACGCTGATGATCAAGCCAGGCGATGAACGCGCAAATTTTAACATGGATCCAAACATATATGTAAAAGTGATCACAGGTAGTAGTATGACAAGGCCAGTTTTAATAATCGTGCTTGCTGTATAGGCCCATGCGACACCTTCTTGCCCCATGTAGGGTGTAAGGATATAGCCGGCAATGAGGACGATGATGATCTGGAAAATTGTATTGGATAATAGTTGTTTGAACATAAAGCTATGAAAAATCCATCATAATGATGAGTTTACTCCATTTAGAACCTGTATTGAAAAAAATAATATATTATGTTATTTATTATTTAATTTAAATATTGTTACAATAAAATATAAGATAGATTCATGTAATTCCCGCGAAAGCGAGGATCCATTTACTTGCTTCACATTCATGGATCCTTGCCTGCGCGAGGATGACAGTAAAGGAGTGAAAAATGAGCTGCTGCGAGAATAACTCCTCTCTTAAAATTATTTTCAAGGAAACAAGCCGCTGTTATAAGCCAGTTTTGCATACAAACAATTTGGATGATATTGAAACACTCAGCAAAGTATTGTTATTTGTGAATGATTATTGCTTATCGTTAGATGCATGTGCCTCTTCACGAATTTGCACAGATATCTGTTTTTTTGAGTCGTTGATATCAACGCCTTTCTTTCCCCCACATTCCCCCCAAGCGATTTTGAAAAGATATTTCACCTGTCCGAGGCATGATTGTGGTGTAGAGATACCAAAATAAGAATCTGATTTCTCAAAACTCACACGTTACCTAATTACTGTTTTTCCTTATTTTAATAATTTTGCAAAATTTTGTTGCCTATTTATACCAAGTTTTCTTATTATTAAAATGAAAGAACTATTTTATAAAGATTTCATGGTTGGTCTCACGCAGCGGGTGATGGCGCAAATTGCTAAGGTGACGCCGCCTACGATTAGCAAATGCATTGCGCAAAACGATATCAAGCCCGTTGATATTAAGAATTTGAGGAACATGCGTTATGACATAAATGATGTGCGTAAGGTCCTTCGCCATTGTATAGGTAAAGATTTGAAGATTCATAAGCCGGTCATGGCGTTTTACAACTTTAAAGGTGGCGTTGGTAAAACCAGCATTTGCTTTCAAATTTCTAGTCATTTGGCCATGATGGGATTCAAGGTGCTGGTCGTTGATGCTGATCCTCAGGGGCATCTGACGACATCGTTTGGCCTGTCGAATGAACATGAATATCTGACCTTGTACGATATTATTGAACATCAGATGTCACCTAAAGAAGTTATCCAGCCTATTTTTGAAGGGCTTGATTTGGTGCCATCTAACTTGTCATTGACCAGAATTGAAGTTAGTTTGAATGAATTGCCTAAGCGTGAAGAGCGCATTAAAATTGCGTTTGATCCTCTTAAACAGGATTATGACTTTATTTTATTTGATACGAACCCATCGATTAGCCATCTGAATCGGAATGTGATTGTTTTCTCGGATCTGCTTAATATCATCGTGGAAACGCAAGCGTATTCGATTAATGGCCTTAAATTGTTGATGAATGATTTGGATCGTTTTTTCCAATCTATGGTGATGCAGAAGCCGGAAATTTTCATCATCCCTAATCGCTATGAAGACAGAACTTCAACATCTGTTGAAGCTATTACATTGCTTCGTGAATTTTACGGAGAATATATGATTGAAAACTTTGCTTTCCGTAAAAGTGAAGACATCAATATTTCCGCCAAGACATCGCAGCCTTTGGCCGTTTTTTGCCGAAAGAACTCCATCGCTTTGGAAGATGTGTTGGATGTTTTGTACTACATTTTGTTTAAAACCACAGATTTGGAGTTGTGATATGGGAAAAGTTCGTTACACAGATAAGGTGTCTGAATCAATGCGCGGCATGATAACGCCAGTAAGTGCAGGCCGAGCCAGCATAGGTCAAGAACAAAGGGTGGCAGAATATTTTTATATTCAAACTGATAAATTGGTACCATTTGCCAATCAAGCGCGTGTACATTTCGATGCAAAAGAATTGAATGAGCTGAGGCAATCTATCGAAACTCATGGTGTGATTCAGCCTTTGCAGGTGATAAAAAGTCCGAGTCAAGAAGGTTTATATGAAGTTGTATCAGGAGAGCGGCGCCTAAGGGCGGCCAATTTACTTCATATGGAACGTGTACCCTGCATCATTATTAAAGATACAGATAAAAAACAGGAAATTGCGATCATAGAAAACATCCAGCGCTGTGATTTACACCCTTTAGAATTGGCACGTGCGTACGCAGATCTGCTGACAATAAAGCAAACGCAAGCGGCGGTGGCGCAGGCTTTGGGGATTTCTCCGCAATCTATCAGTGAAACATTGAAACTGCTAGAAATTCCACATGCGTTGCAAAACGAATTGATTGAAAAGAATGTACGATCACGTGATACCCTGCGGCGGATTGTAAAAGAGAAAGCATTGCCAACCACATTGAAAGGTAAGCAATCTGTTTTGCGGGTGTCTTTATCGCAGAACACATTAAGTGTTCAGCGGACAGGATTAGAACGTTTGACGCCGCAAAATCGTAAAATTTTGATCGATATTTTGACGGATTTGATGAGCGAATTAGAAAAAATAAAATAGAGAAAATTTCATGTTATCTGTTCAGAATTTATCTTTAACAATAGGTAAAAAGACCTTATTGTCCGGTATTGAATTCACGATCAATCCGGGTGAAATAGTTGCCCTATGCGGAGAAAGCGGGTCTGGAAAAACATTGACCGCTTTATCCATGATGCGATTGATTCGCGGTGGAGTTTATACAGGAAAAATCCTGTGGAACGATTTTGATTTACTGCACATGCCTGACGCTGACATGCAAAAGATTCGCGGCAAAGAAATAAGCTATATTTTTCAAGAACCTGGTTTGGCATTAAATCCCACAAAAACTGTGGAAGTACAGATCAAAGAATTGTTTACCCTGCATCCTGCTGTTCCGTTTGATTTAACGGCAACGTTGGTTAAGGCAGGTTTAGACAATATAGATCTTGCGCGGTATCCGCATCAATTATCGGGCGGTCAAAAGCAACGGGTTGTCATAGCCATGGCCTTGGCGCTATCCCCAAAATTGATCATTGCAGACGAACCCACAACAGCGTTGGATAGGCATCTGCAAAAACACATCATCAATATTTTAAAAGACAGGCCAAAAAAAACGTCCGTCCTGTTAATTACGCACGATATTTCTGTGGTAAAGGATTTGGCGGATCGGCTGATCATTATGAAAGATGGAGTCATTGTTGAGCATGGAAAAACAGCGACTGTTTTAAAATCTGCAAAGCATCCCTATACCAAGAAATTGATTGCAGCAGACCCACCAGGTGCTCCTATTTCCGTGCCAGAAAAAACGCAGACCATTTTAAGTGTGGAACATCTTTCGAAATCGATATTCACTTCTTTTCTATGGCGCAAGAAAGAAACGGTGATATTGCAAGATGTATCTTTTGTTGTTCCAAAAGGGCATGCTCTTGGGATTATTGGGGAAAGTGGATCTGGAAAAACAACCGTTGCCAAAATTATCGTGAACATCATGAAGCCTACATCTGGGTCTGTTTTGCTATCTGGGAGGGTGATTAACAATTTATCCTATAAAGATTTTTTGCCTTTAAGACGGCGTATTCAGTATATTTTTCAGGATCCGTATACGTCATTAAATCCGCGCATGACGGTGGAAGAGATTTTGAGGGAAGCTACAGTCATCCTCGGCAAGAGTGCAGCTCGCGACCGAGGACTAATGAATTATATTAAAGATAAGATATTTGGGGTTAAAATAGGAAGATCCTGCGATATGAAAAGAAATGGGTCCTCGGTCGCAGGTTACGTCCTTGACGAGAATGACAGATTGAAAAAAATTCTTGAACAAGTCGGGCTGGACGCATCGGCGTTGCCGCGCTTCCCCAATCAGTTTTCGGGCGGACAAAGGCAGCGTATCGCTATCGCACGGGCACTTTTATTAGAGCCTGAGCTGTTAATTCTAGATGAACCAACTTCTGCTCTAGATCGGTCAGTGCAGAAAAATATTTTGTTACTTTTAAAAGATTTACAACAAAAGAAAAATTTAACATACATTTTCATTTCACATGATTTGCAAGTAATTAAATCAATATGTCACGATGTTGTTGTTCTTAAGGATGGAGCTGTTGTGGAGTTTGGGAAAACAGAGCATGTTTTTGACAAACCTTCTCATCCTTATACGCAGTTGTTATTAGGGGGATTTTGATGTCGTCGAGTCAACGTTATGTAGCGTTCATTATTGGGACATTATTTTATGCATTTGTCACACTGACTCGTAACTTGCCGGTTATTGTTCCTGAGATTTTGTGTCAAAAATTTCATATGTCAGAGGCCATTTTTGGGCAATACCGCGGTCTATATTTCTTGGCATATTCTGCCGCCACTTTGCCTATGGCATATGCGCTTGATCGTTTTGGACTGCGATCTATCATGGCCCTTTCTCTTGCTCTGTGTGCCATGGGATTATCGCCCATGTTATGGTCTGAATCGGCCACACTTCTTATCGCAGGAAGAATGCTGCTTGGTGTAGGTGCATCAACAGGGATTTTAAGTGTATTCAAAATCAATCGCATTTTTTTTGAACCGCACCAGTTTGCTATTTTGCTAGGCATTGCAGGCGGAGCTGGCTATGTTGCCGCTGTAGCAGGTTTGGGGCCACTACAGCGTTTATTTGTCACAGCCGGTTATGGGACAACTTTATTTGGCATTTTGATTGTCGGGTTAATTTTGGCTGTATGTTCTTTGTTATTCATTCGTCCGATCGAGGTTGAAAAGCCGGGTGGTTTTATAGACAGCCTGAAACAGCTGGTAAAAAACAGATCGTTTTGGATGGTAGTTCTTGTCGGCGGTTTGATCATTTGGGGAATGGAAGGATTTTTGGATGGATGGTCTGTCACGTTATTAACTAGTTTATTTTGCTGGGATTCGACAAAAGCTTTAGATGTGACATCGATCATCCCTATAGGATTCGCAGTTGGATCTATTATTTTGCCTTTGTTGGCTAAACGGTTTAATAACAGCAAGCAATTATTCGGACTGGCAGGTATCGTATCGTCCCTTTCTTTACTTGGATTATTTATTCCTGGAATTCCAGCGTGGTTTGTTTTGACACTTTATAGTATTCTGGGATGTTTCACAGCTTATCAGGTTCTTTGTATTGATTGGGGTGGAAAAGTTGTTGTGCCAGAGCTATCAACTATGGCTTCAGCGGCAACCAATATGCTGATTATGTCTTTTGGATATTTTTTCCACACAGTTCCCGCCTTGTTAATGAATGGAAAAGGTATGATGGATACATGTGGAGTGCTGCGATATTCGCGTATTGATTTGCTGATCGGTTTATCTCCGTTTATTGTTTGCGGAGTGATCGCCTATATTGTCAATATGTACGCCACTTACGACAAAATGTAAAAGTCTAAAAAATCGCCGTACAATTTATAGACTGGAGAATCGCATGATTTTTTTCCCTGGGAAAATCTGTTTTTTTAACCAGATTTTAATTTTTGTTCTTTATATTCGTAATGTAAGCAGGACCGTTTT
>ERZ1292633.6321-Hain-H41-02um-R1-6321-length-10374-cov-4_pt1 | contig 10374 bp, 11 predicted proteins | sample MGYA00564406_ERZ1292633 | MGnify/ENA primary metagenome ERZ1292633 (study PRJEB36523, sample SAMEA6512639) | groundwater metagenome | collected 2019-01-08 | study: AquaDiva: Metagenomics assemblies of 32 groundwater samples
GGCATGTTTCTATAACTTCCACTAAGCTTCTTGTGGAGGCCATCGAAGGCCGATGTGAACAACCCGGTATTATAGCTGTCTGAACCTTGGTAACGAGATTTGGAGATCAATGATACGTTGGGGTCGTAGGAAATATATACTGACCCTCTAGTTGCTTCAGAGAGGTTCATTTCGAAGAGTTTACCCTTCAAATTGACTCTAGGAAGGTTTACAGAGTAAGAGCTAACTAAAGGCTTAGCAGCGGCTTGTGAAAACGGAAGAGATCTACTAGCGATTTTTGGAATGTAACTGTCAGCTAAAGTATCGAGTCTTTCGAATGGTCTCATAGCATCTTCGGTAACGGTTTGTTCTCCATAATTACTGTCTTCTACGAGTTGGGCAAAATCTGGAGCTTCTAAATACTCTTGGGAATCTTGGGATGGGAGATATTCAATCGGATTAGAGTACTCGATGGCTCCTAAATTTTGCATACCGCCAGTAGTAACGAAATTTTCAGCTTTTACAGCATCCTTTTTATAGTATTGAAAATACACCACAACTGCACCGGCAACGATAGCCAAAATAATTATTGCAGTAGTTTTATCGACGTTCATATTCGATCAATATTTAATACTATGCACTATTTTTTGTGCACTATTTTTTGATTCAAAAATATAAAAATATAATTTACGAAATTTCTGTCAAATATAAATATTTTCGCTGAATATTTATATTTTTCCAAAAAAGTATAGTAATTTAGAGACTCGTACCATGTATTATAAACTTTGTGCATGAGTAAACAAGAAAGTATCACTATCGAGGAGTTTGAACTCGAAAGCATTCCGCTAAGTTGTACGTGGATTATCGTTGGATGCCCATCTAGCGGCAAATGCCTGGGTTTTGGCACACCAGTAATGATGTATGATCGTTCTATCAAGAAAGTTGAAGATATTCAAGTAGGAGAATTACTTAGAGGCGACGACGATGAACCGCGAAATGTTTTATCCGTTTGTTCAGGTGAAGATAATATGTATCATATATCACAGTCTAACGCTGATGATTATGAAGTTAATGAGCCTCATATCTTAGTGCTCCAAAACGATAAAGGCGATATTATCGAAAAAGAGACAAAGTATCTTTACGAACATCCTGAAATTCTTAATGAATATAAAGGCTACACTGTCGAGTATGATTATAATCATGAATATGGATACACTTCTTTGTCTAGATTTTCTGATATTAAAATAGATCATGTAGGAAGGGGTAAATATCATGGATTCCAAATTGACGGTAACGGCCGATTTTTATTGGGCGATTCGACAGTCACCCATAACACTACGCTGATAGAGAATCTCTGCTATTACAACAAGCACAGATATCCTACGGCAAGGATATTCATGGGTACAGAGGACGGTTATAAAAAATGTTGCAAAATTTTTCATCCTTTGTATGTTAGTAATTGCTACGATGAAGGACAGGAAAGATCTCATATTTTAAGACAAAAAACCTGTAACATGGAAAACGGGAAGGGATATGAAGGTAACTATGCAATCAATATTTTAGACGACGTGTCAGATGATCCTAAGATTTATAAGACTAAAGTAATGAGAGGTCTTTTTAAATTGGGATCGCAGCATTGGAGTCAGCTCTTAATGATTGGATCCCAGTACGCTATTGATATGCCTCCGGATATTCGAAAAGCGACATCCTATGTAGCCATTTTTAGAGAGCCAGAAGAAGGTGAGAGAAAAAAACTGTACACAAATTTCGGAGGTCTCGCTGGTAGTTATAAAAATTTCTGCGATTTAATGGACCAGATCACAGGAGATTATACGTGTATGATTTTTAAAAAGAGAAGTCAAACCAATAAAATGGAGGAATGTATATTTTACTATCGTACGGTCCCTCTCAATGCTTGGAAATTCGGGTGTAAAGAGTATAGAGATTGGGGTAAGGATAGATACGACCCTAATTACGTAGAAAAAATGACGGTATAAAATTATCCATTGTTATACTATGTTTTTCGTGTATTAATACACGAAAAACAATTATTAATTCGCTCCTATGAAGATAAAAATTCATTGTTATATATAGCCATATAACTTTTTTCATCACAAATTTCACATTTTGAATTTTTGGATCCAATATAATGACCGTTTATCATTTGATCTTTATCAGCATATAATTTAATATCTGTCATATATGTGTGAAATAAATCCTTAGAGTTACATTTAACCAAATATTTTTTATTTTTAACGGCATCTATTTTAAGTTGAATGTCTATCAGCGTGTGATTTTTTAAAATTTTAGCAATCATCTTTGGTTTAGTTCCATATGAAGATAATTCAAAAAGCATACATAACTGTCGTAATTGGGTAACCTTAAATAAGTTTAAATCTAAATCTACAGATGGTTTACCATGGTATTCAGGGTATTTCGCTGCAGACCCGCAGCACGTCCACTTATACGTATTCCCATAATCACGAGTGTGAGTGATACAAATACCGATCTGTTTCGATATATCACACCATGATCGGTCTATTTGTTTAATAAAAAGTTCATCTGTAGTTTTGGCTAATTTGACAGCGTCCTGTTCGTTTTTTGGCGCCATTTTTATAGTATCTTTCCAAAATCCGCATAATATAATAAAATCGTCCATTTGACGAGTACCCATCGATTTATTACATTGACTGCAAATAGGTCTTAAATTATCCAAATTTATAGGACCGCCGTTTTTTCTGCTAATAATATGTCCACATTCAAAATTAGACTCTTCGATAATACTAGATCGACAACAAAAACATTTTCCCTTGCGATATACATCACTGATATACTTTTTCCAAACTTCGTGTCTAAGAGTTGATGGAATAGAGACTAATGATTCACATTTACCTCCAGATATAAATTTTTTAATACGACACGCTTCATTAATAAATTCATCGATAGTCTGGATTTTTTGATCGAGAAAACAACTCTGACATAAAGCCCTGCCAGGATTGGATTGATTAATTTTGCAACTATTGCACACTCGTGGAAGTTTTTCGACGCAAGGCTGGCATAATGCTCGCCCGTGATTAGGCTGGTTAATTTTGCAATTTTTACAAATAGTAATATTTGAATCCATGGCTAAATATCGAGTAATATCATAATATTGTGAACTTAATTATTCATTTTTTATTGGTATAAATTATTTTTACACCACAAAAGTGAAAAAATAAAAATTTAAGAAATATACTTACAATCCTGATCAAGCAAGATAAGTTTGACACCTGCATAACGTATATCGACAGGATTATAATTGCACATAAGCGCCATTTTTGTGTCTAACAATATACGGTCTTTAAATTCTATGAAATTCTTCATAACATCGCTAGCAACAGTATCGTTAAACATAAGAGATAGTTTATATTTTAACTCATCCTCATTTGTATAGCTTATATCTTCGAACAATACAGAAGCGGTACGTTCGTCAAAATTAATGGGTACAAACATGTACTGGTCGTTTTGCTTATATTGTAAATACCTTAAATTTATGGGTATACTTGAAGTATTTAACAACTTGATTTCTAATGGCGATAACATTTAATTAAAATAACAGATATTTCAATTAAATTTTCAATTTTTTGAAGTAAAAATGATTTGTAAAAACCAAGAAAAAAAATGAAACCTTAAAATTAGCCATAATATATTTTCATCGCACACTCACCAAATGAATCCTTTATCACACACTCATAAAATTTTCAGACACTACAAGGGAAATTACTATCGCGTATTAAATATCGCGCAACACACTGAAACTAATGAAAAGATGGTAATATACGAAACTATCCATGAAGTCAAACAATCTAGCAGGGCGAAAGATGGCGTCTGGGCACGACCCTATGTAATGTTTTTTGAAAAGATAATGTATAATAACGATCTAGTCAATCGATTTGAGCCAATCAATCCTAATAATCTTCAAAGCTATTCTGATACAAACAAGTATTTTCGTTAAAATGTTGATACAATCGTAATTTTTTTACATCCTTTGCAAAGATGTAAAATGATCAGTCAAATCATAATTTAATGTCAAGTAAACATGCTGCTAAACAATAACCATGCCCAAACGCATGCTTTGTATCATTTAGCATAATTTCTAAATTATCTTTAGATGCGATCATTGTATTATTTTCTATAAAATCACATCCTACACCATATTTTTCGATATAGTAGTCCAACGATTCTTCATGCGGACCATCAATCTCTATGATTAATAAATTCTTTCCTTCGCTTAACATTTTCTTTAATTTTAAAAACAATGGATGCTGTTTCACTAAATCCGAGTATTCTTTTAAATAAATGAGTTTTCTCGCTTCTACGTAATCTAATTTTTTTCCATCCACCAATGAGTACAAACATTTATGGCGATGATTAAGACCTACCGGGTAACGAACGGCGTCAGGATTGTTTAGCCCGGCATGCCGCCATTTCCAATATAAGTCGTTTGGTATGCAATCATCGTCCTTCCCTTTATTTTCAGGAATTATTTTTCGCAGTAATGTTATCTCTTTCGCAGAAAGTTGGTCAGTATTATATATAATAGTTGGTCTATTTTTAACATGCTGTTCGGCTGGCCATTCCCATATAGTGCGATTATCCCACCTAGAATAAACTTGTTTAGTTTCAGGAACGTCTTTATATACTTTACTAAATTGCCATATATTTTCCATGATATGACCCTGTTTATTTTTTAAACAATACGGTCCGATATCGCCATATTTAGACGATTTAGTCATCACGACAATAGGTATAAACCCGTCTGTAGATGGATTTTCATTTTTACTGAGTCTTCCTACTTTGACCGACATAAAGATTGCGTTAATATAATATAGAAAGTTAGTTTAGTTTGTCGATTTTTATTTCACTTTTTGTATCATAAATCTTTATTTTTACTCTAAAGAATAGATAAAGCTATTAACAAAAAATAATATTAATCTAAAATAAATGAATTACGACGAAACTTATTGCATAGTCTGTTACTTTACACGTTTAGGTAAAAATCCGTGTGGTAAAATAGACGCATGTCATAAATGTATTATTGAAAAATGTGAAGGTCTAAGGAAAGAATCGTTTACGGAGCTCATGAGACACGTAGAAGTAGAAGATACAAAATCTGCAATTTGCTGGTTGTGCCTTTACACGTGTGTAACCATGAATGTAGCCGTGTGTTTATATCATGGCGGTACAGATGATTAAAAAAATGACAAATTGATGTGATTTATCTATCATTTTTATCGAGAGTGCAAATTTTCACATGTCAATAATCCCAAATCCTATAGTCTATATGTCTGAAGAAAAAAGACGTTCGATCGTCATAAAATTAGACGCGCTTATTTTAACTTTGCGAACAACCTCTGTGGTATCATATTATTCAGAAATATGGGCATTAAAAAACGAAATCTATGAGATGTCCTTTAGAAATTCCGAAAGTCGTTATAGACAAGAATGTTCCGATAAAAATATAGAGTGGATCCAATTCACCTATTTGACCGCTATCAAAAACATTCCTACATTTCCTTTCCCTCAAAATATGAAAAAAGAGTTATCGACATTAAAGAATGCATTTGAATACCCGATCAGAATGGCCTCTATTGCGCACGATGAAAAATTAATCCTTTTAGAGTATTATAAACATTTAGAAGTGTTTAATAAGTTTATTTTAATAAAGTACAATTTTGGGTTATGTTTAGATGTAATAAAACTCGTCGTAGAAATGATATACCCATAAATCCTTTATTTATACTCCCCGCGGGGAGTATAAAATTAAACTACCACCAACTATAATGCATATCATATTTGCAATTTGGGCAGTTATTACATATAATGGTTGAAGATCCAAAAGGATAATCATTACCGACAAATTTAGTGTTTACGTACATATATTTATAGTGAAACAAAGATGGTACTGACAATATCCATTTTCTCCAATTTTTACAGACAAGTTCGTATTGATGTAATTCCTGGATGTCATAATGACTGAATAATAATTTTATAATATCTTCAGGTAGATGAATATCTTTTGGATATTCGATTATTTTATCCATACTTTTATCTATAATTTATTGAGAAATCCCAATAAATTATTGGTACATCTAAATATTAAATTTCATTTTTTAACGGGCAATTATTTTTTGAACCTAAACTGTTATAAAACAACAAATATAATACACAAGAGCGAATTAGTATTTTATCAAGTTTCTAAAAAATGTCCAAAAACGAAGTAATCACTGCTTATAACCTAAAAACCGGTCAAAAAGACAGACCTATGACATGCACCGGCGTCTTTAGATATGCAGGAACTCCTGCTACCGATACAAAACCTGCTGGAAAAGATCGTTATAGATTAGCCGGAGTCGATGCAGGCGAAGATGGTAAAAATGCAAGCATGTCGTTATTATGTAACGAAGAACGTGCTAAATCTGTCGCGAAATCTTTAGGTCTTGAAATTCAAGTTGGAGTATCTAAGGCCCCAAAAGTTAAAGCGGAAAAAGCTGCCAAAACTACTAAAACTTCTAAATCAGCAGCTGAAAAAGCACCAGCCAAAACGAAAGGTAAAGCCAAGAAAGTTGTAGAAGAGGATGTCGAAGAAGCTGAAGAAGAACCTGTACAAAAGAAAGCCCCTGCAAAGAAAGCTCCAGCTAAAAAGGCTGCCGCAGTTGTTGAAAAGGCTGCACCAGCAAAGAAAGCTCCAGCTAAAAAGGCTGCCGCAGTTGTTGAAAAGGCTACCCCTGCGAAAGCCGCTCCAGCAAAGAAAGCTCCAGCTAAAAAGAAAGAGGTCGTAGTTGAAGAATCTAGCGACTCATCTTCGTCTGAAGATGAGTCCAGTGACAGTTCAGATTCTAGCGAGTCTTCTGAAGATGAAGAATCTTCAAGTTCTTCTGAAGAAGTTCAAGCTAAAAAGACCAAAAAGTCTACTAAAAAATAAACATCTTATTTCTACCTCACCTTTTTTCCATTATATTTGTAATGGAAATTTCAATAATTTTACTAACATCTAGTTATATTTTTACCTAACTCTCCACATTTTCTAAGTCCTTGGGCAATTTTAGTCTCCAATATACGACCCCTAAACATATAAGAATTTAATATATACATCCATGCTCTTTCTATTCTAAAAATTAAGGCTGTAGTAGAATCTGTATATTCAATTAATCTGATATCCAATCTCTTTTCAAAATCCTTACATAATAGATGAATATCATCACATGTTACACTACTAGGTAAATTTATTATAAAAATATTGACGTACGCTTCACGAGGCTCGTGATCCAGGAAAATTCTGCGTTTGAGTTCGATAGCTTCTAATTCTTTATCAAGTTCCACTTTCAATTGGTTATCTTGTACCATTGGAGCTTCAATAATCCTAGGGGGCATAACCATGTCTATATGAAATTCAGGCTCTTCGACAGGTACCTCTTCGCTTTCATCGCACGAACTATCGTCCTTTGTATTATGGTATTTCCGAAACATATCGCACGGTAAAGAATTTACATTCTTAGGTTCAGTAAATTGTTCTCGCTTTTTTATAACGAAAGTTTCAGCAAACTCAACGACGATTTTTTGCGACTCTGTTGTAATGGTAATATTTTTAGCATTTGAAAAGGTATACATATTTTAATGTCGGCGGTCCAATCTTTTAACTGTTGATTTATTTATTCAATTTTTTATTCCCCGTGGGGAATAAAAAATATAAAGGTTATATTTAATAATTTCCTTTTAACATCATTTTGATAGCCTCATCGTATACATCTTCGTTTATATAATGGAACCCTACGCTCATTGTTTCACCATCTAATCTAACTAAATTGGGCCCGTCGCCTCTAATAATTTCATATTTTCCATTTATGGGAATGCTTTTAAGTAAATGCGCGCATGGAGACATATTCCCGACAACTACCCATAACGGCACATCTGGTCTATTTATATGTTTAACAAAAGACCCAGGAGAATATAAATTCATATTAAGCGACATCGTTAATATTCTTTAATTTTTCGATTTATTTATTCAATTTTTTATTCCCCGCGGGGAATAAAAATATATTGTTTTTTATTATAATTTTTTAACTCTTTCAAATACAAAAGATCTGTTTAATGCGCTAAACACAAAACTATCTTTAGGAAGATATCTAGTTTCATCATCATCCAAGTAGAAGGATGATTTTTCTACAAATCCTAAGTCTTCCATTCTGATCTTGAAATCTTTGTAATTAAAAAGCCATTCAGTGTAGTTTACCATACTCGTAGGATCATGAATAGTAATGGTAATTTGATTTTCAAACGGATCAGTCATATCAAATCCATATTCACCGCTTTGAGCGATCGTAAAAGCGTTAGTATCAAAAGCTAAAGCTGTTCCTTCTTCAAATGCTGTATAATCTGGATTTTCACGTTTTAAATATTCGGCAGAAATATAATCTACATCTTCGTCGATTGCGACTCCGTAGTTAGCATCAAAAATATCAACTTTAGTATTTCTCAAAGATTTAATCTTGGATCTAAGTTCGTCTGTTGTTGCAGATTCTAATTTTCCAGATCTCGTTAACAAATCAAAAACTCTATGACCATCCATAACTGTTCCAATAAATAATCCACCGACAGGTACAAGTAAATCGATAGTTTTCATGAAAGATGTAAATTTGGCTTCATTTTCAGCCATAAATGTGAGAGAGAAAAAACTTACTACAGTGTCAATAGTATCACCTTTTACAATATTTTTAATTTGCTTAGTATTTTCAATACCGTATTTTACGAGTTCCACATCAGGCGCTCCTTTTAATTTTTGTTCTTCTTTGAGTCTTTTGATAAATTCTTCTCTAGTATTGACAGAAAAATCATCCTTTTTAGATTCGTCAAAAGATGGTTCAACTGCGTAAACTTTCTTAATACCAGCACGTCTCCATTTGCTTAAATCGCCTCCTCTGCCTGATCCGATATCTACAATAGTCGCACCCTTTTTGATATACTTGTTAATCATGAGATCTTTTATAATATTATGACGCTTACGTAATAGTATGAGATCATCGCCAGTCAAGGTTGATATTTTAACAGGATTGTGAATATCTTCCCATACATCAGTGGCCGTGTCGATATAATTAGGATGAGACCTATCATCTCTGGACCTGACCGGGATAAATTGATTACCTTTATAATCCCATTTGCATTCTACGATATCTCCAGTCAAATTGAAAGCTTTTATAGTTTTAGAATCTAGAATCATATCACCATCATATTTAACGGGAGTTGTCTGTCTAAAAGGTTGTAAAAGAGGTCCCTTTTTAATCTTTAAAATAAAAGCCTTGTCGACGTTCTTTTTATTGATTCTTGGAAAGTCTAAATCTTTAACGAGATCTAAGGTTGCCGCTACGGCTTTAAAATCGATCGTTAATTGATCAGAAGGTTTCCATTTATAAGTTGCAAACTGGTCAATAAAATTCTTAGCTTTATTTAAAGTATACCCTCCACTGTATTTATAAGGCGATTGGATAATGATACCATCGGCGGAGTCCTTGTCTTTGGTAATCATACGGATGTAAGCGTTATGAGCAGATCTTATTCTGTCATATAAAGATCCTCCGGTAAAATAAACTTTAGGTATAGTCTTAAATGTTATATTGTCTCTAAAAATACTGCAAGCATCTGTAACCATTTCATACCTGACGTTATGAGGTTTCATGCGGACGTCTGCGCCTTTATAAAAAAGTATATCAAAGCCGTGAAATATATATTTAAGATCACCGGTTTTTTCGTCGACTGTTTGTTCGAGTTCACCGTCAATGTAAGTGCCATCATAAGATGTATCCGCGATCTCCCCAAATTTAACTACAGTGTATGGCGGCATGAGTAACCAATTACAACCTTGAGCCATCAGCAAAAAGAATCTGGTACCATTAAGTTTAACAGTTGTAGGAGCATTTTGGAGATAAAAGATGTACTTGTCCGACTGTCGGTTGTGCACAGGTTGTAAATATTTGAGTTTAATATTTTTCGGTTTATTCCAGTAGGCTCTGTCGTACATGGTATATTCGTCCGATTCATATTTATTCCCTAATGCTCTAATATCTTGTTCGAATAGCGTATTATGAAGTTTTACAGCATAAGCTCTTTGTTTAAGATCAAATAACGATTCGTCGATTTCTACTCCTTCGTCTTGATTAAGATTACAAATAGAAGCGCGATATACATACTCGATAATTTTTGCGAAATTTTCAGCAATTTGCAATCCAGAAACTTTAGATGCAATTTCAATTTCGACCTCATTCTTAATAAAAGTATTTCCATAGGATGGTATCTCCCCATCCCATATAATAGGAGTCTCTTGAACTTTTGTGATATCAATAACAAAAGGCTGAAAAGACG
>ERZ1292633.6322-Hain-H41-02um-R1-6322-length-10372-cov-4_pt1 | contig 10372 bp, 10 predicted proteins | sample MGYA00564406_ERZ1292633 | MGnify/ENA primary metagenome ERZ1292633 (study PRJEB36523, sample SAMEA6512639) | groundwater metagenome | collected 2019-01-08 | study: AquaDiva: Metagenomics assemblies of 32 groundwater samples
AGAAGAAGTTCCCGAGGTAAAAGAAGTAATCGCCATATAGGAATGAAGTTTTCTGGTAAATTAAGCAAGCTTAAGAAAATAATTCTAGATTCTGATTCCGCAGTTATTGCTTTTTCCGCAGGGGTAGATAGCACGCTTTTGCTTTATCTGGCATCAAAAGTTTTACCTAAAGATAAAATTCTCGCGGTAACTGCTAATTCCGCCACCTATCCTAAACAGGAATTAATTTCGGCGAGAAATATTGCCAGGGCTTTTAAGGTAAAGCATCAGATTATTAATACTCAAGAATTAAAAGATAAAAGGTTCATTTCCAATCCGGTTAATCGTTGTTACTTTTGTAAAAAAGAGCTTTTTAGCAAATTAAAATACATTGCTAAAAAGAATAATCTACGAAATATTTTTGACGCTAGCAATATTTCTGATAAAAAAGATTTTCGGCCTGGAGCTAAAGCCAAGAAAGAACTTAGAATTCGCTCTCCTTTACAGGAAGCAGGAATAAATAAGGAAGAAGTAAGAAGATTAAGCAAAGCATTAAAGCTCGATACTTGGGATAAGCCTTCGTTGGCATGTTTAGCTTCAAGGATTCCTTATGGCACGCGAATCTCTGAAGAATCATTGCGGCGGATTGAAGAGGGGGAAGAATTTCTACGTGCAATAGGGTTTAATCAGGTGCGGCTAAGAGATTATAACGGATTGTGCAGGATTGAAGTGCCAAAAGAGGATATTTCACGCTTGATTGTTAAAAGCGAGTACCTAATCGACAAATTAAAAAAGCTGGGATATAATTATCTGACCGTGGATCTGGAAGGTTTTCGTAGTGGTAGTATGAACCCAGCCTTTCCTAGGAAGGTTAGTTAGATATGGAAGGAAGAGCTGGGTGAATGAGGTGATTAAAAGATGAAAAGAGTCTATTTAGATTACGCAGCAACTACCCCTTGTGACCCGCAAGTATTGGCGGCAATGGAGCCGTTTTTCTTTGATAAACCGGGCAATGCTTCAAGTATGCATTCTTTCGGGCAGGAAGCCAAAAAAGGAGTGGAGGACAGCCGAGAAATACTCGCTTCGTCTCTAGGGGCAAAGCCGGAAGAGATTGTTTTTACCTCTGGCGGGACAGAATCCAATAACAATGTTATCTTTGGGGCGGCCGAGGCGTTAAAAAATAAAGGGAACCATATTATTACTTCTGCCATCGAGCATCACGCGATTAGTGAGCCCTGCAGCTACTTGGAGAAGAAAGGTTTTAAGATTACCTACATAAAAGTAGATAAAGAAGGCTTGGTCTCTCCTGAAGATATAAAGAAAGCAATTACTGATAAAACTATACTTATTAGTATTATGCACGCTAATAATGAGATTGGGACAATCCAGCCGATTAAAGAGATCGGCAGGCTGGCAAAAGAAAAAGGGATTTATTTTCATGCTGATGCGGTGCAGTCCGTTGGCCATCTTCCGATAGATGTAAATGAACTCAATGTTGATTTTCTCTCTCTTTCCGCCCATAAATTTTATGGCCCGAAAGGTGTCGGCGCGTTATTTATAAAAAAAGGTGCGCGAATCGAACACTTGCTTTACGGCGGGGACCAGGAGAGAGGGAGGCGTCCATCGACTTATAATACTCCGGGGATCGTAGGCTTAGGAAAAGCCGTAGAATTATGCTGCAAGAATATGGATAATGAAACCAAAGAACAGATAAGGCTGCGGGATAAAATGATTAAAGAAATACCGCAGATAATTCCCGAGGTCAAACTTAATGGGCATCCGTCGGTAAGATTACCGAATAATGTTAATTTTTCTATAAAATATATCGAAGGAGAATCGATTCTTTTGAGTTTGGATATGTTAGGTATTGCTCTTTCCACCGGATCTGCCTGCACCTCAAGTTCTTTGGAGCCATCACATGTGCTTTTAGCTATCGGTTTAGATCATGCTACTGCACACGGATCATTAAGAATAACTATGGGTAGATGGACCAAAGAAAGTGATATTGATTATCTTTTAGAGCACTTGCCCAAAGTTGTAGATAGGTTACGCGCTATGTCTCCCTTGTATCAGAAAGAATAAGTGTAGTTTTCCTAAAATTTAATTCTCCGTCGGTCCGTAGGGGAGGTTTAAACCTCCCCTACGGACTAGGAAAAACATATGGAAGAGAAAATAATCGAACTCCTTAAAGATAAGCAGGAATATCTTTCCGGAGAAGAATTAAGTGGAGCCCTTAAAGTAAGCCGCCAGGCATTATGGAAACACATTAATTTTTTAAGGGATCTTGGCTATGACATTGCTGCTGTTCCTCATCTTGGTTACCGCTTGGTCTCCGTGCCGGATAGATTATATGATTTCCAGGTCTATCAGGGATTAAAAACCAAGAGTTTTGGTAGAAGGATGATTTATTTCGATTCTTTAAGTTCTACCATGGATATGGCGACTAATCTTGCCTTAAAGGGCGCGAAAGAGGGAACAGCTGTTCTAGCAGAAACCCAGACTAAAGGCAGGGGGAGGTTAGGAAGGGTTTGGCATTCTCCTAAATACAAGGGCTTATATTTTTCTTTGATTCTACGCCCGAAGATATCTTTAGACAAAGCTTCGATCATTACGTTACTCGCCGGAGTGAGTATCTGTGAGGCAGTGAAGGAAATATTAGGTTTAGGCCTTCAGATAAAATGGCCGAATGATATCTTAATGCATAATAAGAAATTAGGCGGGATACTCACTGAGATTAAGGCTGAAGTCGATGAGGTTAATTTTATTATCATTGGAGTTGGTTTAAATATAAATAATGATTCTAAAACCCTTATCAGCGGTTCAACCAGCCTGAAAGAATGCAAGAGTGAACAGGTCAGCCGGCTAGCTATATTGCAGGAAGTTTTCTATAGACTAGAAGTAAATTACCATATTCTTGAAAAGAATGGCCCTAAAGCGATTATTGAGAAGTGGCGGCAGTTCGCGATTACCCTGGGGCGTAGGGTAAAAGTATATTCCCATAAAGAACATTTGGAGGGGGAGGCTTTTGATATCGATTCTGACGGAGGATTGCTGATTAGAAATGACTCCGGTATCACGCATAAGGTTTTATCCGGAGACATCCTGTACTGTAGATAACCAGTCCAAGCTAGGCCAAGTAGGCCCCCTCAAAGTTTCAAATAAAAATACATAGCAATTCAGCAAAATAATGGTATAATTTATCCATGATTACAGAAAGTGAAAAAAGAACAATCAGGGAAATTTCAGAGAGATACGCCATCAAGCGGGTATTACTTTTCGGCTCCAGCCTTGTCTCTGGTAGGGAAAGCCGGGATATCGATTTAGCTGTGGAAGGGATATCTCCCGTGGATTTTTTCAGATACTACGGCGACCTTATGCTCGGACTTTCAAAGGCCGTAGATCTGATAGACCTCTCGGTGGCTTCAAAATTTACCAAGATGATCAGGCAGGAAGGAATACCGCTCTATGGCTGATTACAGGCTACGTATTGAAGCCGAATATGAAGCTATAGATAAAACCATATCTTCTTTGCCGTCCTCACCCTTAATTAATCTTTCCCAATTGGAACTTGCCGGTGTGGCTGCGTTACTGCATAACTTTTATAACGGCATAGAAAACGTAATAAAGCAGGTATTTCAAGCTAAAGGCCTTAAGATTACCGAAGGGCCGTCCTGGCATCGCGATTTATTACTTAAAGCGATAGACGATAAAATTATCTCAAAACCTTTAGGCGATGAACTCAAGCGTTTCCTTGCGTTTCGTCATTTTTTCAGCCATGCTTACTCCCTAGATTTATTACCTGAAAAGATCAAACCGCTTGTAGTGGATGCTTTTGATATATTCGATAAATTAAGAAAAGAAATAGATAAGTTAACTTTCCCTTCCTCGGCACCATAATATTATTTTAGGTGTCGATCTTGAGCGCAAGCGAAGGATCTGGCGCCTTAAAACCGTAAGAAGATTACCTCAAAAGCGTAGAAATAATTTTACATTTTTTGATACTGGTGCAATTGCCTTGATAAATGTTCCTGCAGTGTAAGAGAAGTGTTGATAAGGCTTTCCCTGTATTGTTTTTTTCCCCCCTCATCTTCTTCCGCCCACAATATATCAGATTCGAATTCTTTATTTTCACGGTTCTCGATTTTTTTAAGATTTTATCTAATTTTCCATTAGAGGGAAGATCATCTTCAAAAGGCTCTAATCTGCCAACAAACTTATAGACCAGAAAAATTACCTTGAAACTGTAAACCACTTATATTATAATAGTTGACAATAGAGGATAATTTTATGGATAAAGCAGAGTTAGGATCGCTTCTGGATCTTCCCTTGAGCGAAATAATCTCCAAGGCAAATAAAATAAGGAGCGATTCATCCTTAAGGCGTGTTGAATTGTGTAATATCATGAATGCCAAATCCGGATTATGCAGCCAGGATTGCAGATTTTGCGCGCAATCCGGGAAGCATAAAACTGGAGTGAATACCTACCCTTTAAAAACTAAAGCCGAGATGTTTAAGGCGGCTCAAGCTGCCAGAGATATGGGCGCGGAAAGATTTGATATCGTCACCAGTGGCGAGCGGCTCTCCAAAGATGAAATAAAGATTGTTTCGGATGCGATTGCGGAAATAACCACTAAGATCGGGATTAAGATGTGCGCTTCTTTAGGGAGTTTGAAAGAAGAAGAATTTATTTTATTGAAGAAAGCAGGACTTAGCCGCTACCATCATAATATTGAGACCTCTCCGAGGTATTTCCCAAAAATCGTAACTACTCATACTTTTCAGGATAGGATTGATACTATTAAAGCTGCCAAAAAGTCCGGCCTGGAGGTCTGTAGCGGCGGGATAATCGGTATGGGCGAGACAGAGGAAGATAGAATTGAGATGGCGTTTTTATTAAAAGAGCTGGATGTGGATTCTGTGCCTATCAACGTCTTGGTTCCTATAAAAGGGACTCCTCTTGAAGGGCGAAATACCTTGTCTTGTTTTGAGGTTATCAGAACAATTGCGTTATTCAGGATTATTCTTCAAGACAAGATTATTAAAATAGCCGCAGGCCGGGAATCGCTGCTCAAAGATTTTCAGGCTATGGCCTTTATGGCTGGCGCAAACGGAATGCTTATCGGGGGTTATCTTACTATAAAAGGTAGAGGAGTTAGTGAAGACCTGAAGTTAGTAGAAGAGGTAGAAAAACTGTGGAATCAATAGAGGCTTTTTTAGAGGAAAGGAAATCTCACGGTTTATTGCGTTCCCTTAGGCCAATTACTTGGCGTAAACAATCCCGGATCAAGATTAAGGGAAAAGAATATTTAGATTTTTCTTCTAATGATTACCTTGGTTTATCCCATCACCCTGAACTAATAAAAGAGATAAAACGCGCCTTAGGTAAATTTGGAACAGCCAGCTGCGCTTCTCGTTTGTTGAGCGGCGATTCTGAATTACATCATCAGCTTGAAGAAAAGATAGCTTACTTAAAGTGTAAGGAAGCGGCTTTAGTTTTTAATTCCGGTTATCAGGCGAATGTGGGTATCATTAGCTCTCTTTATAGTGAAGGAGATGTTATATTTTATGACCGTTTAAGCCATGCTAGTATTATTGACGGAATTATCCTTTCCGGGGCCAGGCATCTACGTTTTAGGCACAATGATTTAGAGCATCTTAAGAGCCTGCTTGAGAAAGAAAGAAAGAAATTCTCTAAGTCTTTGATTGTTACCGAGACGATATTCAGTATGGATGGAGATAGGGCTCCTTTAAGAGGGCTTGTGGAATTAAAGCAAAGATATAATTGCAGTCTTTTGGTTGACGAAGCGCACGCTACGGGAGTTTTTGGTAAGAATGGCTCTGGAATCGTAGAAGAAGAAGGATTGCAAGGTGAAATAGAATTGGTTATGGGTACTTTTAGTAAGGCTTTGGCCGGGTTCGGCGCTTACTTAGCTGTCTCACGCAAGATTAAGGATTATTTGATAAATACCTGTAGGAGTTTTATTTATTCTACAGCTTTATCACCCGCAGTCATTGCTGGAAATTTAGCCAGCCTTAAAATAGTTGAAGATGAACCAATGCGCAGGAAAGAACTCTTAGAGTCGGCAGAATACTTTCGTCGAGAATTGGAGAACAGAGGATTTAAAATAAAGAGTGATTCGCAGATTATTCCTTTGATTATCGGAGAAAATCAGAAAACGGTAGAATATAGTCGGTTACTTCAAGCTAGGGGTTATTGGGTTCTTCCGATAAGATATCCTACTGTCCCGAAAGAAGAGGCAAGGCTTAGATTTTCGCTTACTTTTAATCATAGCAAAGAAATATTGGGTAAACTTATCCGGGATATCGATGAGTGCGGAATTCAGGTTTATTGATCGGGGTTATAAAAAGTCTCTGATTTTAATACCCGGTTGGGCAATGGATTATCGAATCTTCTCCGGATTAGAATTAGGTTACAATTATTTGTTGCCGCTTAAAACGCACCCTTTCACTCTTGCTGAAGAATTATTAGCGATACTAGATAAAAAATCCATTGATCGAGTTGGTTTATTTGGTTGGTCAATGGGTGGTTTTCAGGCTCTTGATTTTGCTTTAAGCCATCCTGCGCGGGCTGAAGAGTTAATTTTGCTAAGCATAAGAAAACAGTATGATCCCGCAATCTTGGAAAAGATAGCGCTAAAAATAAAAAGAAACAAAAAAGCTTTTTTATACAGATTTTATTTAGACTGTTTTTATTCTTGCGATAATAACGGCTGGGCTTGGTTTAAGGACAATCTTATGCGAGACTACCTCAATAATTTTACAAGCGAAGAATTAATTTACGGATTGGAGTATCTTGCGCAGGTAAGCATTAGCCCGGGTAAACTTTCCTTACTTCCCAGGGTAAGGATCTTTCACGGCGAGCAAGATAAAATATCTCCCAGAGAAGATATGATTAATATAAAGTCGTTGTTTCCGGAAATTGATCTTGTCATTCTCAAAGGGGCAGGGCATCTCCCGTTTTTCAATCCTGAATTCAGGAGATATTTTTAAGGTGAATAAGGAAATAATCGCCAGAAACTTTTCCCGCTGCGCTAATTTATATGATCGCTATGCTGATGTTCAGCAAAAGGCCGCCTTAGGATTATTGGGCCATATAGGGAAAAATAGTTTTTCGAAGATCTTAGAGATTGGTTGTGGCACAGGTAATTATACTTCGCTTTTAAAACAGAGGTTTACTCACGCAGATTTTAAGGCTGTAGACATATCCGCGGGGATGATTGACGTAGCGCGCGATAAACCTCAAAATAAGGGAGTGGAATTTATAATCGGCGATGCCGAAAATATTTCATTTCAAGGGCGTTTTGATCTTATAACTTCGAATGCTTGTTTCCAATGGTTTCAAAGTATGGAAAGTTCATTAATAAAATACCAGGATTGGTTGGCAGACGACGGCGTGTTTTGTTTTTCTATGTTTGGTCCGCGTACTTTTGACGAGTTAAACAAGATTATTATAGAAGGGTTGGTTAATAGGCCAGTTCCCGCCGCGGATTTCATTGATCAAGATAAAATAAAAGAAATACTCAAGTTTAATTTTAAGATAATCAGATTTTGGGAGGCCGAATATAGAGAGGTCTTGCCTTCTCTTAAATATTTACTGCAGAAGATAAAATATACGGGTGTAAGGGGTGGTGGAGTTTATAGGGCGGGAGTTTTTACTCCTCACTTATTAGGGGAACTGGAAAAATGCTATCTCGATAAATTTAAGGAAATTCGCGTGACCTACCAGATTTTTTATTTTCTGGCAGAGAAAGGATAGAGATGCCGGCTGTATTTATCGTAGGTACAGATACGGGTGTAGGTAAAACTATGGTTACGGGTTTGTTGGCAAGGTATTTATCGGAGAGCGGCTTGAGTGTCGTAACTCAAAAATGGGTAGAGACAGGCTGCAGCAAGAAAATCTCCGAGGATATAAAAACGCACCTTGCCTTAATGAAAAAAAATCTTTCTTATATAAAGGGGTATAGATCAAACGTATCTCCGTATGTATTTAGGGCCGCGTGTTCGCCCCACCTTGCTTCAAGTATGGAGCAAAGGCAGATAAGCTCCGGAAAGATTAAAAATAGTTTTAAAATTTTGTCCAAGAGGTTTGATTTTGTCTTAGTAGAGACTGCAGGCGGAGCATTGGTTCCGTATAGATCTCGTAGTTTATTGATTGATTTGGCCAAAGAATTACATATTCCGGTTTTAATTGTGGCGGGAAATAAATTAGGAGCGATTAATCATACTCTCTTGACAGTTGAGGCGTTTAAAAAGAGAAAGATGAAAATTATCGGTATTATATTCAACAATCCAGAGAAAGAGAAAACAGCGATACTTCGGGATAATCCCCGTGTCGTGCAGTCAATTTCCGCAGAGAGGGTTTTCGGGGTTTTGCCGCGGCGTAAGAATCATAATGTTTTATACCGGAAATTTCTGCCTATAGCCAAGAAAATCGCGAAGGAGTTAAAGAATGGATAAGTGGCTTAAAAAAGACCTGAAATTTAATTGGCATCCTTACACCCAGATGAAAGATTGTAAGAAAGTTCCCCCGATTCTCATTGAGAAGGCAAAAGGGATAAGGCTTTATGACAATAAGGGTAATTTCTATTACGATACCGTCTCCAGCTGGTGGTGCAATGTGCACGGCCATAATCATCCGGCCATAAAAAAAGCTATTCAAAAACAGTTAGGTTCTTTAGAGCATGTTTTATTTGCCGGGTTTACGCATAAACCGGCGATACTTCTGGCAGAAAAATTGATTTCGTTATGCGGCAATGGATTAAAACGCGTTTTTTTCTCTGATGACGGATCTACCGCGGTTGAGGTGGCGCTGAAGATGTCTTTTCAGTACTGGAGGAATACCGGGAAAAACAAAAAGAAAAGATTTGTTTCTCTGGATATGGGTTATCATGGAGATACAATCGGTACAATGAGCGTAAGCGGTAGCAGCCCTTTTAATAAAACATTTTCCGACCTATTATTTCCTTCTTTTAGTGTGCCGTCGCCTTACTGTTATCGTTGTCCAATGGGCAAAAATAGGCCGGATTGCGCGATAGAATGCGTAGATCCGCTCGAAAGATTACTAGAAGATAAATCTGGAGAGATCTGCGCGATTATCATTGAGCCGATGGTCTTAGCTGCTTCAGGGATGATCGTCTACCCCAAAGAATATTTATCAAAAGTCTCCGCTTTGGCAAAGCGTTTTGGGGTGCATTTGATTATTGACGAAGTAGCTACGGGATTTGGAAGAACCGGAAAGATGTTTGCTTCCGAATGGGCGAGAGTTGAGCCGGATTTTATCTGTGTTTCTAAGGGAATAACCGCAGGATACCTGCCTTTGGCCGCGACACTTACAACGAATGAAATTTACCAAGCATTTTACGCGGATTATTTAGAATTTAAGACTTTTTATCACGGCCATACTTATACTGCGAATCCGCTAAGCTGTGCTGCGGCATTAGCAAGCTTAAAATTATTTAAAGATGAAGATACTTTGACCAGAGCCAATGAGGTGATTCCTATGTTTCATCAGCGCATAGAAGAATTTAGGGGCCTTGCGCTTGTGGGAGACGCGAGGTATATCGGGTTAATTGCCGGGTTAGAATTGGTTAAAGACAAGAAAACGAAGAGTGGTTTTTCTTCTAAAGAAAGAATTGGCTTTAAAGCCTATAAAAGAGGCCTGAAGCAAAATATCATCTTGAGGCCACTCGGCAATGTTATTTATCTATTCCTCCCGCTTTGTATAAAGAAAAAAGAGATCGATGATGTGCTTAAGAAGACCTATTCCGTGATAAACTCGCTTTAATTATAAGGTTTTACTAGATATGAAAAATTATTATATCCTGCCTGCGATAGACGAAAAGTACATTAAGCGCAAGAATTATTTTCTGCTTTTCGAAACCAAGCTAGGCGATAGAGAAAATTATATGAGTTATTTGTTCGTTGATCCGGTAAAGATCATTAAAGTTTTAACTTTCAAAGATGTTGAACGGGCTTTTAAAGATATTGAACATTTTTCCAAGAGCCACTATCTTGCCGGATATTTTGCTTATGAATTAGGGTATTATTTTGAAAAAGATCAATTTAAAACAGAAAGATCCTATCTAACCCCCCTGATACATTTGGCTGTATTTAAAAAGAGGTTTTATTTTAACCATAAAACCGGAGAAACGAATATCAATATTCCAGAGATATTCTCCCCGGAAAGTACTAGGGAGGATTTTTCTCTTCGTAACGTTAAACTGGACATAGCTGCTAATAAATACCGGGAAAACGTCCTAAGGATCAAGAATTACATAAGAAAAGGCGATACTTACCAGGTGAATTTTACTTCTAAATACAATTTTGATTTTTCGGGTTCAGCATTTTCCTTTTACCGCGAGTTGGTTAATCG
>ERZ1292633.1827-Hain-H41-02um-R1-1827-length-22502-cov-6_pt1 | contig 10370 bp, 1 predicted proteins | sample MGYA00564406_ERZ1292633 | MGnify/ENA primary metagenome ERZ1292633 (study PRJEB36523, sample SAMEA6512639) | groundwater metagenome | collected 2019-01-08 | study: AquaDiva: Metagenomics assemblies of 32 groundwater samples
GGACCACGCTAACCGACAGACGGTCGTAAGCGAGCCCATGAAGCCCAACGCGGTCGACGCCATCATGCACACCGTGGCTCCGCGCATTTGAAAGTCGCTGTCGGCGAGCCCCGCCCATCCCGCCACGGTTAGCACCGCAACCGCCGTGGAGCACACCGCGCCGCCGACTCCGCCGAGGTTACGAATGGGCGTGGTCATCGGACGCAGCGCCGCGAACCAAGCAAGAAGGCCAACGGCGGCGAAGAGAGACGCGATGGACGCACCACGGCACGACGTCCCCGCGGCGCCCTCGGCGGCCGCCATGATGATGGTCGCCGTGAGCTCCACGAGGGCGGTGTGAAGCGAGAGCGTTTCCTGGTGCGGCGATGATTCCTCCTCCTCCTTCTTACCGTCGTCCGCCGACGAGGTTGCCAACGCCGTGACTGGTCGTCGGACGGCAACCGCGCCACGATATCGTCTGAAGATTGGGGCGTCCAACTCGATGCGCACTTGACCGGGGGACGCCATCGACCACACCATCACTGCCCCATCGCCGTCGCCGTCGTCACTCCTCCGCCGCTTGGTCAGTTGTGACGCTGCACCATCCGATTCCGATTCCTCCCTCGTCTCCACCACGACGACGCGTGCTGCCGCCGAGGGGGCAACTGGCGAGAACGGGAACCAGCCGTGGCCACCAACGAAGGCCCCTTCGACGAAGCGGCGCGCGGTCTCACTCAAACGCAACGGACCGATTCCTGGCGGCATCGATGATGTGGCCGTCGCAGCGGCTGCTGCGGTGGAAGTTGTCCCATTGCTCGTCTTTAGCTTTTGGCACACCACAGACGGCACGAAACGAAGGTGGCCACTGCGAACGTCACGCTGCACCACCCGGATTCGATGCCACACGAACATGAACGCTGCGAGGGTGTAGCACCCGCTAACGACTGCCAAAGCCAAGAACAAGGGTGTGTCACTCGACGATTGGGGTTGAGGGTCGTTGACGACCGCCGCGAGCAGCTGCGCCATGAACAGCGTCGCCCCTTTGCAGCCGACTGCGGCCAACATAAACGCGGTCCCTGGCAGACCGATAAAACGAGCGGCGCTTTCCAACGTTGTCGGAAGTGACGACGTTGAATCGTCGCGGGGCGGGCCGTTGGCGGCGGCTGCGCGGGCCGCGCGCACCGACGCCGATGCCGTCAATCCCACGGTAATAACCGCTGCGCCGATGCCGGAGATCATCGCCACGATCACGAAGGTGCCAAACACGTTCGCCACGACGCCGCCGAGCACTGGCGCGAGCTCCTCGGAGAGGGTTGAGGATCCCAGACGGAGGGACAGCCAGGGTAGGAAGCTGTCGGGAAACTCCGGAGGTCGGACGGGTGGAAGCCGCGGCGCGCTGCCGGTCGAGCCGTTGGGGTTGGAACTGAGGCGGCTTAGCTCCTGGGCGACGAAGCACTGCACCATGACCTGCACGGCCGAGGAGGAGCGGGCCAGCTGCATGGCATCGCCAGGGCCCGACAGAGCCGCGCCCGCGACACTCGCCGCCGCGGCGGATGAATAGGCCGTCTGCGACGCGGAGCCACCCATGAAGGCCGTGGTGGCGGCGTTCTGCACCTCGCGCAAGAAAACCGCAGCATTGGTCTGCAACGATACATCCGCAGTGGGTGCCCTCGTTGTGTTGGTATGATTGCCCCATCCGTAGTTCGCGGCTGACTCGGTCGCCGTCAGCTGCGGTGCCTCGGCCGTGCCGTTGCCGCACGGAGGAGGCGAGTCGAGCTCCACCATGGCCGACCCATTGCGACTGTCCGCCGGATTGATCTTCGTGCGGTTGCATGGCGGCGGCGACGACGAGGGCGACGAAGCCGCCGTCAGCGCTTCCTGACTCGTCACCGGAGGCGGGGGAACGACCACCGTACCAACCGCGGTCCCCGACCTTGCCGTTGAGGCCGGCCCGTTGGTGTCATCGAGTACCCGGGTTATGTTTGACAAGAGGGAGCCGTTGCCGTCCGGTAGCGGCGTCAAGGAGCGGCTCACCCCTCCCTCGGACCGCGAGACCGACTGCGTGGCGCTGGCGGTCCAGCCAGGAAGATACTCAATGCTAAGCTCCACGGTGACGTTCACACAGTCCGATGCTGACGCCGCGTCGTCGTCAGTGAGCCGCACGGTGAGGAACAACATGTCAGCCTCGATGACTCGCCGTTTGAACTTGAAGTGCGACGCCCACATGTGCCGCTGGGGCGGCGGCGGCGAAGAGGTGGTGCTGTTGTCTTCGCCTTCTGCCCCAACTACCGGGACAGGATGGGCTGTCAGATCGTCTCCAGGGTCGTCCTCCGGCGGCAGGGGACCACTGCCCAGCGGACCCCGCAGGTCCACTCCTTCGGCCCATGGCGTCGGCTCCATCGGCGGCACGAGCCCGGCGTCAGCCGTTTTCCCCACCACCCTCCCATCCCTCCCGAAGAGCACCACGTGGCCGGCAATCGGGGAGGAGGGGGCCGCAGTAGTTGGAACCGTCGTACTGCTTGTTGATGGGTCCGTCGTGCCTCGCGTCCGCAGCCAACCCCAAATGGACACCGTGCCGTTGGCCGGAAAGGTAAACCGAACCGCGGATGCCGATTGTCCTGGACAAGCGGAGACGACGACCTGGCCTGGGTCGGCCCCATCGAGGGTGCGCCGCCGCCCTAGATGCCTCGTGATCCGCGACGACGTGGAAGAGTGATCCGGGTCGTCGGCGGAGGACCACCCCGCGGCGTTGAGCTCCCCGTCGAGGACAGTCGTCCACAGCGTCAGTGAAACCCCATCATCCGCCGCCACCGTGCCGTACGCCCACACGTCATTCGGGTTCGTGACCCAGAGGAAATCTCTCGCCAGGTTGTAGACGACACGGCCATCACTGCCGTGCTCACACCGGGCGCTGCTGACGTTGCCAGGGCAAGGCAAGGACGAGGTTGTCGGCGGTGCCGTGATCGCGAGAAGCACAAAGTCCCCCAGCACGGGCGTCGTCGCCCAGCACGACCATGCCCACACGCCGAGGTGCACGACGTCGCCAGGCACCACGAAGCGCCTGCCCGTGACCGACGCGTTCAATCCGAACGCAAGGCGCCACACTCCGCCACTCGCGGGGCGCTCTGGCGCCGCCGTTGGACTCTTCAGCGACCAACCTGTCTCAACGGAGGCCCCTCCGCCACCCGTCGTGAACACCGAGGAGCCCCCTCCTCCCCCTCCCCCACCGCCGCCGCCGGCGACAACTGTCGTCCCATGGATGAAGGCCGTGCCTCGCTGGCTATTGTAGTCGAAATTCTGGCCGAATCGAACCCTCCATCGGAGCACGCCGTACCCCGGCGACGTCCACCGCAGCAAAGCGACGCTGCCCATAGGTTGCAGGTTGACGCTGCTGCCCGTGATGCATGCCGACATGAGCGCGACCCCACCGGGGTTGACGTTGTTGATGACTTGTGAGTCGCCCGAAATGGCGACGGCAGGGGGCGTTCTCACCGACGTGTTTACTGCTGCCATCCAACCGAAGAACCGGTTGTTATCGTGATACCGCTCCGATAATGGAAGTGACGTCTGAAGGGCGGCGAGGAATTGAGCCACCGTGGGCGTATCGGCGCTGGTGGCCGCGGCGGGGTCGATCGTAGAGCCATGATAGCTCCACGGTCCGCTGGGATTCGCGAGCGGCGACACGCTCCTCACGTCGATCGGGTAGGTGGCGTCATGCCGGCCGAAGCAGAGCGCCGCGCGCCATCGACACAGTGGGGCTCGATCCTTCGCTCGCCACGTGATGTTCACCTCCAGGGGGGTAGCGCCCTGTGAAATTTGGCCATTGGCGGTGGGGCCGACGAAAATATCGATCGCCGTTCCATTCTCCACGTTGCGACGGTACATTGCGAAGGGCTTCTTAGGCACCCGCTGGGCGGCGGTGTACCCAATCATATCCGTGCGGTTGAACACCGCGAAACATGACATCGCCCCAGCGTCGCCATCGAAAAAGAGGGCCGTGACGTCAATGGTTCCTTCACCCGGGGCGGTCCACCGAAGCCACCCGAAGCGATCGGTGTCTGGGTGCATGACGAACTGACCTGCGCCGATGGCGAAATTGGCGGCACTGCCAAGATTGCGCCCGACGCAGGGAAGTCGACTCCGCGATTCATCGCCAGGAGCGAGGCCTTTGTGCAGCCAGAGGAGATGCGACTCTGACCACGCGGCGTCCGCCAGAGTCATCGTGAGGTTCGAGAGGTACGAGTGACCGCCGAGATGCTCCAAGAGCCCTAGCCCGTAGGACCACGCGCCATTTGGATTGCTCACGACGGAAAAGTCCTCCGCCGCGGAGTAGACCACGACCGTTCTTCCACCGTAGCCCAAGCTGCATCGCCCAGGATCGTAGCCGCAACCATGCGCTCGATTTGGGACTGCGGCGGCGTCTTCCCCCCCGTCCCCCTCGGTGTCGTTGTTATGGCTTGTGTTGATGATGAATCGACCGGTGGCCAGGGCCGCGGCAGGGGGCGACATCGGTACCATGGTGATCGTCACGTTCACGGGCGTGTCCATGAATTCGCACGGCAGCGCCATGGCCCCGATGCACACATCGACAGTTCCGTTGACCTCCACCGAGTGCACATACACGAGGTCGCGCTGCACGCCTTGATCGGATCGCATAAACAAGGTTGTCTTGGCGTTTAAAATGATAGCGTGGAAAACTGCCCCATTGCCCCCCCGCGTGAACGTCGCCTCAATGACGACGGTGCCTGATCGAGGGGCAGTCCACCTCACGATAGCGATGCGCCGCTCCGCAAACGTGCACCCCGGAATGATATTCATAGTCCGTCCGGGAATGCCATACAACTCCTCGCGCCGTGCGTTGTAGCCAATGCGGGGATGGTCCTTGTTGCTGAGCGCAACAAACGGCGGCGGAACCGACGAATTAACTGCTGAAGGTTGAAAGTACCACTGAGCATGCGAATTGCGCGCGACGGCGCTGTTGAGCAGATTCGGCGGCCCATATTGCCCCGTGGAAGGAAGAGGAGCATCGCCCCCGGGCGAGACACTCATTCCGTCGACCCTCGCCGTCGTGCCGTTCGCCGCGGCTCGTTGGATCGTCCAGTCTTGCCAGTCAAGCCAGGCATAGGTCCATGGCCCGTTGGGATTACGTCCCATCGCGAAGTCGTTGGACATGTTGTAGACGAGGGTGGCGGCGGCAGGGACAGGATGCTGTGCCATGTCTCCTGACGTGGCGACGTCGGGAAGCCTACACTGCTTAGCGTCGAAGGGGCACATAAGCTGCTGTCCCTCAGTGGCCTCGGACAACTCCCGCGCGGTCGCGAACACGGAGAGGTCCACGTGCGCGTCGAAGGTCACCCATTGGTTCTCACAGTTGCCATCGCCCACGGTTGCCACAAAGTCGATGAACGTATTTCGTTGCACCGGGACGATCAGAGACGTGGGGCGAAGAAAAGGGACGGTCGGCTCATTGCCTTCCGACGTGTGGGTCGGCTGCTCCGCATCATCATTGCCGATCGCCATCACAGGCGGCGCGACATCCGCGTCCGTGACGTCTCGCCCGTCGTCGACGGCACGGGTGAGGAGGGAGCCCCACGTGTTCGACACAAAGACGGACACCAGTAGGATGGCGGTGTTGCCGCGGTGAAAGGAGAAGCTCAGGCGCGCGAGGCCGTCCGCTGGCGACGTCCACCGGACGCGGGACGTATTGGCCTTCGACTGATCATGCGATGTGTCCGCGCACCCCGGAAAAAGAAATGGCGCTAGTGCGTCCACCCCAAAGACGGAGGTGGACGTCCGGATGTTACGACCCACCTGCCCGGCGTTGCCGTCGTCGTCCACGGACGCATCCCACGCATCGAACGGCGACTGAGTTCGGCGCGCGAAGAGGGCGTAAGGGCGATCCCGAAACGGCCCGGGTGGACTCCAGCCGTACGACCATGCGGCATTCGGATTGGTCGAAATGGAAAAATCTTTCGCGACGTCGTAGTGATACAATAATACCGGGGCGACTGGTGGCGAAGAGAGACGCACAGTGGCGTTGGTCGCGTTGCTTGGTTCCTCAACGCTACTGTTGGGCTCCCCCGTGCAAGCGTAAGCGCCATAGCGACAGCCACTTGGACCAACGTCACTTGCCCATGCGGCGAGGGGCAGCGAGGACGAGACGCCCCTCGACCTAGCGCTACGGTTGTGAGTGACGTCGATGGTAAAGTCGATCATCGTAAAACCTTCGTTACAAATCTTGTCTGGGCCGACGGCGAAGTACAGGTCGATGACGGTACCCACATCGACAACGATCGGGGTCGGGGGTAGTTGAGGGCTACCGCGGCGGCCGGGAACGGTCGTCGCACCGAGAAGCGGGTGGGTGCGGTTCCACACCACATACACAGCCGTCTCGCCAGGTCCTGTGGCTGTGAAGTTGCCCCAGATGACGCCGCGACCATGCACCGGCGACGTCCAGCGCGCCACGGCCATCTCTGTGGGCCCGCAACCCGGTTGCGTGACCAAGCTGCCTGGTAGACTGCCCCGGAGCGAGGAGCTAGCCACATTGAGTGCGAAGAACGCGCCATCCCCCGCCGAGGAAGTGGGCTGTCCCCATCCGCTCCACCCACTGAAAGTCCGGCGGTTCGCCATCAGGCGCGGCGGCGGTGGTAGGGGCATTGCCGCAGTCGTCCGACGCACTACATCCGACGGCAGCGGCGCATCGAACATGCCGTTCTCCGCATACAAATACGACCACGGTCCATTCGGATTTCGAGCAACGTTAAAATCATCGCGAATACCGAACGTTGATGTGACCAGCGGCACGGTGCCACGGTCGCTATCGCCCGGCGATTCACACTTCGTGGCATCGAACTCGCAGATGGATATGGTGGAGTTGGCGTCCAACTCGATCGACACTACCAGCGCTGCGAAACCGTTGTCGCACTTCCCTTGCGCACCGATCGCGGCGATAAAATCGATCGCACTGCCATTCGTCACGGGGAGACGGAAGGAGAACGAACGCCCTTCGTTGACCGATGCCGCTGCGACTCGCTGACGCCCACCAGCGAAGACGTAAAAGCTGATGTCCCCGTCGGAGAGCCGTCGGTAGCGCCCCGATACGGATGCGACGCCCGCACCCGGGGCGGTCCAACGCACCCACGCGGAGTCATGATCGTCACAGCCAGCTTCCAGGATGATATCGCCTTGCAGAAACCTGTCCGCCGATGGCCCGAGATTCAACATTATCATTGCCCCTGTCCTCGACACCGCAGGGCCCATGAAGCCCAGAAGCCGGTTGAAGGGCACGGCGCGTTGCCGTATGGGCATGAACGCCGCTGACAGATCAAAGTCGCCCTCCAGCGCCCTGCCATACGCCCACGCGGTGGGCCACTCGGCCACGCTGAAATCCGCGGCTAAGTCGTAAAGGGCCGTCGTGCCCTGAGGCGCCTCCAGGCGACAGCGGTGGAAACCGAAGGCACATTTTGGGAGGGTCGCGCCCGCGGCAAAGTCGTACAAGGCGACGAGGCGCGTGAAATCCTGATCGCACTTGCCGTCGATGCCGACCGTGAGGAACACGTCAATGGTTTCGCCTGTCCGCAGTTCGACCTTGTGCCTTTCAAGGGTGACATTCGGCATCACGGTGGCGCCAAACAGCTGTCGTCCGCCAGCAAACGCGAACGCCGCCGCCGTGCCGCCGCTTGCGCGCGCCAATCGGATAGTGATGGTTGCCACTCCGTCGCTGGGAGCCGTGAAGCGGAGCAAGACCATGTCCTGCGTGCATCCCGGCTGGAACACGAGTTCATCATCGTCAACACCGGTCGTCGTACCCCCACCCTCGGGAGGTTGCGCAATTGTCCTCATGATCATCGCGCCCGTTCCCCTGGTGGTACTTTCCTTCGTCCAGCCAACGAGGTCCGCGTAACTCCCTACCAAGGAAAGCAGCGTGACGTTGTCGAACTGCAAAAATGGAGCCGCCATGTAGGACCAAGGCCCACGTGGGTTTTGCATCATGGAAAAGTCTTTTCCGGCATTGAGGTGTACTTCGACGAGGCGACCCGACTTGTTGAACACGCACGCACTTTGGTTCCATTCACACAGGTCGCGGATCCATGACAGTGTCTCCACGACGGGCATCGCGCCTGCCTGTGGGAGGCCCGTCCCGTTCCCGTTCGGCGGTGGCGGAATGGATGCAGTCGACGCTCCCGCGGTCGGGGAGGATCCGTGCAATTCAACTGCCAGCCCCACCGGTGTGTAGCCATAGTCGCACTTGCTATCGGGTCCGATGCTAATGATCAAATCGAGTGTCCATCCGCGCTCGACGGCAACGGAGTCAAAGGAGAACACCGTCGCGTTTTCAGGGCCTGTTGGGACCTCCGCCACCAGTTGACGTCTGCCAGCAAACACGAACAAACCCGAGACGCCCCGTGAGTCCCCGCGCAAGACCCAACCAGTCGCATTGACGACCCCCGCGGCGGGCGCCGTCCATCGGACCCACGCCATTTCACGCGCGGCGTCGCAGCCGGGATGCATCATGACCCCTCCCGTGCTCGATCCGTGAGAGATGCCGGCCACCGTCTGCTTCATCACGATCGCCGTCTGCCCCGGCGTGGTCCAACCGCTGAAGCGCCATTCGTTCGTGGACACCCGGGTCATGGGACGCATTGCGGCGCGATCAAAGACTAAGTTGTCCGCCACGCCGAAGAACCAAGGCCCATCTGGATTCTGCAAGAGTCCGAAATCCTCCTCGAGGTCATACAGCGCTGCCAGTTGCACCGTGGACGACGAAATGTTCCGTTGCAGGCTGTTCGGAGAAGCTTCGTGATACGCCCGCCACACACATCGAGTCGCGTTGAAGGGGCACACGTTGTTGTTGCTCGATGTGGTATTGGCTTGTGGCACCGTCAACGCGGAGGGAGGTGCCGTCGCAGGACTTGCTTCGCGCCAGATGGCGATCGTTGCGTTGGTCGGCGTGTAGCCATGGTCACACCGGCCCGACTCGCCGGTTCCCACTGCCAGATCAACGTTCGTGTCTTCCAACGGATTAAAGGCGAATACAAAGTCGAACGTCGGATCGTCGTCCGTGTGCCGCATGAAGTACTGACGCCCATTCGCGACGATGTACGCGACGGTGGAGCCTGTGCTCGCACTGCCCGCGAAGACACCCCAGACCCTGGCCGACCACAGCCCGACCGACGACGGTTGAGCGTTTTGCGCGGAAAGCGTCCACCGAACCACGGCGAAACCGGTTGGCGGACCCTGGCACCCAGGGTGCAGGACCACCATGCTGTTCCGGTTGCCCTCCACCAAGCGGGAAGCAGGGTCGATACCGGCCGTCATGCTCGCCGTGCCAGAGCCGGGAGCAGCCGTCCACCCTTTGGAACCTGATGCAACGTAGGTCACGTTGTTCAGCAGGGCCCGTTGCATCACCTCTGCCGCTGTCTGACTCGAAAAGTAAAAGTCGGGTGCCGAGCGGTACGACCACGGTCCGGAGGGGTTGTTTGTAAACGAGAAGTCCAGGATCAAGTTGTACAATGAGACGGTTGTCGTGGTCGCCGTGGTGCTCACCTTGGCGTCGAACGAGCAGCGCGGCGCAGACGGCACGGGCGCCAATGGCGTGCACGGCGCGATACGGCCGACGGTGAGCCCTACAGGCGTGGATGGTACCGTGGGTGGTGTGACCTGGGCGGTGGCAAACAGCCGCAACAGCACCTGCGCCGACGTTGTTTGAGAGAGACCGCTACCCATTGCCGCCTGTTCGTGCGGCTGCCGTATCCGAGAGCGTCGCTGTGTTTCACTCACCACGATAGATGCCGGGGGTACGAGCGGCATGGCAAGGAAAAAGAGTGCCGTGACGCAGAACGTGATGCAGGGAAGCGTTTGTCGAACCTCCCGTGGAGGTGCGCGGCACATCGTTTCTTCACCGCCCAGAGGGCAGGATAGTGGAACGATAACAATTCCTCTGCTGCCTCGAGCGCAGTGAGAGTGAACAGCCAAAAAAAAAGATAGGCCATCTCAATGAAAAAGAGTTGTCAGATCCACCCACGCAATCTATCCACACCCCGGAAAGAACATCGGTGTGCTTTTCTGCGCCACGAAAAAAAAATTGCTGCAACAAGACGGATGTGTTTACCCGTGTTGGACGGAGAGCAGCAGTCCACGACTTGCCACCGTTCGCATCACTGTCTCACGGATGCCAAAGCACGACGCTGGCGACGTCGCCGGCTAACACATCGTTGCTCCGCTGTATGACGTCGCCGGCTAACACATCGTCGCTCCGCTGTATGACGTCGCCGGCTAACACATCGTTGCTCCGCTGTATGACGTTGAATGTGTCCCTCCGCCAACTTTTGCCCGCGTCGTGGACCCGTGAGGCTTGTTGCCCGCGTCGTGGACCCGTGAGGCTTGTTGCC
>ERZ1292633.6325-Hain-H41-02um-R1-6325-length-10368-cov-8_pt1 | contig 10368 bp, 11 predicted proteins | sample MGYA00564406_ERZ1292633 | MGnify/ENA primary metagenome ERZ1292633 (study PRJEB36523, sample SAMEA6512639) | groundwater metagenome | collected 2019-01-08 | study: AquaDiva: Metagenomics assemblies of 32 groundwater samples
TTTTGCCCGCCGCATCACTCAACTGAATCTGAGCGCGGTTTGTCTGGTAACCCTCCGGGCTGCCATAAAATAAGATACTGTAACTTGCGACTGCAGACATGTGCCTTCTCCTTGACGAGGTTATAGGGATAGCAATGACAGCTTTCGTTCCGGCACGCTACCGGTTACGCCGGAACCTGACTGTGTTTCAGGATCGACTCATTGAGGCTTCGGCCGATTCTCCGTGATTTTCATCATCTGCCTGGTAAAGTCATCCTGGGGCAGTTGCTTCAACAGCGTTTCCACGGCTTTTATTGCAGCTTCTGCAGCGGGCGCTGCATTAGCCGGCAGCCGCTTTAATGCCACGCTTTCGCGCAAAGCGATGAGCCACCAGATTCCGCACCAATGAAATGTCGGCGGGAACAGCGTGGCGCAGACTTCATCGCCGCAATTGGCGCGGATGGCGGCCAAATGCGAGATGTGATTGCCCAAGGTAGTGGGGGTGGTCGCTCCTGCCGGGGCGGGCGACCAAGTGGCGCACACCATGTAACAGCCAGGCGGGATCTCGATCTCAAGATGGCCGCACTTGGTCGGCATATTCGTGTACACCCGGCCGCACCACTTGAGCAGTTCGCCATCACAGTGGAGCACATGAACATACCATTGATGCTCGTTATCGATCTTGCAGGGTTCGCCCACTTTAGTGACCCAGACATTAAGTTTCGCTGTACTCATTTTGTTTCTCCTTAGCCAAGATATGTTTGGTTGCTTTCCATTACCCGGACCAGTCGCTGCAACCACATAAGCGACAGACCCAAATGTTCGAGCGGAGCAGACGCCAAAAAGCGCAGTCCTTTTGATGAGTCACTCAAGCGCAAAGTGACGCCCCTAATCAGTTAATAGACCCTGCTTTGCTACCCCGCAAGGTTTTTTCATAAGGAATTCTCTGAAAATTAATTTTCGTTGCGCATCTCAGACGACGATAGATTTTTCTGCCGCAATGGCTTGGGTGAATTTGCAACAGGGATGGGGAGATACTGCGGAGGTGCTGCAGCTTCGGTCTGTTTCTGAATATCTGCTCTAGCCGATTGGAAGCATTCGTTATTGCTTCCGATCAACGCCCATCAGCGGATTGCCCCCAGCGTTGCTTTCATTCTGCGCCGGTTCAATCAAGTCCGGCGAATCGTACTGTGGACTGTCGATCTTGCGGCTGATCGGATAGGCTTCCCATCAAACGTTCGGAATAAGGCCGCGCCATCGATTGAATCCTGATGATGTTGGTAAGGTTGGGGTCGATCTATGCGGCGTACTCTTCCGGCCGGATGATGACCGGCATACGGTCATGGATCGCGGCCATCAGGGGATTGGCCTCGATGGTGAGGATGGTGAAGGTGATGATGTCCCCTGCAGGATCATGCCAGGCCTCCAGCAGACCCCTATCGGTTCAGCATTGCGCAAGCCTGATCAGGTAAGGCTGTCTCCCGTTGCGTGCCGCCCACTCATAAAATGCATCCGCCGGAACCAGCACACGGCTCTTGCGGTAGGCGTGGCGGAACATCGGTTTGATCGCTGCTGTTTCCGCCTTGGCGTTGATCGGCTGTTGCAGCTCGTCGGTGTCTTTGACCCAGGAGGGGAGCAGGCCCTAGTGAGCGAAAGTGAATACCCGATTGTCGGTGGCGACGACACGCACCACCAGAACCGTCTGGGCCGGCGCGATATTGAAATGCGGCTCCAGGTCCGGATCATTGGCGGTGGCGAAATGCTCCTTGAGCCTGGCGGGTGATGCATATAGAGCGAATCGTCCGCACATGATCATTTACTCAATTTTGCAACCGGAACCTTTGGACCAGCCTCACCGCTCCACGTAGATCTTATCCAGAGGTTCCCCGGTTAGAAACTGATGAACTTCGCATCTGGCCGGGACGCATGCTGATGCAGGTCGTTCATGCCGCCAAAGGATGCGTTCTTCACCAGCATGTCTTCGCTGATGGCGCGCGTCTCGGCGCAGGGTTTGCACACGAGGACCTTCGCGTTGGGACTGGAAAATATTTCCGCAAATTTTGCAGGCGGGCCGAAAGGAACCATTTTCTGGTGGGCGCCGTCAAGTGCGATCGTGACCGCATCATGAAACAGCATGATCATTACCGTATCGCCTGCCTGCAGGGCAGAGGCGGAAAAAACGAATGGCAGCGCGGCCCGTGTGACATCTGTTGGCCCCCAGGTCGTAGAAATAACGTAATGCATTTAACCTCCTCAATTGATTTGAATCGTATCGCAGGTAAAACAAATGCGCCAACGCGATCTGTTGCAACTCCTGGCACGGCACTTTTTGAGCCGTCATTGTAATATTCCGTACCTTCATGGCATCTCGCTTTTGGCGGGGACACGTTTACCAGCATATGACATACCCATCGGGACGTTTCCTGATGATGCGGGCAGTTAAAGACTGACGTTCTTTTTGTAGAACAGATCTGCCGAACATTCAAGGTTAAGAAACCCCTGAATAAGCCCCACCCCGATGCAGCGGCTTGGACACATCCGGCATTTGGTGGTATGGGCGTGCCACCGTTTTATCCAGTTCCCTGGTCCGGCGGCCCCAGTCGCCACTAGCCCGCCGCGAGGTGTGTATAGGAATTCTTCCTACACGCATGCTGGCAAAAATCCTACCGAGGATTTGGAAGAACTTCCATTTACTTCCACCTTGCCCAAGTTGAGAATGCGTTCACTGGCTCACTATTAGGTCCGAGTCCGCGTGTTAACTGGAAAGGAGCGTAAAGAATGGATGCTAACCAGATGTTGGGAGAAATTAGAGAGATCAACCTCGGCTACATGCTGCTGGCACAGCAGATGCTACGGGAAGACAGAACTGCAGCGATATATCGGCTGGGAATCGGCAAGGACGTTGCCGATATCATGGAGAATCTCACCTCCAGCCAACTCCTGAAGATGGCTGCCTCCAATATGTTGTTATGCCGCTTTCGATTTGATGATCGCCTGATGGCGGAAATGCTGACCAGTCACAGTCGGGACCGCGCAGTATCGCAGTTCCATGCAGCTATTCTGATGGCCGGGCAACCAGCCGAGGCAATTGTGTAAGCCAAGTACTTTCAGGAGCCAGCGATTATGCGTAACAAAAGTATTCTGTCAGAGGCAAAACAAATTCAGCTCGCGACTGAGTTAATCAGGTTGGGAGCGCGGTTGCAGGTACTGGAGGCCAACTCTGATCTGAGCCGGGAAAGACTGGTCAAGCTCTACAAGGAAATAACGGGCGTCTCCCCACCCAAAGGCATGCTGCCGTTTTCCGAGGATTGGTTTACGAGCTGGCAGCCCAACATGCATTCATCGCTGTTTATCAACATCTATAATTACCTCGCTGCGCATGCGGATGTTCGTGGCATCGACGCCGTGATTAAAGGTTATAAGCTCTACCTCGAACACATCGAAGCCAGCCAGCTTGAGCGGGTGCTGAGTCTGACGCGAGCGTGGACTCTGGTGCGCTTTATCGATAGCAGAATATTGTGTCTCGCACCATGCAGCAAATGCGCGGGGGATTTTGTAGTGCATGCGCTTGAGCTTCACTCCAATCATGTTTGCGGGCTGTGCAACATACCTTCGCGCGCTGGTAAAACCAAGAAATATGCGCAGGTGATCGCATCTAATAATATGCAGCAACTCAACGCTGCTTGAGGACGTCTGCTGTTCTGAGATCCCCGTAAGTTGATTCAGCTACTTTCCTGGCTTGGATACCACGATTGCCTGAGTGTACCGGTACCTCCCGGGAATTGAGGGGTGAATTCGCTCCTATTCCAGACTTCGGCGGGGTAAGGGCGTGTTAACTTTCTTTAGTAGATTTCACCGGGCAATGGTAGTTGCATTCATGACATTCTAGGGCGTATTTACAATGCTGGTCATCATCGGATATTTGATTGTTTTAGGCGCCGTATTCGGCGGTTTTGCATTGGCTGGCGGCCATGTGGCAGCTCTGTTTCAACCCGTCGAACTTCTCATGATCGGGGGTTCGGCGATCGGCGCTTTTCTCGTCGGCAACTCGGGCAAATCCATCAGAGCGACTTTGAAGGATTTGCCAAACGTATTCAAGGGTTCGAAATACAATAAAGCGCTGTACATGCAACTGATGGCGCTGCTTTACGAAATACTGGCGAAGGTGCGCAAGGAAGGATTAATGTCGATTGAGGCTGATGTGGAGGAACCGAAGGAGAGTCCGCTGTTTGCCAAGTATCCAGTAATCTCTGCTGAGCATCACGCAATCGAATTCATCACCGATTATTTGCGCCTGATGGTGGGGGGAAATCTCGACGCGATGGAAATCGAGAACCTGATGGATAGCGAAATCGAAACCCATCACCAGGAAGGCGGGGTGCCGGTTAGTGCCATTCAGAAAGTAGGAGACGGGCTGCCGGCCTTTGGTATCGTCGCGGCAGTGATGGGCGTGGTGCATACCATGGAATCGGTGGGTCTCCCGCCAGCGGAACTGGGCCGTCTCATCGCCGCCGCGTTGGTGGGTACTTTCCTAGGAATTCTGCTTTCCTATGGCTTCGTCACTCCCCTGGCTTCGAAGCTGGAGCAGAGGCTGGGTGAATCCAGCAAATTGCTTGAGTGCATCAAGGTGACGCTGCTGGCCAGTCTCAATGGTTATTCGCCTGCACTGGCGGTGGAGTTCGGCAGAAAAGTGCTGTATTCAACCGAGCGCCCATCGTTCCTCGAGCTGGAACAGCATGTCAAGCAGACCAAAAATAAATAACAGTTTGTACTGGTAATACCTGAGGCAACGCATGGCTGAAGATATCCAGCAGAAACCATTTGTCGTCAAGCGCATCAAGAAACGCCATGGCGGAGGACACCCGAGCGGGGTGTGGAAAATCGCTTACGCCGATTTCGTGACCGCGATGATGGCATTCTTTCTGCTGATGTGGCTGTTAAGCAGCACCGACGCAGGTACTTTGAATGGCGTATCCGAGTACTTCAAGATGCCATTAAAAGTGGCGCTCGCTGGCGGCGAAAGCAGTGGTGACAGTTCCAACCCGCTCAAGGGCGGCGGCAAGGATGTGCTGGAACGCGATGGCCAAGTAAAAAAAGGTGACACCAAGAAACAAAAAGAGGTCATCAAGCTCGAAGCGGCCAAAGCCGAGCTGAAGCGTGCTGAACTGGTTCGTCTAAAGGATCTGAAGCAAAAGATGGAAGAAGCAATCGAGACTAACCCTTCTTTAAAGCAGTTTAAGGAGCAGTTGATGGTGGATATCACCACTGAAGGCCTGCGCATCCAGATTGTGGACGAGCAAAATCGCCCCATGTTTGCGGTCGGCAGGGCGGAGCTGCAACCGTATACCCGCGTCATACTACGCGAAATCGGGAAAACCTTGAACGAAGTATCCAACAGAATCAGCCTTTCCGGTCATACCGACGCCAGGCTTTATCCGTCTGGAGAGAGGGGATACAGCAACTGGGAGCTTTCTGCTGATCGTGCCAATGCCTCACGCCGGGAACTGATTGCGGGTGGCATGGATGAGAGCAAGATCTTGCGGGTAGTCGGATTATCTTCGGCGGTGATGCTCGATAAAGATCACCCGTTCAACCCTATCAACCGGCGTATCAGCATCATTGTAATGAACAAGGAGGCCGAGGAAGCGATAACCAGGGAGAGTGACCACGTCGTCGAGATTAGCAACCAGGAACGAATCAGTAAGGAGAAGATGGGAAATGCAGCTCCCCAACCACAATAGGCTGGCGGTTCGTCACGGATTTCCATCCGTTTCAGTCGCGGCCATGCCGCCGGCATTAACGGCACTGCTCGCCCAACTCATGGCTTTGCTGGCCGTGGGCTTAGCGGCAGCCATGGCGCCGATACTGGTGCAGGGGCAGCTGCCTGATCAGATTCAGTGGGCGCTGGTGCAGGGGATGATCGCAGCAGCTATCGGTCATTGGCTGGGTATGGCCAAGTGGTGGCTGCCGATTAATTTGATGTTTGTTCCCGCAGCGGTAGCTGCGCTGGCAATGGATTTGTCTCCGTTCTGGTTCCTGGGGGCATTTTTGCTGCTGGCACTGGTTTATGGAAAAATCTATCGGACTCAGGTGCCGCTGTATCTCTCCAGCCGTGCAGCGGTCGCAGCGGTCGCATCACTGTTACCGCAGCAGCGCAGCTTTTCATTCATTGACTTGGGGTCGGGATGCGGCGGATTGCTCCAGCAATTGAACAAAGTGCGGCCTAATGGCATTTATCATGGCATTGAGGCAGCGCCATTACCATTCCTGTGGAGCAGATGCCGCAGCGCCTTTGGGGTAGTCGGCTGGCGCGTCAGTTGGGGTGATTTCTGGCGTCTGGATCTGGCTCGCTACGATGTGGTTTATGCCTACCTTTCGCCAGTGCCAATGGCGGTGTTATGGCGCAAAGCCTGCAAAGAAATGCGTCCTGGCAGCATTCTCATCAGCAACAGTTTCGTGGTTCCCGGAATTGAGCCGGAAGTGACCCTCAAGCTGGATGATTTTGGCGGCTCTACGCTGTACCTGTGGCGCTTATAAGGAAACACCATGCCGTTATTGCCGACAGAAACAAAACAGACAAGAACATCAGCCCTAGGCGCGGATATGCAGCAGGGGGCACCGAAAACAGTTCCGGGTGGCAAGGCTGCAGCCAGCCTGGACAAATGGGCGACCTTCCTCAGCCAGGTAGAAATACCGGTGTTGCGTACTACGGTTGATGCGCTTGCCCGGCTTAAAGAAAACGAGGACAACATTACGGCACGTGACATCTCTGGGATCATCCTGCGCGATCCCCTGTTGACGCTAAAAGTACTACGTCATATGCAGGAGCGCCGCAAAAACAGTGAGGCCGTTGAAATCACCACAGTCGAGCACGCCATCATGATGCTTGGCATCACGCCGTTCTTCAAACAATTCCACCAGTTGCAAGTAGTCGAAGAAATTCTTGCGGAACGCCCTGAGGCGCTGGAGAGTTTCATGGCAACCATCGATCAAACTCACCGTGCAGCGATGTATGCATGGGAGTGGGCGGCGTTACGCCATGATATCGAATCTGATGAAATCATCGTTGCTACGCTGCTGCACGATATCGTGGAGATGTTGCTATGGTGTATGGCGCCAGAATACGCAATGCGGATAGCCCGGAAGATGCGGCAGGACAGCTCCATGGATAGCACTGCGGCACAGAAAAACGTGTTGGGTTTCAGCCTGATCGAATTGCAGCCGGTGCTGGCCGAGCAATGGCATCTGCCCACGCTATTGCAATCGTTGATGGACGATGCGCATGTCGATTCACCGCGAGTTCGCAATGTGGCGCTGGCAGTAGCACTTGCCAGACACTCTGCCAATGGCTGGTACAACATTGCGCTACCGGATGACTACGTTGCAATCGAGAAACTTGTCGGCGTTTCTCGCCATGAAATCATGGCGAGAATCTACCGGGCGTCCCTGAAGGCGATTCGGGGGCTAAGCTGGCATGGCATATTTCACCCCGCTGTCTGGTTGCCACCTCTGCCGATAGAGAAGAAGACCGGAGGCGAGAGCGGTGAAGGGGAGAGCGTCGAGACCCCCAGTGAGGCACTGGAAAGAGTGACAAAACTGCTTACCCTATCTGCCTCCCAGCACCCGGATTTTCTGGAAGTACTGTCACAGGTTTTTTACGGCATGTATGCCGGCATTGGTCTCAACCGGGTGTTGTTCATGGAAATCAACAACACACACAGCAAGGCTACGGCTAAATTTCTGGTAGGGGCAGAGGAAGCATCGTTGCTGCAGAAACTTCAAATTGACCTTGTGCATCCGCATGTTTTTTCCCGGCTGATGGGCAAGATGGAGGCAATCTGGTACAGTGCCGATACCCAAAATGAGTTGCAATCACTGTTGCTGGAGGAGATGATCCGGATCATCTGGAATGGTGTTGGCAATTGTGAATTCTTCGCCATGCCCATACTGGTCAATGGTGATCCCATTGGGCTGATTTATGCCGACGGGGGCCGGGCCCGTCCGGTTCTGAATTTGAACGAATATACCGAATTTCAGCGGCTTTGCCTGCTGCTGGCAAAATCGCTGAGATAACAGGCAAAGGCAGCGGACAAGCAATAAAGACCACCTATGCTTTTCCCAGAAGCGGCCGTTAACAAGCACTGGCCACCGGAGGGTATGTTGTTGAATGAGACGGTATGGTAACGCGCAGCAGGGTAGGTACGTGATTCAACGCAGCGATGCAGCTACCGCTAAATCGATATGCAGGATAGAAAGTTCGCATTTGATGGAGATACTAATGGCTGACCAGGATATGAAATTTCTAGTGGTGGACGATTTTGCCACGATGCGCAGAATCATTCGCAATCTTCTGAAGGAGTTGGGGTTCAACAACGTCGATGAGGCTGAAGATGGAGCAATGGCGCTGCAGATGCTGCGTAGTAGCAGTTACGATTTTGTCGTTTCAGATTGGAATATGCCCAACATGGATGGGCTGACCATGCTGCAGAACATCCGTGCAGATGAAGCGCTGAAAAAGCTCCCGGTGCTGATAGTAACCGCCGAGGCCAAGAAGGAAAATATCGTAGCCGCTGCTCAAGCCGGAGCCAGTGGTTACGTGGTTAAACCATTCACCGCCGCCACCCTTGAAGAGAAGCTCAACAAGATTTTACAGAACATGGAAAGCAAGGGTTGAATCTGGACTAATACAAGTTAGCTACAACCAATAAGCGTGCTAAGAAGCAAACGCTATTGCCAAGATGCCAACAACATACGCGATATAGGGAACCTGAAATGACCGGCCAACAGCAAAATGTTGCGATAGCAGAGACTGGAAGTACAGATACGCATGCTGCGGACGCGGTAATCAGCCGGATAGGCCATTTGACCCGTACGCTGCATGACAGCCTGCGGGAGCTTGGTTACAACAAGCGGCTGGAAGAGGCGGCTGCCAAAATTCCCGATGCTCAGGACCGGCTTGCTTACGTGGCATTCATGACCGAACAGGCAGCCGAGCGCGCGCTTAACGCGACTGAAATCGCCAGACCTATTCAGGATAAACTTGCTGCCGATGCGAATGCTCTTTCCAAATTGTGGCAACAACTATTCGATGCACCGGGTTCCGGACAGCTTGACAGCGACGCATTTAGGAATTTGATGACACAGACCTGCAGCTATCTCAACGACGTGCCAAACAAGACCAACGCCACCAATGCCCAATTGACGGAAGTCATGATGGCCCAGGACTTCCAGGACTTGACCGGGCAGGTCATGAAAAAAATCACCAAAATGGTGCAAGATCTGGAACAGGAGCTGCTGCGACTCTTGATGGATAATGTGTCGGTGGATAAAAAAGAAGAGATTAACGAGGGGCTGTTAAATGGTCCGGTGGTAAACTCTGCAGGACGCACCGATGTAGTGGCCAACCAGGACCAGGTGGACAATCTGCTGGCAAGCCTGGGTTTTTAGTCCTTTCCAGGACAGATGCTGCATGATTCAACCCACAGGCAATTCTCTTTAGCTTCTGGTACCAATACTGCATAAAAAGCGGGTAAACCTTCCATACTGAGGCTAACCTGTAAAGCAGGTCATTCCAGTTTACCTGGTGCCCTGTGGGGATGAAACATCCGCGCTTATCTCCCCACTCCCCACTTCCGATCTCCCCACAATCCCAAATAACGGCATAAATGCCCATCTATTTGCCGGATTGAATCCGTGACTGTCGGCTAATAATCGTGGCTAGACATCAGGAGTCCGCATGGCTGGAGATAGTCAAGAAAGCGATCTGGAAAAAACAGAACCTGCGACGCCCAAGAAATTAGAGAAGGCAAGGGAAGACGGACAGGTAGCACGTTCGCAGGAACTTACCACCTTTACCGTGCTGCTCGTCGCAGCTGGCGGTTTGTGGTTTATGGGCTCTAGCTTGATGGGACAGCTGTCGGCGGTGTTTAAAAATGGCCTGCAACTGGAGCGGGAGTTGGCATTCGATTCCCAGCTCATGCTGCCGCGCTTGGCCCAGCAAGCATTCGATGCGTCACTGGCATTGCTGCCATTGTTTCTGTTGCTGCTGGTAGCGGCATTGGCTGCGCCGATGCTGATGAGCGGCTGGTTGTTCAGCGCCAAAGCCCTGCAGCCGGACTTCAAGCGCATTAATCCCATGAGTGGTCTGGGCAGGATGTTCTCAAAGCGTAGCCTGGTGGAATTGCTCAAGGCACTGGCCAAGGCGCTGGTGATCGGGGGCGTTGGCACCCTGATGATATGGCACTCCAGAGATGCGGTGCTTTCCCTGGCAAGCCAGTCGATAGAGGTTGGAATCACCCACATGGGACATCTGCTGGGGCTGAGCTTTTTCATCATTGTCGGTTCGATGCTATTGATTGTGCTCATAGATGTCCCGTTTCAGATTTGGGA
>ERZ1292633.6326-Hain-H41-02um-R1-6326-length-10366-cov-9_pt1 | contig 10366 bp, 8 predicted proteins | sample MGYA00564406_ERZ1292633 | MGnify/ENA primary metagenome ERZ1292633 (study PRJEB36523, sample SAMEA6512639) | groundwater metagenome | collected 2019-01-08 | study: AquaDiva: Metagenomics assemblies of 32 groundwater samples
GCAGGGCGAGCGCGACATCGCTTCCGGCAACAAGAGCCTGGGCCAGTTCAACCTCACCGACATCCCGCCGTCGCCGCGCGGACTGCCGCAGATCGAGGTCGCCTTCGACATCGACGCCAACGGCATCCTGCATGTGTCGGCCAAGGACAAGGCCACCGGCAAGGAGAACAAAATCAAGATTCAGGCCTCTAGCGGTTTGAACGAGGAAGAAATCCAGAAGATGGTCAAGGACGCCGAAGCCCATGCCGAAGAGGACAAGAAGGCGCTCGAACTGGTGAACGCGCGCAATCAATGCGAAGCGCTGGTGCACTCGGTCAGGAAATCGCTCACCGAGTACGGCGACAAGCTTGAAGCGGGCGAGAAGGAAAAAATAGAGGCAGCCATCAAGGAGGCCGAGGCCGCGCTCAAGTCCGAGGACAAGGCCGCAATCGACGCCAAGTCGCAGGCTCTCGCACAGGCGGCGCAGAAGCTGGGTGAGAAAATGTACGCCGATGCACAGGCCGCGAGCGAGAAGGCGGCTCCGGGTGACAAGAAAGAGGCCAAGGCCGACGAGGGCGAAGTGGTCGACGCCGAGTACACCGAAGTCAAGGACGGGAAGAAGTAAAACACGAATTTCTGAACACGAAAATCCAAGGCGCGGGGCGCGGGATCCGGGAGGCGAGACGGGTTGATGACCGTATTGCGTCCCGCGTCCCGCGTCTCGCGTCTCGCTTCTGGAACAGTCAATGGCTAAACGCGACTATTACGAAACCTTGGGCGTCAATCGCGACGCGGACGACGACGCGATCAAGAAAGCCTATCGCAAGCTCGCGATGAAGCACCATCCGGACCGCAATCCGGAGGACAAGGGCAAAGGCGCGGAGGAGAAATTCAAGGAAGCAAAGGAAGCCTATGAGGTGCTCTCCGATGCCGACAAGCGCGCCGCCTACGACCGTTACGGGCATGCGGGCGTCGACCCGTCCGCGGCGGCTGGCGCCCATGGCGCCGGGTTCTCCAACTTCGCCGACGCCTTCGGGGATATCTTCGGCGACATCTTCGGCCAGGCGCGCGGCGGCCGGTCGAACGTCTATCGCGGCGCCGATTTGCGCTACAACCTCGAGATCTCGCTGGAGGCGGCAGCGCACGGCACCGAGACCAAGATCCGCATTCCCACCATGGATGAATGCACGACCTGCCACGGCTCGGGGGCGAAACCCGGTACCCAACCCAAGACCTGCCCCACCTGCAACGGTCAGGGCCAGGTGCGCATGCAGCAGGGATTTTTCTCCATCCAGCAGGCCTGTCCCAAGTGCCACGGCACCGGCAAGGTCATATCCGACCCCTGCACCAGCTGTCAAGGCGCCGGGCGCATCAAGCAGCACAAGACGCTGTCGGTCAAAATCCCGGCGGGCGTGGACGAGGGCGACCGCATCCGCTTGAGCGGCGAGGGCGAGGCCGGCGTCAACGGCGGGCCACCTGGCGACCTGTACGTGCAGCTGCACCTGAAACCGCATGCGGTGTTCCAGCGCGATCACGACGACCTGCACTGCGAAATGCCGATCAGTTTCACCATTGCGGCACTCGGTGGCGACATCGAAATCCCGACGCTCTCCGGCTCGGCCAGGATCAAGATCCCGGCCGAAACCCAAAGCGGCAAGATCTTTCGCCTCCGCGGCAAGGGCATCAAGGGCGTGCGCAGCCATGCCCACGGCGACCTCCTGTGCCGTGTGGTGGTCGAGACCCCGGTGCACCTTACCGAGCGGCAAAAGGAACTGCTGCGCGAACTGGAAGCGATCAACGTGAAAGACGCGGACCGGCACAACCCGCGCGCCAAGTCCTGGATGGATAAAGTGAAGGAATTCTTTGCTGAGTAGCAAAGAAATCTTGCTGCCTTGCGGCGGCTGTCCCCTCTGATGTGACCGCTAGGCTGGCTGAAACTCAGGCCCGACGCCAGGTCGTGCCCTGCGGTGTATCCTCGAGCACAACCCCGGCATCGAGCAGGTCCTTCCTGATCCGATCGGCCTCGGCGTAGTTCCTGCCCTTCTTTGCAGCGGCGCGTTCCTGAATCAGGGCGGCAATCCGCTCGGGGGAGTAGGCGTCGGGCGCGGCGGCCGCGCCCGCGAGGCGAGTTCCTGCATCCTGCGGCCTTTGCAAGAATTCCATCGCATCCCTTTGCAAAAGTCCCAGCACGCCGCCTAAGGCACGCAGCAGGGCAGCCCTTCTGTCGTCCTCCGCCTTGTTGACTTCATTCGCCAGGTCGAACAGCACGGCGACGGCCTCGGGGGTATTGAAATCATCGTTCATTGCCGCGCGAAAGCGCGCTGCGTACGCATCGCCCCAGTCAATGGCGCCGGCGGCCGGCGGCGCACGCTTGAGCGCCGTGTACAGCCGCGCAAGAGCATGCTTCGCGTCATCCAGATGCTGGTCGGAATAGTTGAGCGGACTGCGATAGTGCGCACGCAGGATGAAAAATCGTACCACCTCGGCATCGTATTGTTTCAGCACCTCGCGGATGGTGAAGAAATTGCCGAGCGACTTGGACATCTTCTCATCGTCGACACGCACAAAGCCGTTGTGCATCCAGTAATTCACGAAAACATTACCGTGTGCACCCTCCGACTGGGCGATCTCGTTCTCGTGATGGGGGAACTGCAGGTCCTGGCCGCCGCCATGAATGTCGAAATGCGCGCCCAGCAACTCGCTCGACATGACCGAGCACTCGATATGCCAGCCCGGGCGGCCCTCGCCCCAGGGCGACGCCCAGGCGGGCTCTCCCTCCTTGGCCCGCTTCCACAGGACGAAATCGAGCGGGTCGTGCTTGCTTGGATCGGTTTCGACGCGCTCGCCGGCGCGCAGTTCGTCCAGAGTCTTGCCCGAGAGCTTGCCGTAGCCGGGAAACTTGCGCACCGAGTAATTGATATCGCCGCTAGCCGCCTGATAAGCGAGGCCCTTGCCCTGCAGCGCCTCGATCATACCCAGCATGCCGGCGATGTATTGCGTGGCGCGCGGTTCCTGATCGGGTTTCTGTACTCCCAGGGCTGCCGCATCCTCGTCCATGCAAGCGATGAAGCGTTGCGTCAACCCGCCTATGGTCTCGCCATTCTCCAGCGCGCGGCGAATGATCTTGTCGTCGACGTCGGTGATGTTGCGCACGTAAGTAAGCTCGAATCCGGAGGCGCGCAGCCAGCGCTGCACCATGTCGAACACCACCATGACGCGCGCATGGCCCAGGTGGCAGTAATCGTAGACGGTCATGCCGCACACGTACATGCGCACTCTGCCCGGCTCGATCGGGACGAAATCCTGCTTGCGGCGGGCAAGGGTGTTGTATATCTTCAGCATGCGCAAAAAGCGGCCAGGATACGGCCGGCTGCGCCGCGTTTTCCGCGCGAAGGCAGCGCCACGACCGAAACCTTGAAAGCGGCCTCTATTGTGGAGGTTCGGGTGTTCTTGCTAGAATGCAGAGTTAAATCTAACTGGCGCGAGAAAGTATAACACAATGCACCCCATCCTTCGCCGCACCGCAGTCACGCTGAGCCTCGTTTTGGCTGCAGCCGCCGTACACGCCGACGAACTGCAGGACATCAGTCGCATGCTGCGGCAAGGCCAGCTGCCCCAGTCCCTGGAACGCGTCGACAAATTCCTGGCCGGCAAGCCGCGCGACGCACAGGGACGCTTCCTGAAAGGGCTGATCCTGACCGAGATGAACCGGCCGGGCGAGGCAATTCAGGTGTTCTCCAAGCTGTCCGAGGACTATCCGGAACTGCCCGAGCCATACAACAACCTGGCTGTTCTGTACGCCTCGCAGGGCCAGTACGAAAAAGCCAGGACCGCATTGGAAAGCTCGATCCGCACGCATCCGAGCTACGCCACCGCGCATGAGAACCTGGGCGATATCTACGCCAAGCTCGCCAGCCAGGCCTACGACAAGGCGCTGCAACTCGACTCCTCCAATGCCGGCGCCAAGACCAAGCTGGCGATGATAGGCGAACTGATCGGCGGCGGATCGCGCGCGGCTCGCGCGCCTGCGCGCACGGAACCGGCAAAGACGGCGGAGGCGGCACCGGCGAAGGCCGCCGATGCCGGCAAGGCCGGCGTGGTAGCGAGCGCCACCAAGGTAAATGCCGAGCCCAAGGCGACCGAGCCGACAGCCAAGGCAAGCGGCGGCCAAAGCGCCGAGGCCGATGAACTTAACAAGACCGTGCACGCCTGGGCCGGCGCCTGGGCCAGGAAAGACGTGGCGGGTTACCTCGCGTATTACGCCAAGGACTTCAAGACGCCCAAGGGCGAAGCGCGCGGCGACTGGGAAACTGCGCGCAAGCAGCGCATTACCGCGCCGAAGAAAATAGAGATCGGAATCGAATCGCTCAAAGTCAGTATCAGCGGCGACAACGCCGCGAGCGTGAGCTTCCGCCAGATTTACCGGTCCGACGTGATTAAGTCCTCGGGAACCAAAACGCTGATCATGGTCAAAACCAATGGCAAGTGGCTGATACGTGAAGAAAGAGTCAACTAATTGATGGATCAGCGGCGCGGATTTTCGAACCTGCTGCTGGCCGGGGCCCTGGGCCTAGCCAGTGCCTTCTTTCTTTCCGCCGCCCCCGCCCGGGCGGACCAGAGCACCGACGACCTGCTGGGCAAAGCGTTCGAGAAAATCGAGAACAATCGCCTCGACGAGGCGCTGGCTCACGTCGAAGCGCTACTGCGGGCAAAACCCAATTTCCGCCTGGCCTATCTGGTCAAAGGCGACCTGCTGCTGGCACGGGGCCGTGCGCTCAAGACCTTCGGTAATGCGCCCCAAGGCCCGAGCGAGCAGCTCGATGACTTGCGCGCCGAAGCGCTCGCGCGCCTGCATGCCTACCGCGACCGCCCGCCGCAGGACCGGGTGCCGCGCTATCTGATGCAGATGCGCGAGGATCAGCGCTACGCCATCGTCGTCGACAACAAGCGCTCGCGTCTGTACCTGTACCAGAACGAGAACGGCCGACCGCGCTTCGTTGCCGATTATTACATCAGCACCGGCAAGCGCGGCGGGGAGAAAACGCGCGAAGGCGACGAAAAAACGCCCATCGGCGTGTACCACGTTACCGCCAGCCTGCCGCGCAAGAAACTCTCCGATTTCTACGGTAGCGGCGCGTTTCCCATCAGCTACCCCAACGAATGGGACAAGCGCCATGGCCGGAATGGCCACGGCATCTGGCTGCACGGCACGCCCAGCGATACCTACAGCCGCGCACCGCGCGCCAGCAACGGCTGCGTGGTTCTGGCCAACGCAGACCTGGACGCATTGTCCGGGAAGCTGCAGATCGGGCTCACGCCGGTGATCATCAGCGAACAGGTCGAATGGCTGTCGCTGGATGACTGGAACGCGGAGCGCAACGCGCTCAATGCGGAAATCGAGCGCTGGCGCAGCGACTGGGAAAGCCTGGATACCGAGCGCTACCTGACCCATTACTCGAAGAACTTTTCGGCCGAGCGCGAGAATATCTCGGACTGGGGACAACACAAACGCCAGGTGAACAGCGGCAAGAGCTGGATCAAGCTCAAGCTCTCCAATCTCAGCATGTTCCGCGATCCCGGCAAGGACGAACTGGTGGTAGTTACCTTCGACCAGGATTACCGCTCGAGCAACCTGTCCAATGCCATGAAGAAGCGTCAATACTGGACCAAGGAAGGCGGCAGGTGGCGGATCATATACGAAGGCGCGGCATAATATCCAAGGTTGCGCGCTGCGCGCGCCAACCGTGTTTTTTGTACGGATAAAAAGCATCCGTACAAAAAACACGGTTATGGATAAAGACAAGGACAGGGCGGGGTTTCATACAAGATCGCCGATTGCGTGCGGATGTGCTTTTCATCCGCGCGCAATCGGCGATCCGCGCGGACGGTTTCTCGTCCGCGCAACATCGCAACTCCGCAACAACGGGGGCGCGATTTAAGTCGTCGCGTGTAATTGCGTTGCCGGCTGAACGCCATTGTCCGCCACGGTGAATCATCGAAAATTATGGGATGAAAACATGCGATTGTTCAAAATTTTGGTATTCGGCATCCTGCTCTGGTCGACTCAGACATCTGCCGCCAACCCGGTGGTCGAAATGAAAACCAGCGTTGGCGCCATACGCATCGAACTCTACGCCGAAAAGGCGCCGAAATCGGTTGCCAATTTCCTCCAATATGTCAACGATGGCGCCTACGCCGGAACACAATTCCACCGCGTCATTCCCGGCTTCATGATTCAGGGCGGCGCCTTTGACCGCGAGTTTCGGCAAAAGCCGCCGCGCCAGCCGATCGAAAACGAGGCCGGCAACAGGCTGAAGAACGAAATGGGTACCGTAGCCATGGCACGCACGCCCAATCCGCACTCGGCCACAGTCCAGTTTTTCATCAACGTCGCCGACAATGCCGCTCTGGATTTTCGCGAACCCAGCCCCGCCGGCTTTGGCTATGCCGTGTTCGGCAAGGTAAGCGCGGGCATGGATGTGGTGATGCGCATCGCCCGCACGCCCACCGGCCCAGGCGGACTTTTCGACAAGGATGTGCCGCAGCAGGCTGTCATCATCGAATCCATCACCCTTATTTCAGACAAATAGCGAGCCCACCATGGTCAAACTGCATACCAACCACGGCACCATCACCCTGGAACTGGACGCCGCCAAGGCGCCCAAGACGGTGGAGAACTTTCTGGCCTATGTCCAAAGCGGCCACTACGACAACACCGTGTTTCACCGCGTCATCGACGGCTTCATGATCCAGGGCGGCGGCTTCGAGCCGGGCATGCGGCAAAAGCCGACGCAGGCGCAGATTGAAAACGAGGCCAATAACGGACTCAAGAACGAGCGCTACACAGTCGCCATGGCGCGCACTTCCGACCCCCACTCGGCCAGCGCCCAGTTTTTCACCAACGTCAAGGACAACAGCTTCCTCAACCACAGCGCGCCGACGCCGCAGGGCTGGGGCTATTGCGTGTTCGGCAAAGTGGTCGAAGGCATGGATGTGGTGGACAAGATCAAGGGCGTGAAGACCGGCAGCCGCGGCGGACATCAGGACGTACCGGTCGAAGACGTGCTGTTGGAACGCGCCGAGGCTTGTTGAAAGCACGATGTGGGAATGAGTGACGGGTAATAGGTCAATCGGCAGAACTCCGGTTTTCTCATCACCCGCAACCCTTCGCCCCTGAGCCGCATGTCGACGCTGTTCATCTCCGACCTGCATCTTTGCTCCGGCCGGCCGCAGATCAACCGCAGTTTCTTCCGCTTTCTCGAGGGCGAGGCGCACAGCGCCCGCGCGCTCTACATCCTCGGCGACCTGTTCGAGTACTGGGCCGGCGATGACGACCTGGGCGATCCGTTCAACGCCGCGGTGGTCGCCGCCCTCGCCCGGCTCGTTGGCAGCGGCGTCCCAACCTACCTGATGCACGGCAACCGCGATTTTGTCATCGGCGAGGCTTTCGCACGCGCGAGCGGAGTGACGCTGCTGGCGGATCCTGCCTTGCTGAGCCTGTACGGTCAGCCGGTCCTGCTCATGCACGGCGACACGCTGTGCACGCTGGACCGGGAATACCAGGCGTTCCGGCGCGAGGCGCGCAGCGAGACCTGGATACGCAATCTCCTCCACCGCCCGCTCGCCGAGCGCAAGGCGGCGATCGAAGCGCTGCGCCGGCAAAGCGAACAGGAAAAACGCGGCAAGCCGGCCGAGATCATGGATGTTGCGCCGGCCGAAGTCGAGGCGGCGTTGCGCCGCCACGGCTATCCGCGGCTGATCCACGGCCACACCCATCGTCCCGCATTTCATCTGCACGCGGTCGACGGCCATGCCTGCGAGCGCTGGGTGCTGGCGGATTGGTATCGGGCCGGCAGCTATCTCGCCTGCGACGAATCGGGCTGCCGCGCGGTTCAACTAAGCGGAAACTGAAAACCGCGGCGTCGTGGCGGCTTCCGGTCTTGCCGGTCTAGTTTAGGCCGCGTTCAAGATCGGCCTGGATATCGCTGAGAGCCTCCAGGCCCACGGCGACGCGCAGCAGCCCTTCGCCTATGCCCGCGGCCTTGCGCGCTTCCGCGCTGATGCGGCCGTGGGTGGTGGTTGCAGGATGTGTGATCGTGGTCTTGGTATCGCCCAGATTGGCGGTGATCGAAATCATGCGCGTCGCATCCACCACCCGCCAGGCTTCCTCGCGCCCGCCTTTGACCTCGAACGACACCACCGCCCCGCCCAGGCGCTGCTGCTTCCGCGCCAATTCATGCTGCGGATGGGAAGCCAGGCCCGGATAGTACACGCGCTCAATGCGAGGATGCCGTTCCAGCCACTGCGCCAACCGCAGCGCCGCTTGCGACTGCGCGTCCATGCGTATCCTGAGCGTCTCCAGTCCCTTCAGCAGCACCCAGGCGTTGAAGGGCGACAGGCTCGGTCCGGCCGTGCGCAAAAAGCCGTAAATGCCGTCCATCACCGGTCCGCGCGGTCCCAGCACCGCCCCGCCCAGCACCCGGCCCTGACCGTCCAGATACTTGGTGGCCGAGTGGATCACCAGGTCGGCGCCGAGCTGGAGAGGTTTTTGCAAAGCCGGTGTGCAGAAGCAATTGTCCACGGCAAGCAGCGCGCCCGCTCGTTTCGACACGGCCGCAAGGGCCGCGATATCGGCGACCTCGGTAAGCGGATTAGACGGGGTTTCGAGGAACAGCAGCTTGGTATTCTGGCGTAGCGCACCTTCCCAGGCAGCGATGCTCGCGCCATCGACGTAGGTAGTCTGCACGCCAAACTTGGCCATGATGTTGGAAAACAGCTGCACCGTGGAACCGAACACGCTGGCCGAGCAAAGCACGTGGTCGCCCGACTTGAGCAGGGCCATGGCCGTCGCGAGGATGGCGGACATGCCGGAGGCCGTAGCCACGCAGGCCTCGGCGCCTTCCAGGGCCGCAAGGCGCTCCTGGAACGCGCTCACCGTAGGGTTGGTGAAGCGCGAATAGATATTGCCCTCCGCGCCGCCGGTGAAGCGCGCCGCCGCTTGCGCGGCGTTCTCGAACACGAAACTAGAGGTGAGGTACATCGCCTCGGAATGCTCGCCGAACTGGCTGCGGTGTATGCCGGCGCGTAGCGCCAGGGTGTCGAATTCGATTGGCTCGGTCATGATCGCGTCCGTATCAAAAGCAAAAAACCCGCTCAGCTTTAGCTAAGACGGGTTTCCCACGCTTTAGCTGTATTTGTTTGCCGGTCCTGTCGACCCTTGACCGGCGGCGCCCGCAAGCTATGCTTCAAATCGGCGCAGCACTACGTTACTACCGCAGCGCGCAGGTGTCAAATTCCAAAACTAATCCGTCTCCACCAGCCCCAGGTCCAACTGAGTGCTTGACTCGTCCTCGGACGATTCCCCGCGGGCGCAGTTACGGTGGTTTTCCACGCTATCGAGGTATTCGCGCGTAACGTCGCCCGTGATGTAGTTGCCGTCGAAGCAGGAGGTTTCGAATTCCGTCAGCCGCGGGTTGGCCTCGCGCACCGCGGCCTTGAGCGCATCCAGGTCTTGGTAGATGAGCGCGTCGGCGCCGATTTCGCGCGCGATCTCCTCATTGCTGCGGCCGTTGGCGATCAGCTCCTGGCGCGTGGGCATGTCGATGCCATAGACGTTGGGATAGCGCACCGGCGGCGCGGCCGAGGCGAAGAACACCCGGTTGGCGCCGGACTCGCGCGCCATCATCACGATTTCGTGGCTGGTGGTGCCGCGCACGATGGAATCGTCGACCAGCAGCACGTTCTTGCTCTTGAATTCCATCGCTATCGCGTTCAGCTTTTGCCGCACCGATTTCTTGCGCTCCCTCTGGCCGGGCATGATGAAGGTGCGGCCGATGTAGCGGTTCTTGACGAAGCCTTCGCGGTAAGACAAGCCCAGGTTCAAGGCGAGTTGCATCGCGCTGGGGCGGCTGGAATCGGGAATGGGGATCACCACGTCGATATCCAGATGCGAGTACTGGGTCCTGATTTTCGCCGCCAGCTGCTCGCCCATGTGCAGCCGCGTCTCGTACACCGACACCCCGTCCATGAGCGAGTCCGGGCGCGCGAGGTAGACATACTCGAAAATGCAGGGGTTGAGCGAGGTCTTGCCCGCGCACTGGCGGCTGTAGAAATTGCCGTCCTCGTCGATAAACACGGCCTCGCCCGGCGCCACGTCGCGCACGATCTGAAAACCCAGGGTGTCCAGGGCCACCGATTCCGACGCCACCAGGTATTCGTAGCCGTTGCCGCGGTCGATGCGGCCGATCACCAGCGGCCGGATGCCGTAAGGGTCGCGGAAAGCGAGCAGACCATACCCCGCGATCATCGCCACCACGGCGTAGGCGCCGCGGCAGCGCCGGTGCACGGCGGCCACCGCGGTAAAAATGATCTGCGGATCGAGCTTGTA
>ERZ1292633.4878-Hain-H41-02um-R1-4878-length-12281-cov-6_pt3 | contig 10362 bp, 3 predicted proteins | sample MGYA00564406_ERZ1292633 | MGnify/ENA primary metagenome ERZ1292633 (study PRJEB36523, sample SAMEA6512639) | groundwater metagenome | collected 2019-01-08 | study: AquaDiva: Metagenomics assemblies of 32 groundwater samples
CCCCCCCCCCCCCCCCCCCCCCCCCCCCCCCCCCCCCCCCCCCCCCCCCGGCCCTTTGTTGTCGGTTACATTCGCAACACGACGGTGAAAGTCCACCTCCGCGGGGTCCATTACCACACTGTGGGCCGAGTTCCTGCATGCTGAGGGTGCCCTAACCCTAACCTGCATGCTGAGGCCGCCATTCCCCCATCTTCTAAGTATCTCCCGCGCCGGTCTGCACAGCCCTTGACGCGACGCCGCGGTCGGCGCCTTCCATGCGGTGTGCCTCCAAGGCGCGGGATCGCTCTAGCAGCCGCCGCCGCGACCCCACCAGCAGCCGCACGCCACGGTACAGGAGGGCCGTGTCCTCCCTCCACCGCTGCGCCTCGAACCGCGCCTCGCGTTCCTGCCGCCCGAGGAGGGCCAGGCGCGCCTGCGTGGTCTCATGGAACGTCACGACGCGCTCCCGCGCCTCACTCAGTTCGATCTCAAAGCGCTGCAACTGCGCGGCCCGCGTACGCAGAGCATCGCGCAAGGCAAGCACCGAGGGCGCGCCCTCTTCCAGCGCCACCCGTAGTTCCTCTTCTTGTATCCGGCGTCCTTCCGCTTGCCGCTGCTCGGCGACGTTGTGCAGCGCGGCCGCCACGCCCACGAGCGCGTCGGACAGGGCGAGGGCGGAGTCGCTGCGTTTCGGCGCCCGAAGGGGAGAGGTAGCTGCGTGTGTAGGAGGCGGGGATAGCCCACCGTCGCCGCCAGCCGCGTCGAGCGCCGCCGTGGCCTGAACGCCGACGTCGTGTCGGATCACGAAGGGTGTGAAGTAGCCCGGACCCCCGGCGCCGCCGCCCGACGCCGACACTAACACGGCCGACTGCTGCTCCTGGAAGCGCTTGAGTTCCACGCTATTCTCGAGGTCCTTGATGCGCGCCTGGAGGGCCTCGACCACCTCCATTGCACTGGCCGCTCGACGGCACGCCACCGCCGCGTCGTCTCGCATCGTCGACATTTGCGACTCCCGCTGCGCGAGGGCGGCTTCCACCTCCTGCACTCTCGCTTCGTTCGCCGCGGCGATCGCGGCGCTTGAGTTTTTCAGTGTCAACAGACGCTCTCCCTCGCGCACGGCCTCCGCGTACTTGCGCTCCAGGAGCAGCGCGTGCTTCTCCAACTCCCGGTTCCGCTCGTCGACGAGGGAGAGCTGACGTTGGATCGCGGCGGCGGTCGTCATGGTGGTTCGCTGGGATTCGCCGAACTCCCGCCAGATGGCGTCTCGATGCTCCGCCTCCCGAAGGGGCGCGCGCATGGCCGCGATGGTGGCCTCGGTCGCCTTCTCCTGCAGCTCGTCGTTTTCGCGCAGCAGCCGCTCCTCCGCTGCCTGGGCACGCCGGCTCTCGCCAACGGCGGCCTCTTCCCGGTCCTTCAGCTCGGCGAGCGAGATCATCGCGGTGGCCAGCTCCCGGCGCACCTCGACCAATCGCTGATTGAGTCCGTGACGCTGGCCGCGCAGCGCGGACAGCTCCTCCGCCAGTAGCGACGCTCCATGCTCCGCCTGTTGCATGATGGCTGTCCGCGCAAGATCGAGACGGCCCTCCGCCTCGTCGCTCGCTATCGTGCGATACCCATCGAAACCGTCGTCCACGAGGGCTAGTAGTACGCGGTCGACGGACCAGGCCGCTGCTGCTTTCACGGCGGCGGGACTCAAGAGGTCAGCCTCCCGCTGCGGCGCGGGAGACCATTCGACGTTTCTCTGCGGCATCATGACACGTGCGCGGTCAATAGGGGGCTGTTGCGCCCAAGGAGACGACGTGACCGCCCAGTGCGTGCCGGTCGATGCTCCACCACCAGCCCCCCACGCTGTTAAGGACGCTCCGGGGTTGTTGTTCGACTGCCGCGAGGAGCGGAAGACGAACGCTGACGGTCCCCCCGATGCGGGGGCCGCTGGATCGTGCGGGCAATTGGGCGGCGTTCGCGGAACTGGCGCGCCTTCGCCTCTGTCGTCGGCTGATGGCCTCCTCTCCTCGCAAGATGACTGCTGCATGGTTTCCATCGTGTTGACGGAGACGTCGCAGCAAGCGGCACGCACCGCGGCCGGCTTGGACATGAGCGCGGTGCCGCGATCCTGCTGCCTCTGCGCTAACGCAAGTTGGTCGGCCACCGCTGCGCTCCTCGCCTCCGCGGTTAGCGCGGCTTCGACGAGGTCCGAGTGAAGACCACTCACAGCGGAAAGCAGCGCGGCCGCGTGTTCGACCGCGATGGCACCCCGTCGTTGACACTCACCGGCCCACACCTGAAAGCACTTTCCGGCGAAGGCGCGCTCCTCGGCATCTCGCAATTTTCCGCGCTCGTCCATCAGCGACATCTGCGCCTCATACAACTGCCGCTCAAAGTCGTTGCGGTCTTGCCGTGCCTGTTCCAATTGCTGAAACAGGCGGGTGTTTGCGGCAAATGCGGCGGCGGTTTGCGCACCGGTCGGTGTCGCGGACGGCGCAGGCTCCAACAGAGGCGGTGGTGGTGCGGGAGGTGCGGGGGGTTGACTCGCAGAGAGTACGGCTGCCGGCGGCGTCTTGGCGGCAAGCAGGCGTCCGACTTCTTCCCGGGAGACATCCACTTCGCGCTGCAGGTACGCCTTCGCTGCGACTGCCACCGCATGGGCGGTGACAACCTCGTCCTTGTCGCTCGATAGTCGCGCGGCGGCCTTTTGCAAATCCCGCACCTGCCCCTCGTAGCTCTCGCGGAGTGCGGCCAAAGAGGCAACGTGCACGTCCAAGGGAACGACCACGCCAGGGAGCGGCGGCGGCGCCGCCGAGAGGGCATCCCCGACCACCACCGCCGCCGGAGGGCTTGGAACAGGAGGGACGTTGCCGACCACAGGCTCCGACGTCCCGAGCGATAAGTTCGGCAAGTCTGGCTGAAAGCGCCGGTGGTGCGCGACGGAACGTCGATGGGCGCGGACCCTCAAGGACGCGGACGCAGCAGCCGCTGGAACGGCCGTCGGGAGCACGAACCGCACCGCGGTGAGAGCGCGGCTGCGGCCTCCGAGCGACCCCCCCGCCTCGGCGGTGCGGGACTTGGGCGACGAAGGCGCGACAACCGAGTGAACAAGCGGAGGAGAAGCGAACAGCGGGCTCGCCTCTCTTCCGTCGGGTACGGCCTGGGACAGCAGGGCGGTAGGGTCGGACTCGATGGAGGCCCCCATAGGCAGTGACGACTTGTCCGCGGCGACGCTCGAGGCGGTCGTAGACACCGCCAAACAGGAGGCGGCGGGCTCCGTCAGGGACAGCGTTTGGTTCGCGTCGGCATCAGCGGCCGGCGGCCTTGCACTGCTTACCTGCCGCGGGGATGCGGGTTCATCCAGCTCCAGAAGTCGCCGTCGCATCGTGCTCAGCTCCACCTCGCTGATCCACACCCCACCGCCACCGGCGGCTTGCGGAGGCGCCGCCGGGCTGGGATCGCGGGGCGAAGCGGCGACGGCTGTAGTGGCAGCGTGTTCCGGCAGTGGCCGTTCGTCCAGGCCGCCTCCGGCTGGAGGTGGCTCGGTTCCTCCGCTTCTGCCAGGACCGTTGAGAAGCGACTCGAGCACGGACTTGAGCTCGTCGATTTCTTGCTCTGCGCCGAGGAGCTTGTTGAGCGCATCCTGGTGCTGTTCGGACGCCAAACGGGCGGCGGCCGCGAGACTTTCAATCTCCCGGCGCCAGGCGGGTCCTTCGTGGGGACTTCCGACAGGCGTCACAGCCGGGTCACGCCGTTGCGCGAGCTGTAGCAGCGACTCCGTGACCGAGCACCGCTCGAGCAACCAGCGTTGAACAGCGGTTGCTTCCACGGCCTCCAGACCTCGCCGATCGCGCTCCTCGCGGCTCAAGATCGATGCCTCGGCGGGAAGCAAGGACGCGTCCTCCGACAGGAGAGATCGTGACACACCGCGCAGGTGGTCGCCCATCGCGCTGACCTCGCGGCGCGAAGCCTCCAGCTGTGCATGGCAGCTCTCGAGGGCGCGCGCCTGCGCGGTTTGGCGCTCCGCGACGTCGCGGTGCCGCGATATCCATTCGTCGCGTTCCAGCGTGATGGCCGTCAAGGAGGCGGCGGATCGAGCGACCTCGTCCCGTAGAACCTCCAGTTGAGACTGGGCCTCCTCGAGGCGCTTCGACGCCTCTGTGCCGGTTGCCATCTCGTGGAGGCAGCGCTGGGCCGCGATCGCCTCCTGTTCGAACGCGCGAGAGAGACGCGTTGCGTCGCGACTGAGCATCTCGGCCTCCCGCAGCTGCTGCCTGAGCGCGTCGATGCGCAGTTGCATTTCGGTCTGTTGCATGTGCAGCCGGTCGAGCGACTCGATGAACGGCTCGGCGAGCAGCTGACGCTCGGTGGCCTCCGCGACGACGGCGTGCATGCGCGCCTCCATCGAAGACACGGCCGCCATCGCCTCCGCGACGCGCATGTCCGCGGAGGCGATGCGCCTTTCGGCCGTGTCCGCCATTTCGTTCGCGTGACGGCGCTGCCGCTCGGTGCTTTCGCTGAGCTTCTCTGCCTCCACGGCGCGGCGCATGGCGATCAAGGCAGCATTCTCCACCGACTCGTAGAGCAGCTCAGCTTCCGTTTTTGCGGCCTCGAGGTGCAGTTTGAAGGCTTCAGCGTTAATGAGGCGCGCGGAGCTGTCACGAGCCGAACGCTCGGCGGCCGCCACCGCGTCCATCGCCTTTCGCACCTCGGCTTGCATGGCGGCATGCTCGGCACACGCCACCTCGGCTCTCGATTCCGCGCGTCGCCGGGCGTCGTCGGATCTAGTCGCCTGCCGTTCCGCTGCCAACCGGCGCATCGACTCCAGCGAGGCACGATGTGCCGTCTCCTGGCAGATCACGTCAAAGGCACCTCGCCGCTCGTCGGCCTCGGCCGCCTGCTTCTTCGCGGCCGCCGCGTCGGCCGCCATGGCCTCCCACTGCGCCTTGGCCGCGACGACGGCGGAGCGGCCAGCTTTCTCGTCGGTGACGGCTTGCTCCATCTGCGACTGTGCGAGGGTCGCTTGACTTTCGGCCGCTTTCGTGCCGGCGATGCACCTCACGGCGATCCGCTCGGCCGCGGTGGCCCTGTCGGCGGCTGCACCGAGAGCGCGCTGCACCTCCGTGAGCCAGTCATCCCCGAGCGCCTCGCTGGCCCGACGATACAGTTCGACGCGCTGATAGTCGAGGACGCGCAGTTGCGAAGCCTCCAACGCGGCGATCAGCCGGGCGTTGACCCAGTCGCCGCTGGCTGTCGCCGATTGCAGCGGCGGCCTTTGGATTGGCGCTAGGACCTTGGCGGCCCCTCTACCGTCCGCCGTGTCCTGCTGGTGGAGTGCCACTTGCTGTTTTTGCAGGCGCGCGATTTCGAGGGACGCGGCCTCTTGCGCCTGGCCGATGAGGAGCTCGAGGCGGTCGTGGAGGAGGTCGCGGGACTGCTCCGACTGCAGCAGGCGTCGCTCTACCGAGTGCGTGTGCTCGAAGGCCAGCCGCCGTTGACGGTCAATCACCTCCACGTGCGCCTCGTAAAGCGCGAAGCGGCGTTCCGAGTCGCTCTCCCGCATTTGGGCCACCGCAAGGCTACCACGAAGCTCCGCGACGAGGAGACGGAGATCTGCAGCCAACAGGTTGCTGCTGCTAGAGTTCGGATCATCGCTCGTTCGGTGCGACGACCTGTCGCGTCCCGATGCCAAGGCCACCGCCGCGATGTCCGCCTCCAGCGTCGCAACGGTCTGGCGCGTGGCCCTGATTTCGTCCTCCAGCTGCGTGACCTCAACACGCGCTTTTCGAGCCCATTCCGAGGACGTGCGGCACGCGACGTCCTTTTCCTGAGTCTCGCGTTTCGCTTGGGCCACATGAGATTCCAGTTCCTCGGCGTGCAGCTCCGCCAGCCTAATCTGGGAGGTCAGCTCTGCGATGGTGTCGTTCGCCCGTGCCACGGCGTCCTCGGCGGCGTCCCGACGCGCCCCGGCAGCGGTGGCCGCCCGCTCGGCATCCACCGCTCGCTGCTCCGCGCCGATCCAACGTTCGTCGATTGCCCGCAGCCGGCCCAACAACTGCAGCTTGTCGGCTTCGAGCCGCTGCACGGACGCATCGAGGAGCTGCATCTGGCGTGACATTGTTTCGCGCTCGACGACGGCCATCGTTGCCTTCGTCTCGGCGTCGACCGCCCGAACCATGGCGCGGTCTGCCACGACTTGCAGGTCCGCGATCGTGGCCTCAAGCCGCGTAGACTGGATCTCCGTGTCGACCATCAGCGACCGCATCGTCTCCACGCGGTCATCGGCGGCCTGGAGCACTTTGGCGAGGGCGTCCGCGTACGGCCCGCTGCGGGGAGGCGACTCGGCGGCGCGAGGCGCCGTCGCGGCGAGGAAGGAGGGTTCCATCAAATGAGAATCACAGGCGGAGGGAAGCAGCGCGAAGAAGAGAGAGAGAGGATATGGTACAATCCAACGGCGGGATGGGGAACGAAAGCCGCTTGTGAAGACGCAGCGCTGCGAAAAGGGGGAACCAACCAGAGGGCTCATTATCGAATGTGGTGACAGGAGGCCGAGGGGGAGAGGCTTGCGACACCTCTGCGTGGCGGAGAGAGAGAGAGAGAGAGAGAGCGTGCCATCATATGGGCCATTACGGTCAACACGCAGCGCACCACATCCAGCGCACTTCTCCTATTGACGGCGCTTGGACGTCTGGGCTTGGTGGGGCGACGACGAGGGGGACGCAGAATGGGCGAGTTGCGGCCGAGTTTGCCGGGCGACCATGTTGAGCGCGATGCCAGACGCCACACTACCCAGGACGAGACCGAAAGCCGCAGGCGAGGAGGCGACCGGAGCCGCGATATCCAACGCCGTTGCCGACGCGCGGCACGCAAGCGGCAGTGCCACGTAGATCATCGCGGTGAACAGACCGAGCGCCTGGGCGCCGCCCGCCGGAGCGAACGCATCCACCACCGCGTTGATGAGGGCGCCCACCGACGAGCCGCCAGTGTGAGTGTCGAACCGCACCGCCCCACAAACAAGCGCGCACAGCCCTACTGAACGCACTAATGCCGCGTTGAACTCGATCGCCGTCCAGTACGGGCGCCACGAAAATCCTGGCGATGCCGCCGCGGACCACAGTGGCATCGCGTAGTGCAACGCGCACAAGCAAGCGGCGCGCCCAAGAGCGACAGAGACCGCCGCACCGGCTCGAGTCACGTTCGGAGCGCCCTTACGCCCAGCGAGCACCAGCAGCAGCATCCAGCTCGCAACGATGACCGAGATGATGTCAAGCACGGCGAGCAGGTCGAAAATGACGGCCGCGCCACTGGCCCCCCACAGGCGTGACACCAACGCGCTGTCGGAAATGACTAGCTTCGCGACCTCTGCGACGAGCGTCGCCGCCGCGCCATGCACGATGCCGTGCACCGGCACCCCTCCGCCATCCGACAGCGACTTGGACACGAAGACGAGGGGGCCGCAGACCAAGAGCGCGACGTTGATACCCGTGAGAAGCCCCATGTTACCAGCACGGGGCGGCAATAAAGAAGAAGAAGAGTGGGAGAGGAGGAGGAACGACTGTCGAAGGGGGCGCTGCTCGGCGGTAGGCCCACGTCGCCACGTCAAAGGTGTGTTTGTTGACGACGCTGAATTGACTCTTCCCCAGATTAAGACCTCCTCTCTTCCCGACTCGCACGCGCTGTGACATCCGACGCCACAGCAGTGCAAAAAAAAAAACCCGGAGGAAAGAAAATACGACGAACCACATAACTGTACAAAAAGAAGGAGGGATGTCCGAGAGCCCTATAGCTACGGCCAGCGGGAGCGTCTGGCGCCACCTGGAGCGACCGCCGGAGGCGAGGCTGCCCGGTCAAGGGAGTGACTATTCCGCACGGCTGCCGCCCATGGAGCCAACCCCTGCGCCCCGGCCTCGGGAAATGCCTGCCGTGGAGGAGGAAGTACGGCACCCTCTTGTCGCCCCTCAGAGCGGCGCCATTGAGAAGCAGGCGCGGCGGCGAGCGCCGCGGGCAGGAAGAGGTGCGAGGTGGAATCGTCGGACGGGGACAGCGATCGCAGGGCGTCTTCGTCCTCGTCGGCAGCCGTCGTCCACGCGGGCCCCCCGCGGCGGTGGTTGCGGTAACCTTCCCTGTCGAGCGCCTCCTCTGGCATTTCGAAGGTACCCCCTGAGGATTCTGGGGGGACGGCCGCTCGACCGCCATGTGCCCCGCCGCGCAGCCGCCCGGTCCAAGACGCCTCCTCGTCCTCCTCGGCATCAGCCGCCGTGGTGGGACGGTCCTTCGCGTCGTCGTACGCGGCCGTTCGCCGTCGTCGGACGCTGTCGGCGTCATAGTCGCGGCGCTGCTCCTCGCTCATCAGCGGCAGCGGCAGGACGGGCGTCTGCAGCGGCGGCGCGGTCTCGGAGGACGAGAGAACTCCCAGGGACACCCGCCCAGCGGCGGCAGCGGACACCCGCCCAGCGGCCCGTGGCGCCGTCGCCGTGCGGCGCAGGTGCGCCTCAATGCTCGGCGACGTCGACGCCCATTTCGGGAGCACCACCGTGTGTCGGGCACACGTGGGGGTCCCGAGCGAGATCAGGTGCTTCGACTTGAGGTACTTCAGGGCGGTGAGGCTCCCCCTGGGATCCGCGTCCCACTGGCGCATGTCCCCGAGGATGAGGGGATCGGACCGCGCGTAGAGGCGCTGAGGATGCATCACCGGGGCCGCACCGGGATCGCGGATGCGCTGTGCGGTCGCGTCGTTCAACCAGAATGCATTGTTCGCGGCGCACACCACCCGATCGGCGGCTGCGGGCGGGCCTTGTGCGTACTCTAGGGTGTGCTGAGCCTCGCTCTCAGGCACCGCGCGGCGAACTCCCTGACGTCGACGAAGCGGCGACGCCATGAAATCCTCACTGCCCCCGAGTTAGTCACACCCTTTCTGCGTGATTGTCGCCGAGAGGCTTCACCGCCCGGCGTGAGGGAAGGGCTACCAATACAAAAAGAGACAATATTCGATTTATCAACGCGCCCCAAAGGCCGCACACTAAGGAGCTCTAGGAGGATTCGGTGAAAGTTCCACAATCACATCACAGGTAACTCGTCGTCGGCATCCGGCAAGCCAGGAGGAGGAGGAGGACCACCCACAGGCGGCGCAGGGGCAGAAGGACGTCGGCGATCAGCTGCTGCCTCGCGCATGAGATAGCGGGTGATGAGGTCGCCGAGGGTCGCGCCGCCTCCGTTGCCACTTTGACCGCCTCGCGTGTTATCAGGGCGCGATGCCGTCAGATACGACCACAGGTGCGACGGCCGGACGTCCTCGATGCGGACCACCACCATCGTCGGCGTGCGGTCCGTGGCTGATGACGGTGGGAGGGTCGGCGGTGACAACACTGGCCTGCCGGTGGGCCACTCGTTCGCGGAAGACGGCAAGCGATCAACGGACGAGGGTTGCTGCGGCTCGCGGGCGGCGTGGCCTTGGACCTCAATGCGCTCAGCGTCGGCAAGCAGCAGGCAAAACAGGGCACGCTCCTCCCGCGCGAGGCGAGGGACCGCCCAAACGCCACCACTCCGAGCGGCAGGAATACCTCCATCGACAAGGTCCTTGGAGGTTGAGGCCCCCGTGGTCGTGCCCATGAGCATCGGCCGCCCCGGATGAGGGGTAAAGGAGGAGGCGCATTCTGCCGCTTCTCGGTGACAGACCGGAAATCGACAACGATAAAGCGGTGCCTCTTCGCCGTTGGAAGCGTCAGCGGCGACCACCAGATCGGGCCGCAGGTACGTTAGCAACTGCCACAGGATCAGGTCCACGCAACACGTGATGACGGCGTCTTGAGGCATCTCCGGCGCCGACCCGTCCTGCTGCGGATGCTGATCCGCCGTGCGGCGATCACCATCGAAAACGTCGACCAGTTGACGAAGATGGCCGGCGTTCGCGTAGGCGTGCCGAGCGGCAGCGAAACTCCACTCGAGAACCACATCGCGTCGAGCGTTCGAAATGTCCCTCTCCTTCACGCCCCGATATTTACCATCATGAGCGGGCAGCCAAGACGACAGCGCACGATGCAACAGCCAATGCCGAACGCGGTCGTAGACCGCGGCATCGCAAGTGCGCCTCGTGGCCAGCAGCAGGAGGGGGGAGGCGAACGACGCAACTCTTGGACCCTCCGCCCCCCATCCGAGTAATTTGAGTAACCAGCGCTCCGCGAGGCGCAGCCCGTCGGCGGCGGCGGTGTTTGTGATCTCCGAGACGATGTGCGCCGCTCGTTTTCTTCCCACGTTGTCGCCTGACCACTCCCCTCCGACGTAAGGTGGTGGGGGTCCTCTTCCTCCCCATCCGCCTGATACTGCCCTCTCCCCCTCGGGCTTGTGGGGCGTTGCGGCGTCGGTTGGCGGGAGCCGCCACGCCTCATGGCACATCCACGA
>ERZ1292633.153-Hain-H41-02um-R1-153-length-91851-cov-10_pt1 | contig 10361 bp, 12 predicted proteins | sample MGYA00564406_ERZ1292633 | MGnify/ENA primary metagenome ERZ1292633 (study PRJEB36523, sample SAMEA6512639) | groundwater metagenome | collected 2019-01-08 | study: AquaDiva: Metagenomics assemblies of 32 groundwater samples
ACTATTACAATTATCAAGATAATAAAAAAACAATTGCTTTTGTCCATCTTTTTATATGTTTGAGAAAATACTTTTTTGCGGTTCGTATCAATCGGCGGCCAAATCTTCTGTGAACGTTTTGGTAATTTCGTTGTATCCGTCCATTAAATCAGTTGGATTGACGGGTACATATTCTTCGTCGTCATCATCTTGATCCACATCCTCGGATTTAGTTTCCGTTTTGACTTCAGTAGTTGGCTTATCTTTTCTATTGAGTCCGAGTGTTTTTTGCACGTTCTTGATCAGTGCATCAAACTTCGGGTCCCTACTTTTGCTCTTATTTTGTTGCGCCAAGATTCTAAAAATCGTGGCGAACTCTCGTTTGAGTGCTGCCATTTTCGATTGCGACGAGTTACTATTTGACACATCGTTGATCACATCATTAAGAAAACTCGAGAACATATTTGACATTGACCCAGACAAAACTGCTTCTTGGTAATATTTGTTCATGTTGTTTTTAAGCAAATCGGTACTATTTTGGATAGCGGAAAAAGCTCCTTGACATCTGTTCATACCTGGTATTTTCTTCAAATCGGAAAATGCATCCGACATAATTTGTGCGAATTCATCTGGGTCGACATTTGCCGTTATGATTGTTTGATACAACAAGTTTCCACTTTCATAAAGTAGTTTCAGCGACATATAAATGAATTTTTTCGAGTCCATAGTATTGGCCATGCCCCACAATAATTTAAAATTCAGCGACGAAAATGGGAACAATTTCAGTTCGAACCCGGGGCACGAATTGATAAAATTTATTGTTGAGTCTGTGATTTGTTCAAAATTCGCCGAATATTCTTTCAAATTACCCGAAATCGTAATAACACTGGTCAGAATTTTATCTTCTTTCAACGATTTGTATAGGTCATTTGCTTCGCTTTTTTGCAAACTCTCTAATTTGCCATCTGCAATTTTGGAGTAAGTTGTTTCGAACGTCTTTTTCGCGTTGGAACAAAACTGTAAAATTTCCTTGAAGTTATCGTCAAATTCCGGAAACTTTCTTGTCATTGCATCCGTTGATGCGAAACTTTCGAGGATTTTGACAGCGCGTGTAATATATGTCCAGCACGCTTGTATTTTTGGCAAAATAACTTCTTTTTCAGCATGTTGAACGCCCATCATTTGAGCGAACATTCCATGCATCTTTTTGCCAATATCACTACTTTTTACTACGACACGCGCCATTTTTATATATTGATGCAAAAAAAATTAAACGTGAATTACTTTGTGTCGTTTTTCTTAAGCATCAAAATTAGTTGCAGCGAGTATCTCAAAAGCGTCAGCATCATACCCCAGTATTCGTCCATTTCTTTCTGTGACAACGTCTGATAGCAATCGCGGCAAGTCGTGATGAAATTTTCGATCATTTGTTGTTTTTTGTCTTTCTTAATTAGATGTGTGTATTCCATTTTTTCGAAACAGGTGGCATCTTTTTTTATGACAAAGTCGCGAACGGCCACAATTTTTTGATAACAACGCACGAACAACTCGTTGTCGTCTATCAGTTTGCTTACCGTAATAATAGCTTTAATTGTGGTTTCTTCGTATGAATCTGCCTTTTTGCAGAACTTTTCAAGCACCGCTCTGATCAAATCACCAAATTTTGATGCGATATCGGTAAATTCCGAGTATTTGCCATTATCTTTGATAATTTTGTAAATCACATCACAGTCGTCGTCTGTGAGCGGTTTAATTCCAGCTAATGTATTTTTCACGTCAGTCATTATATATGGTTTGGCGGAATATTTTAATGAAAAATCATATTATTATTTGATGTCAATCCGTTTTTGCGAATATAGAAAATCTTGCTTTTTGCACCAGTTTATCATTAAACGTGTCAGCTGTAAACCACGAATGGCCCACACCCTCCAAACGCAGCCAAATGTACATTATACAATATACGCCGCATGAATGATTGTCAGATTGGTACTCAATACCAGTTGAATATTTTACCGTCACATCGCATTTAAGTTTATGTCGTAGTTCCATCTCGATTTTTCGTATCCATGCTTGTATTTCAGGCAATGGCTCGTGTCCGCTTGAATTAAAATACTCTATTATAACTTGGTTGGATTCTGGTTTATATTCGCCAAATACGCAAAACCAGTGAATACCGGGACCGGAGCTATAATCAGTGTTAAAAACAACGCCAAAATACCGTTTTCCACCTTTAAATATCTCGGCGAGGTCGATATTGTTGAGTTTGGAATTGTGTTGGGCAAAGTCGCGCATTTGATACGGTATGTGGTAATATGCAGGGATTTTTTTTTCGATTTGTCCCAAAATTGTGTCAATATCAACATTGCTTAATAAGCCGAATGTTTCACGGGGACCTGCCGGTTTGAAAAAGTTATTTTTCACGAATGATAATGTTTCCGACAAGCCGTGAGAACTGACAAAACTCTGAAATTTTGGATGGTTCAACACACAAAGTTCACTATTACAGTCTAGCAAACTCTTTGTTTTTTCGAGAATTTTCTGTTTTTCTATGACCCTTTTGACTGCGGACTTGAAAGTAACTTTGCCGTTATTCGCGTCAGGGGCAACAAATTTATGCATAGCATCTATAATTTTGTCCGGACTGCATACCGAAGTTTGTTTTTTGTCGAACGCGCATGCAGATGTTTGTTTATCAGAAACCTGATTGACAATCGCGTGTGGTGTTTCATGTAATATTGGTTCTGACATTTTATATATTGTATATAAATAGCATAAACGGTAAAATCCAATGTACGCAATTGGCGGACTTGAACCCAACAATAAAATTCATAAAAAATCAACAATCAACGGGCTTACGTTCATTGTGAGCGATAGATTTTCTAGTCGGTTGCGTGACAGCATAATACAATGGTCGGAGTTTGTGAAGTATTACAACAAACATACAAATGACATCGAAATGCTGGAATATGTGGCAAAAATTCTTAACATCGACAAAAGGGCAGATTTAGATACTACATCGATGCTAAAATTGGTCAAATATATTTATAAACTACCACTAAAATTCCACTTGGTTTGCTTGTCAAAACAGTTCTTTTTGCATGAACCAATGAGCTATGCCATACGGGGGCTATTTATGACGATTAAAAACCACTACGAACATGTGGTTAAACTATTTGTCGAGACGCGAAATAAATACATAAACGATAATAAAACCGGCGATCAGCAAAATGACATGGCGAAATTGATAGAACACTGGAGCGATGTGAACATGCAAAACGATTACGATACAAGCTCGATTGTCTTGTTTTTCATCAATCCGCCATCTGAATCTACAAGTCTAAATATCAAATTTACTGTTAAAAACGTAAAGTCCACAGACAAACTGAAATCGGCCGTTTCCAAGTTCAAATATCCCGGATTTTGCATGTTTGAACCAAAAAAACGACTCGACGGATTGCTGGGATTTCCTATCGAAGAGTTTTCGCACTGTTTAGTCGATTTGGGTTGCAAGGCGTGTTTGCCAAATTATGGTGCGCTAGAAACGCATATAGCATCGATTTTAGCAACGGACAAGCATGTCGCACCAGATGCTAACGACATAAAAACAGAAAGCAACAAAAGCCCGCCAGATACATTCGACGATATAGCCAAATTGCGGTGGTATGTAGATGCGATTCTTGACAAACGCAAATTGTTAGTGTCCACGGCAAAAAAAATGGAGATTTATTATATGCACAAAGCCGAAATATTTCAACAAGTTGCATCATTCTTGTCGTCAAAATTAGAGTCTTGACATTGTATTGTATAAATCATTGATATACAATAATACACGTTTAAAGTCTATGTTTTGCTGTATTTCTTGTGTCGGACACTTGTTATTTTTTGGTGTTAAACATTTGTTGCTATTTTCCGGTGTCTGACACTTAATTTGGGTATAAACAGTGTTTTTACATTGGTCGTGACAGTTTTTGACATTCGAAACATTGGTATTTGCGTTATATTTGTTAACTTTACATGCGCTAATCGATTTGAAATATTCGTGTGATTTATCAATCTTCTTTAAACCTTCATAATAGTATTTAATACTTCTTTTCGTGATTGCGTGTATTTCATTAGAGTCCAAGCATGTATCCAAATCGAAAAACTTTATGTTCTTTTTTTCTTTACATTCTTCTTTGATCATTGACTTTCGCGCTTTTTCAAACTTTTCAATAATCCCAAACGGAACATAAATCGCGGCTATGTGATAGCATTTGTTATTGGTTGAAAAATTATGCTGCAGGATTATGTCAACTGGCGGTATTTCAACAAGCATGCACGTTTCTTCGTGCACCTCTCTCGACGCTGTTATTTGATATAGTTGATCTACAGTTGCATCAGACAATTTATTTCTATGTATGTCAATTTCATTTACACAGCCCTTAAATGGCAAATAACTTCCATTTTCCATACCTAAAATAATTCCTAATTTATTTTCGTTGTTATGCGTCACTAGAAGTGCGCCACATGAATGGGGTTTGCTCATTATACACTTATTATAACATCTCTATATCATTTATAAAATCATTTTTTTTAAATATGAATTTACTAGATTAATATATCAAATGGAATACGAACGATATGGGAATATATTAGAGTTCGCCGAGAAATGGCGAAAATATAAGGTCAATCATGTGAAATTGAACCAAGCAGATTTCAGCAAAAACATCAATATCGACGGATATATTTATATCGCTTGTTTCAACGAAGAATATAAAACAAATGTTAGCATTTTGTTGTTCAACCCAAATACCAAATACGTCACAACAAATGCGCAAATGAAACTGCTAATTAATGAACATATCAAGATAATGGCACGTCTTGGCGGTAATGTTCCGGGGAGTGTGTATTTGAACGAGATTCTGCTCATAACTGAAAAGAATTTATCCATACATCATAACAAATTTTTCAATACGAAAAATTTGGATGTTTCCATCGAAAACTATATGTACAGACTATTTAATATCATCACGCCAAAAGCATCGTGCGTTGCCGATCATCGAATTTTGTCAAAAGATGAAGTTATGGAAATAATGAACGAAGATCTGAAGTGCAACGTTGTGTATTTGCCGAAAATACTTATCACAGATCCAATTTGCATCTGGCTAGGCGCAAAAATCGGTCATGTGATAGAGGTTAAAAATTTGAGCGAAGTATGCGGATATGCAATCAGCTATAATTTGGTTATTCCGAAAGGTCGCAAAATACGCAAACACGATGTGAGCAAATATCTATTGGCACATAGCGAAATAGAAGAGAAAAAAAATACAAAGCCAAGCAAAAGCGACGCAGAGGAATCTGATGATGACGAATCTGTTGATGCGAGTGATTCTGAATCAGATAAATCCGATGTCAAAAGCGATGTGAACTCAGTTGTTGAAGATGTCGAATCAGAATTTGATGAGGGCTCCGAAAATGCTTTAGACCAGGAAAGTTCGGATATATCAGAAAACGAAATTTCAGACTCGGCGGATGTAACTCCAGAAGAAAGTGACGATGATTTGCCAGTCAAACGTGGTAAAAGCAATAAAAAAAAGTAATTATGTCAGATTGATCATGTCGAGTGTGGATTGCAAGTCCCCCAAAGTTGCATCGACTGCGATTTCTGTTGTTTTTGGCTGCGATGTTTTCGGTGGGTACATTTCATTTATCTTGTCGACGCGATTTGTTTGCGGTAATTTGTTGATTTCGACAATTTTTTTGATGACGTCGTCAACTGCCGGCGCAAGTGTTTCGACCCATTTTTCGTCGTGATAGCACATAATAATGTCACTTTTCATCAATTTCCATGACAAATATCCGATGATGACATTTTTTCTTTCGTCGCATGTTGCCAAAAACGAGTTATATTCGCGTCGGAGATCATTCGCAATGTCGTCAGACGCAAGTAGTTCACTTGTTTTGACACCGTAATTTGTGACAAAATGGTTTTTCGCGATTGCTGTTTTGTTGAAATATATCTTTGACATTTCCATTTTCACCTTATCTTCTGTTACTAGTTTGAATAGTGTGTCGTTTTGAAACTGGTCGTCGGATGCGCCGAAGTCAATCGGATCATTATACGAATCGATAAGTATAGATTTATACGCTGCATATAAATTTGATTTGCTATTCTTTTTCAGGTTTTCGAACGTCTGGTAAAACATCAACATTCCAAATGCGACTGGGGTTGTATCCAGCGGATATTTGCCTTTGTGGAACGTTGTATTATATTCTGACGATTTGTTCATGTCATTTAAGCGGCACTTCCTGTAACAATTATTAATAAAAATCGCATTGTCAATAAATGGCATCGATGCCAATCCTGTGAATACTTGTGGTTTGTAATGTTCGGGGATAAGTCCATTTGGTATAGAGCTGAACGGGGATTTAAATTCAAATAATACACGAACCCACATGTATCGGCCATCCGCTGTTACTAATTGAACTAATCCAATACCATCCGGACTATATCTTTGATGTTCAACGGCTCCATTAATTGACCCAGTTATTATTATTTCATTGGGCATAGAAAATAGTTTTTCTGCATATACCTTTGTAACGTTTTCGAAAACCGTACCCCATCGCGTGGCTAAACTCCCAGAAAACGATGATGATAATGTCTTTTCAATGAGAAATTCGCGAATGCTACAATATGGGTTTAGACCTAGAATCGTTGCAATTTCGCTGCCGCCAATTGTTAATTTGCGTATTTCATACCACTCTTTGGAACGCTGTTGTGGTCCTTGATTTAATTGATTAATAATGGTGACTAGGTCGTCGTATTCTTTTTTGTATTCATCCAGTGGTTGTTGTATAATGTTGACATTGTCGAGTTGAACGCTATTTGGTTGAACGCTGTTGACATTATCGAGTTGAACGCTATTTGGTTGAACGCTGTTGACATTATCGAGTTGAACGCTATTTGGTTGACCGTGCTCTATTAATTTACCATTAGACATTTGTGCTGTTAAATTATATAGAATTCAATATTCAAATGCAAAAACAACTAGATTTAGCCACAACGGAGGTTGGAAAAATATATACATTACTTAATACTAATTTAAATGAAATCAGCATAAATCCGTTAACAATCAGCAACTACGAACAAAGTCAAAATGTGATCAACAAAACAAATACTGTTATTAGCGATTGTAAAACAGCAAAAGACATGCTAGAAACGTGGGTTAAAAAGATTAACCAGCTGCTGCAAATTTGCAAAGATTTTGCAACTACAATGAACAAAAACACGCAAATAGAAGCCGAAGATAATTTTGTTTACCAAACGTTTGCCGGTATGCTGGCATACAGAACAGAAGAAAAAGAGGTTATTATACAAAAAAACGAAACAGAATCATCAGTACGAGTAAATGCGCTTGGATGCGACACACGTTTGCCAGCTATTATGACGATGAAAACAATACCACGCAATTTAAACCCATTTTTCTATTGTTCGGAAACGCAAGAATTTTGGATGTGCATGCCACGGAATGTTTACATAAAAGTGCCATTTCCCGTTATAATTGATTCGACAATAGACCCAACGCGCGCATGCAGTATACGTTGTCGCAACGGTTCAAAAAGAGAATGCGAAATTCGATCCAAACATGACTGTAAATATGCACATACCGGTGATAGAATGATAAAATTAGGCATATTATCGCGCTGCCCATCTGTGCCGAATTTTGGCAACCCAGCGACATTCGCGAATGACATAGCGAAAGTCGACACACACGATATTAAAAATCTTATGTTACATGCTGTTAGCGACATATTTATTATCAACATTTGGTTACAAATACATGGAATTTCAGATAGATATATACGCAATCTTGAATTTGGTTAGGAGTATAAAATATTACAGATAAGTAGAACAATGGACAAACCCCTGCAGGACTATCTTAATTTCGCGCAGTCGTTACATGATATGGTAACAATTAACGGTATTAATATGCGACGCGCAGACATCGAAAACAGTTTAAATCAACTCAGGCACGGTATAAAACTCATACAAGCAGTTGCACGATATATGGCCGACATATCGAACACAATTATGGCATTTGGCCTGAATGTTAAAAACATCAATATTCCAACACTCAATCCTTACCCCAAGAGCACTGATCACGCACAAATTCGTCTCGCAAATAAATCATACATCAAAGAAGTTTCAAGTGAGGATTTGATCCCCGTGCAAAATATTTATTATATTCGCAAAAAAATGCAATATGCCATTAATATTGGTGGCGTGATCATTAAGGGGAACTTGTGCAATGTCACAGACGACGCAAAAACAGCACCCATATTATTATGCAAACGCGGCAACACATGTGACAAACTGAAACAAGGCGCATGCAAATATTTTCACGAACCAGAAGATTACATTTTTAACAAATTACCAATAAATCCCACACGTACAATCTCAAACACAAGTTGGATTTATGCACCGAACTCTCACAAGAATACACGTAAAATCGGCAACAAAGCAACTTTAACATATGACATTGCGGCACACAATGATCTTTCGAGTGAGATGTCGATGCGCCAATATCAACTTATACACGACCTCATAGTATTTTTAATAGCTACCGGAAAGGGCAAAAATACCGCATGTCCGGGCTGGCAATCACATTAAAACGTGTGTACATGTAATATATACAATGGAAATTAAACATCAAGCGCGTGATGTAAAGCATTCTTACGGGCTAATATGTTTCTGCCGTAATAAAAATCGCCAAATAGAAGTGCTAATGGTAAAAAAACCAATTTCTTACGGATTTGCTGCATTTATTAATGGGATGTATCGCAGCAACAATAAAAAATCACTTATTCGTTTATTTAGTTGTATGACATTTCGTGAAAAAATCGACATTCTGACTAAATCTTACGAAACACTATGGACTTATGTATATCCGACCGATGTAAATTACAATATAACAACAAACTTCACCAAGAAAAAAGCATGTTTCGAAAATGAAATGAAACGATACAAAAATTATGGACGCGACGGAAAGTCTACAATTAAACAATTTATGTCACATGCGACACTTGAAGATACGCACTGGGAATTTCCGAAGGGTCGTAAAAATGTTGGTGAAACCGATCTGCAAACGGCATTGCGCGAATTTCATGAAGAAACATTTGACAAAATTAAAAACTATAAAGTATGCGACATACGGTGTTATACTGAAAGTCGCCGCGATTATGGTGTTGAATACATCAACAAGTATTTTTTCGCGATGTGCGATGAAGCAAAAAAGATAACAATTGATTTTAATCATGATTCGATGGGTGAAATAGTAAACGTAAAATGGTTCCCAATTCATGAACTTATTGGCAGTACATTGGTTTCGCCACATATGAGCAATATCTTGCGTAATGCAAAAAAGATTATTAAATCGTACTATACAAAAAACATGTAGTTATTTAAATAAGACATATTTTAACTTAAATCGCTCTGTATAACATATATAATCCCAGAATGGATATTGAGGTAGAAGAAGAAAAACACCCCAACGGGGTTAAACCCGAGCCAATTGGTGCGCATAAATCAGTTGCCGACATTGAAAAAACGTTGCAGACAAAGTTCGAAGAAGCAAATAAATCGTTCGTTAAACAGCTGAATAATGTCGATAAAAATAAAAAAATACTATCTACTGTACAATCCGAGTTAATCACTACACAAACTGATCTTATCGACGCAATGTTGGTTCTGATGAATTCTCAGCGTGAATTATTGATGTTCCAGATTAATTATCGTGATGAGGTGCTGAGGTCAAAAAAGTAAAAAGTGATTTTTTTATATATATAAACATGGACGCCTCATATGCTGACGACTGCGCTGAGTTCACGAAGTTGATGCGTGAGAAACTTGGTGACAAAGCAAAAAAATACAGCAAAATCGATGTACAATTCATCGTTAAAATGATTAACGATGAATTAGACGAATTCAGTGTGGCGCAAAATGAAAAATCGGCTTCGAAACGTTTGGCGATGTCTATTGACGCAGTTATTGACGCGATTTATTACATTTATCAACATTTGACTGCTGTAGATGTCGACGTAAACAAATTAATGAAACGCGCATGTGGTGTGTTGCCAGAAAGAAAAGAAAACATGTCATTTATCGAGATAATCCGCTCCAGATGGAACTATCCTTCATCAAAACATTACGTCCAATGCGACTGTGGCTGCTTGTGTTTTTCGGGTGTTACATCAACTGTAGCACATTTACACGTATCACCTAATACAAATGTTGGTGGTCTTATTGCGTATGTCCATGAACGTTGTGATTTGTTGTTAAATACCGAAAAGCAACAGCAACAGCAACAGCAACAGCAACAGCAACAGCAACAGCAACAGCAGCA
>ERZ1292633.6329-Hain-H41-02um-R1-6329-length-10361-cov-12_pt1 | contig 10361 bp, 8 predicted proteins | sample MGYA00564406_ERZ1292633 | MGnify/ENA primary metagenome ERZ1292633 (study PRJEB36523, sample SAMEA6512639) | groundwater metagenome | collected 2019-01-08 | study: AquaDiva: Metagenomics assemblies of 32 groundwater samples
GGTTCGATTCCCTTCACCCGCTCAAAATAATAAAAAATTCCGATCTTTTGGCGAGCACTGGAAAGTGGTAGAATAAAGGTATGAAAATAAAAGACTTGTTTATCCTGAGCAATGCCGAAGGGCCAAAAGGAGCCGGACATAGGAAACGATTGCGAAACAGGTTTTTACAAAGCGGACTTGATGGATTTCTTGATTATGAAATAGTGGAATTGCTTTTAACATTAGGAACTCCCCGAAAAGATTGTAAGCAAACGGCAAAAGAGGCAATAAAAAAATTCAAGGGATTGCGAGGCGCGCTTGACGCTTCGTTTGACGAATTGCGGCGAATTAAAGGCATCGGCCTCTCCAACGCTTTTGGCATAAAACTTTTTCAGGCAATTTCCGAAAGATACGCTAAAGAAAAAATTCTCAAAAAAATTCCTTTAACATCGCCAAAAGCAGTGGCGGACTATTTGAAACAAAAATTAGGCAGAGAAAAGAAAGAACATTTTGTAATTTTATCTTTAGACACCCGTAATTATTTAATCAGGGAAAACATTGTTTCCGTTGGCACGCTTAACGCCAATCTTGTTCATCCTCGCGAAGTTTTTAAAGAAGCGATTGACGCCCGCGCGGCTTCGGTAATTGTCGCTCATAACCACCCCTCCGGCGACCCCGAACCATCGGAAGACGATTTAATAATTACGAAAAGATTAACAGAAGCCGGCAAAATTATGGGAATTGAAATTGTTGATCATATTATTATTACCAAAACAGGATTTTTTAGTTTTAAGGAAAAAGGGTTAATATAAAGATATGGTAAAACCATTTTACGAACCGCAAAAAGAAGAAATAATTTCAACTCCTCAATCTAAAGGAAAGTTTTTACGCGAAACAGACGCGCGTATTTTGATTGATCGTAAATTGCGAGAAGCCGGCTGGGATATTGAAAATAAAAATCAGGTTTCTACGGAAGAAACTTCGGAGAACGGCCGCGCTGATTATATTCTAAAAGACAGTCGGGGACGAGGAATGGTTGTCGTTGAAGCAAAGCGATTTGCTGTTGATCCCGCTTCTGCCAAACAGCAAGCGCTCGCATACGCAGAATCTATCAACGCCGGTTTTATTTTCTTGTCTAATGGCGAGGAAATTTATTTTTGGGACTACAAATATCGGCCGGAACAAAAAGTTGCCACTTTTTTCTCGCAACGCGATCTTGAAAAAATTCAAACCCTCCGGCTTGAACGAAAACCTTTGTCAGTTATTCCGATTCCGGAAAAGTATTTTAAGGGTGGCGAATGGCGCACGCCACGACCATATCAAAAAGAAGCGATGCGGATTATGGATAAAGCCATCGAGGGAGGCAAACGCAAAATGCTTCTCGTTATGGCAACGGGCACAGGCAAGACAGATGTTATCGCGCTTTACCTCAAGCGGCTTTTTGAAGCAGGGCTTGCCAACAGAGTTTTATTTTTAGTGGATAGAATTCAGCTTGGAATTCAGGCTCAAGAAGTTTTTGACGAAATTTTAAGTGATTATCCGTGCTCTTTGCTCTACGGCGGAAAACCAAAAGATGAAGCGACAATAATTATTTCCACTCTCCAAACGCTTTATTCTCAACTTCCGCAGTTCACGAGCGGTTATTTTGATGTTGTGATCTCTGATGAGGCGCACCGCGCTATTTTCGGCATTTATAATGCCGTTTTATCCCATTTTGACGCGATTCGTGTTGGTCTCACTGCTACGCCAAGCGCTTACGTAGATAGAAACACTTATAAACTTTTCGATTGTTGGGATGAAAAAGAGCAAAAAGGGAAACCGACGTTCAGCTATGGCATTACCAGCGGCATTAAGGATAAATACCTCGCCGGTTATGATATCGTCCAAATTGATACAAAAGTCTCTCTTGAAGGCATTAAATACGAGGGCGACGACTTCGACCCGAACGAGCTTGAAAGAAGAATTAATGTTCCGGCGAAAAACGAACAAGTTGCAAAAGCGTTTAAAGAAGAAGAGCGGAAACGCGAGCCGCGCCGCGACAGAAAAACTATTGTTTACGCGGTTACTAAAAATCATGCCGCCCAGCTGGCATACTATTTTAATCAAGAATTTCCGGAATATAAGGGCAGATTTGCCGAGGTTATAACTTCTGATACGGAAGATCCAACAGGAGCTATTCGCCGTTTTAAGTTACAAGAGATGCCGGTGGTCGCTGTTTCTGTAGGTATGATGGATGCGGGGATTGATATTCCCAGCGTTGAAAATCTTGTTATGGTTCGGCCCACCCATTCTCCAATTCTTTATCAGCAAATGCGCGGCCGCGGCAGTCGTCTTTATTCAAAAATCGGCAAAGTATCTTTCAGAATTTATGATTTTGCCGGTGTAACAAAATATTTCAATGATACCAGTTTCAATCCTTTCGTTGGCGCCGGTAAATTTGCTCATTTGCCTTGGGGCGCCGAGGTTTCCGAAATTGAAGAAGGCGCGGTTGAGCCGAAGGGATTTGTTCAAATTCCGGAAACAGCTAAAGAAAACATTGACGTGGTAATTCGCCGCGCTTATGTAGAAGTCGGTCCGGAAGGCGAAAAAATAGATTCAGATGATTATCAGGTTGCTTGGGAAAAACAAATTCAGGAACTTGCCAAAGTAGAGCCAATTATCTCAAAAGTGAAACAAGGAAACGAGCTTTCAAGCGAAGAAATAGTCGCGCTTTCCGAGAAATTAAATTCGCCGAAGTATTTCTTTAATGAAGCCAATTTACGCGAGGCATACGGTTATCCTCCCGGGACAATCAATGAATTTATAAAAACCGCTCTTCAACTTCAGGAATTGCCAACAGAGGAACAGCTTTACGAAAATCGGATCAATAACCTTTTTGAAGCATGGCTCGTGGACAAAAATTTTTCCTCGGAGCAAGCCAAAATTTTGCGTCTTGTAAAAGCTCATTATGTGGCGCAAAAGGAGCCGGTGGATGCCGCTATTTTTAACAAACCAATGTTTCAATTGCTTGGCGGCTTAAATTATGTTTTGAAAATTTTCAGCGGGGACGCGCTCAAGGGCGCGCTTGAAGAACTAAATCAGCAAGTATTTGTAAAATAATATGCCGCAAGATATTCAACAACTTAGAGAAGAATTTAAACAAAAACTTAGCCGTTTGAATAATTATTTATGGACAGCGGGATTGCAAAATCCGGTTGCGCGCATTCAGCAGATTAGCTTCTTCTTTTTCCTAAAAATGCTGGAAGAACAAGACATCGCGATGGAAAATGAAGAAAAACTTACGGGCCATAAGCATAAATCAATTTTTGCGGGCAAGAATGCAAAATTTCGCTGGTCGCGCTGGCGGGAAAAAATAGGAAAGGATCTTGAGCGTTTTGTGCGCGATGAGGTGTTTCCGTTTATTGAAGAATTACAAAATGGTCATTTGAGCATCAGCGATGTTTTTCATGAAGCGAGACTGCTTATTCCCGATTCTGTTACTCTAAAAAACACCATTGAAGTCATTGATACAATTGAATTCTCTAATTTAGATAGCGACACAAAAGGCGATTTGTATGAAAGTTTATTAAACAGTATTGACGCCGCGGGGGAACTCGGCCAATTTTTGACACCGCGTCATATCATCCGCGCTATTATTGAAATGGTAAATCCGAAGATAGGAGAAACCGTTTATGATCCGGCGTGCGGAACCGGCGGATTTCTTATCACGGCGTACGAACATATTAAATTAAAAAACAGCAATCCAAAAAATATTGAAGAACGAAATGGAAAAAAAGTGGGATATGGCGATAAATTAAAAAACGAACAATGGAAATTTTTAACAACTAAAACTTTTTTCGGCTCGGATGTAGATATTGAGATGCGGCGTTTAGCTCTTATGAATTTAATTTTGCATGGCCTTGAAGGCGCTCATATTAGACGAAAAGATACAATAGCCGGCGTGGAAAACGAAGAAGATCTCCGAACCCATAATGTCGTTATTACAAATCCTCCATTCGCGGGAAAAATAAATAAAGAGCGGATAAAACCAAGTTTGCCGGTAAAATCCAACAAAACGCAGGTTCTATTTCTTGGCTATGTCATCAATTCTCTTAAACCAAATGGCCGGGCTGGCATTATTTTGCCGGAAGGTTCGCTTTTTGGAACTAACAAAGACGACAAAGAAATCCGCCGGTATCTTCTAGAAAACACGAAATTGGAAGCGGTTGTCTCAATGCCGGCTGGTGTGTTTCAACCATACGCCGGAGTAAAAACAAGCTTTCTAATATTTAAGAAACGATCTGCCCCGGCAAATCTGGCCTCGCCCGCCGAAGCTTCAGCGAAGGTGTGGTTCTTCAATATGCAAGGCGACGGCTCGTCTCTTTCCGCCGCCAAAAAATTCGGCCCGCAATATAAAAATGACATTCCGAAATTACTAGAACTCTGGGGCAAGGGTCAAGCGGTCGCCAAACCCTATTCTTGGTTTACTACCGTGAAAGAAATCGCCGATAACGACTATATTCTCTCGGCGAATACTTATAACCCATACAGTGGCGAGGAAGAAATTAAACACAGGGACCCAAAGGAGATTTTGAAGGAGATTGAAAGCAGTGAAAAAAAACTTGGGTTAGCAACAGAAGAAATTAAGAAATTGATTTAAAAATATGAAATTGATATTGGAATCCCTAAAAAAACATCATATTAGTACAAGTGTTATTGATAAGAACGACACGAGACACATCCTAGCTAAAGGCGACTGTGGCGAAGTTATTAAGCACATACCAGCCGGAAGTATTGATCTTATTATTACCGATCCGCCCTATAACAAAGGATTGGATTATGGCAGGTTTAACGATTCAAAGCCTTGGGCGGAGTATTACAAATGGCTAAAAGAAAAAATGGGAGATATTCCAAAAATCTTAAGCAACAAAGGAAGCTTTTATTTAATTAGTTATCCTGAAATCAACGCACGCCTTTTGCCGTTTCTTGAAGAGGAATTGGGGCTTAACTATCGCCGCTGGATCACTTGGCATTATCCAACAAATATAGGGCACTCCCATAAAAATTATACTCGCAGCCAAAGGACGATTCTCTTTTTCACTAAAACAAAAAAGGATTACACCTTCAATCGTGAGTATCTTGAGCAACACTATAAAAATCCTACAGTTCCGGTAATCCGAAAACGCCTAGCTGAAGGATCAAAGGGGCGCACTTCTTACGATATGCTTCGGTTTTTAGACCTGATTGAATTACAAAAAGGACTGATTGACACTCTGGATATTGATCTATTAAAGAATAATTCGAAAGACCGATTCCGAAATCTCAAGGGTAAATTTCACCCTATGGAGCTAAAAGAGCTGCGCAAGAAGGATCATCCTTGCCAGTTACCACTTGGATTACTGGAGCTTTTCGTTAAAGTTAGCAGCAATAAAGGAGATACGGTTTTTGACCCATTTGCTGGCACCTTCATCACATCTGTGGTTGCGGGTAAGCACGGCAGAAACTCTTTGGGGGTTGAGCTTAATCAGAAATTTGTTGATTTCGGGCGTAAGAGAATTAAGATGCTTTAATATGGCTAAAAAACCCAAAAAATTGGATGGTGGGGGAAAGGAACAAATCCGTCTCCAAAAGAAGCTTAGGAAGGATATCCGGCTTATTTTTAGCAACGCCGGATTTACTTTGGCGCCACAAGAAGATATTGAAGCAGACATTGATGGGCAAAAATGCGATTTAGATAATGTTTTTATTTTTGAAAACCTCGTTGTAGTTGCAGAAGATACAATTGTTACAAATAACAAGAATGATCATCTTCGCAAGAAGGCGGAATTTTTCAAACACTGCGATGACAATAAGGGCGCCTTCATTCAATTCCTAAAAACAAATGTCCCTGCGTACAAAAATAGCTCCGTCGCCCCATTTAGTGACAGCGATATTCACCTTGCTTTTTTGTACGTCTCTCGGAGCGAAGTTGATTCTGCGCACCAACAACGCTATCCGCTACTAAAGTTTATGGATCAAAAAGTTTTGAGTTACTTTTTGAGCTTATCAAAGACGATTAAAAAATCTGCTAGATTTGAGATATTCAAGTTTCTGAGTGTTGATTTTGATAAAATAGGCTCTCAAAAAAGTGGGACACCCAGTAATGAATACACTGGTTTAATTCTGCCGGAAACACCCAGTGGCTTTCCTATCGGTTATAAACTTGTGTCATTCCTCATTGATCCAACAACACTACTTAGACAATCCTATGTTTTGAGAAAAGACGGCTGGCTAGATAACGACTTTGTTTACCAAAGAATTTTAATCGGCAGTAAGATATTAAATATGAGAAAGTACCTCGCGAAGGAAGGGCGTGTTTTTGTAAATAATGTGATCGTCACATTGCCTGATGATGTAAGGTTGGTCGATATTGATAATGGGAATGCGTTGACTACACCCATTAACGCCAGCGCAGTAAAGCGTCCAGTTAAAATGCAGATTCCGCAAAAAGCCGGGAATGTTGGGATTATTGATGGACAGCACAGAGTTTTTTCTTATCACGAAGGCGATGATATGCACGAAAAGATTATCAGCCAGATGAGGGATAAGCAGCACCTCTTAGTTACTGGTATTATTTTTCCCCAAAATATGATAGAAGATGATCGTGTAAGGTTTGAAGCAGGGCTATTCTTAGAGATTAACGATAAGCAAACAAGAACGAATGCTGCACTTCGGCAGGTAATTAGTACTATTGTCAACCCATTTAACGAAATTTCTATTGCAAAGATGGTAGTTAATGAGCTTGCCGTGCGTACCCCAATGAGTGACGTTCTGGAACAACACTTTTTTGACAAGGGTAAATTGAAAACTACCTCCATCGTTTCATATGGCATGAAGCATGTTGTGAAATTATCTGGGAATGACTCCTTCTTCTATGCTTGGGGCAACCGAAAGAAAAATAATCTTCTGAAGGGGAAGGATATGACGCTATTGAATCAATATGTAAAATTCTGTGCTGATGAAATGAATGTTTTTCTAAAAGCCTTCAAGAAAAATACCTCGATAAATATGTGGACTACTGATCAAAAAGTCAGCAGGGTTTTGACTGCCACGACAATAACAGGGTTAGTTCATTGCATGAGAGTGTTGATTGAAAATAATAAACGTGGCGATATTAATCATTACGATAAGGGCTTTAAGAAATTGACTAGCAAAATTGATTTTACTCCGGAAGAATTCACGTACAAATCTAGCCACTGGAAAGATCTTGGCGATAAGATATACGAAACGTGTTTTAATTGAATTTAATAGTTTATGCCATGGCCAACAAGAAAATTAGGAAAGATTTTATAATATGAATTGGCTTGATTTAATAAATATTATAGCAAATATCTTAATTGGTATAACTGCAATTGTTTCGTTATGGTTTTCAATGAAAGCTCTAAGAAAATCCGAGTGGGATTCTGCTATGATCACCTCTCCTAGTTTGGTTTTACGACCTAGGCGGATTTGGGTTGGTATGCGAGACAAAGAAGAATATCATGGTTATGGAGTGGTTGAATCGGGGCAAGTTATTAAAGCGGAATCTGATCCATTTGAAATTGTTTTTGCAATAGAATTTGAGTGTTTTAATGCTGGACGCGGCGTTGCTTTTAATATCTCAAAACCTATGTCAAGCGGGATGCCAACATCTTCTTTTAGAGCAGATAGAGTGCCTCTATATCAAACTTTGGAAGATGAGCCGTTCAGTATAAGCCTTTCGCTGTCAAGAAAGTTTAGAGGTTGGTATGACTCATCTAATGAAGAGATTCCCGTTTGTTTAGAAATTTTTTATACCAACGATCAAAACAATGTTTATTGTAAATCAATCTGGCAAGCTAATATTAAACCTTTTGAACAAGAAGGAGAGAATTTAAAAGCACGAGAAATAAGATTGTTAAATCGAAAAGGAAAAATAGAGTATTCAACGAAACCTTATAAAATATGAAAACTTGGCCAACAAACCCCAGTAGTAGAACGCAAAGTGTTCACTACGGGGCAAGAAAATTAGGAGAAGTTTTAGAGTACGAGCAACCAACAAAATATCTTGTTAGTTCGACTGACTACAAGGATGAATATACAATTCCAGTTTTGACGGCCGGAAAATCTTTTGTATTAGGAAACACAAACGAGAAAAACGGTATTTTCCCAAAAGAAAAGTTACCAGTAATCATTTTTGATGACTTCACTACCGCTATAAAGTTTGTTGATTTTCCCTTCAAGGTAAAATCGTCAGCAATGAAAATATTACACGCAAAGAAAAACGAGGCAGACATAAGGTTCCTGTTCTATAAAATGCTAACGATAAAATTTGCACACGATCAGCACAAACGATATTGGATTTCGGAATGTTCAAATCTTAAAGTCTCTCTCCCGCCTCTCAAAATTCAAAAACAAATCGTTGAGCGGTTGGATAAAATCGCCGAGGCGCAGAAATTGAATGACGAGCTTATCCAAAAAACCGACGAGCTTTTCCAGTCGCTTTTGCACAAAGAACTCAACTCTACCGGCAAAAATTGGGAAGTTAAAAAATTGGGGAATTTACTTGAATTATGTGATGCAGGCGTATGGGGTAAAGCTACAAATGACAGAGGTATGTTGGTTTTAAGATCAACTAATTTTAAGAATGGCGGCACCCTCGATTTTTCAAATGTTCCAGAATTAAAAATTGATGAGAAAAAAAGAGCCAAGGTGAAATTGATGGATAACGATATTCTTTTAGAAAAATCTGGGGGAGGGCCCGACCAGCCGGTTGGGCGCGTTGTTTATTTTATTGCGCCAGATCAACGGGATTATACTTTCGCCAATTTTATTCAGCGACTTCGACCCAACTCTGATGTCGTGAATAGTAACTTTTTGTTTTATCATTTGTTTCGTCTGTACAACATTGGTTACACAAAGAAATTACAGAGCCAAACAACTGGCATACGAAATTTGAAATTAAGCCTTTACCTAAAGACGGAAATTCCGTTGCCGCCTCTTAAAACCCAAAAACAAATCGTCATCAAACTTTCCGCGGTTCAGGATTATAAAAAACAGCTTCTTGAACAAAAAGCGAAATTGAAGGAGTTATTTGACTCAGTTTTAGCAAAATCAATGAAAAATTAATATGGAAATTGAATCAAAACCCCAGTAGTACCGCAAAGCTCGCTACCCCAATAGCAAAGTAGGGCTTGCTATGGGGTGTAGCGGGGTAAAAAAATTCGGCGGCAATAAAAATAACCCTTCGCGCCCATCTAAAATAGTCATTGAACAATTCCATAGAATTGTCCTATGCCTTGGCCAACAAAAAATTAGGAGAATAAATTTAAAATAAACAAAAACTTTTATGAAAATTGATCTTTTGGAAATATTTATTGAAAAATTCATTGTCGGTTGTTCGTCTATGCTCTAATTCGCGCGAATAAGCGAATAGTTGAAAGATGAATAGAATTTATGGAATTATGTTAAAATAAATTCATGAGTAAAGAAAGTGTAATTTATGTTTTTATAGACGCATCAAATGTTTGGAATGCGGTCAAGTCGGTAAAAAAGTTTATTGAATACAAAACTCTTAAAAATTATTTTAGGAAAAATTTTAACGCAGACAAAGTTGAAATTTTTTATTATGACGCTTATCCGAAAGACGGAACAAGAGATTATGACTTAGATGGAAAGCATAAGTTCTTTACTTATCTCAAGAAAGGGCTTGGTTTTACCGTAAGAAAAAAAGAGTTAAAAAGAATATCTGTTATCGGCGAGAGTGGAGAGTCTATTATAGAAAAAGGGAATATGGATGTGGAAATGACGATTGACGTGATGCATAATATACAGAGATATAATACAGCGATCTTTTTTACTGGCGACGCTGATTTTTTGGCGTTAGTGAATTATTTGAAAAATGCCGATAAAAAGGTCTATATTTTTTCGTCAAAAGACAATATTTCTCACGAATTAAAAACAGGCGGGAATGGTTATTTTGATTTAAAAGATATACATGAATTTTGGGGTAAAGATTTAAAACATCGCGCAAATGCTTAAAAACAAACCACCCTCAATTAAGAGGGTGGCCCTGCGATGTATAACCCTAACGATTCTATGGATAGAACCGAAAGACATTATTTAGTATAGCAAGCCGTTTATTAAGGTCAATAGAGTTATCCACAGGCGGAAAATCCGGCGCCGGCAAAAAATAAACAAAAACTTTTATGAAAATTGATCTTTGGGAAATATCAAAAAATTAATTGTCGGTTATTAGTCTATTGTCCGCTTATTCGCCTATGCTCTAATTCGCGCGAATAAGCGAATAGTTAAAAGGAGATTTTAGAGATTTAGCCGGCAAGAAAATTAGGCGAGCAAATTCATGTCATACGATTCGCCATTTATATTTTTAAATGATTTTTTAT
>ERZ1292633.6332-Hain-H41-02um-R1-6332-length-10355-cov-6_pt1 | contig 10355 bp, 9 predicted proteins | sample MGYA00564406_ERZ1292633 | MGnify/ENA primary metagenome ERZ1292633 (study PRJEB36523, sample SAMEA6512639) | groundwater metagenome | collected 2019-01-08 | study: AquaDiva: Metagenomics assemblies of 32 groundwater samples
TCCTCAAGAATCCCCAAATCTGCGGACAACGTCTCGAGGTACAACAGTTAGGCCAATTGCGTATAACACTATCTCTTGTGATCACTGGGCCTCCAGAACAGAAATATGAATCTCAAAATGCCCAATGCGGCTAATCGAAAAAGAATAGCTGGCCACGTAATAATGCCCACAACAATGCAAGACACGAAAAACCCCGGACGAGAAACGCGATCAGCCAATGGATGACCGCGATGGATGCGCTGTGCAATAACAAACTCGACGACACCCTTGATGCATCCTATGCCGAGATAAATGATGATGAATTGCCAGAACATGATAGCTGCCGCATGGCCTAACGACCAAGCTCAGCGACCGCCGCCGGAAACGCCCGGTCGTCTGCAACAATCGCTGCCAAATTACCTGAACCGTCCGACTGCCCAGCGGGGCGGTGGTTCGCTGCAGCGCTCTGGTTAGGCCACGTCTTCATCGATAGAAAAACTCCAAAGACATACGCACTGACTTGGAGGTATCAATCTTCCACAGGCTGCCTTCCTTCACGAGTGTCAGCGTTAGTGCCTCCTCACCGATGGGCACACGATACGTCACAGTCCTGCTCTTCGCGTCATCCTGTGACTTGCTGGAACGAACTACTGGCAACTGCTCAATAATCGGACCATACACGTCCATGTCGCCACCGGGTGGTGCATCCTTCGGGCCATCAACCTTGACCTTGCTGGCATCCGTAACGATCTGGCGAAGCATCCGCTGATTCTGCGACAGAGCTGAGTAAATAAAGCGCAGCACAACCTGCCGGTGCATCATGTAAATGCCGTCCAGATTCAAAGCCGGGTCAACCTTGCCATCCCGCGTCTCTATGAAATACATGTCCCTGCCCACCAGACCCGAGGTGATGCCTGTGGGCTTCGAGGCAATCTTCAAACTATCGAGCGCTGCGAGCGCATTTGTGTCCTTCACGCCGCGCAGCATCCAAGCATCATCCGATGGGAGGCAGACGTTGGTAAACTCGACACCGTCCGCCCCATAGATGTAACGCAAGAATTGCTTGGTAACTGGCTCGGCACATCGAGCGACAGATGTCGAGACGAGCAGCACCGCAAAAAGTCGAATGATGAAATTCATAGTGATGGTTGAGTGGCCTAACGACCCAAGCTCAGCGACCCGGCGCACGGGACGCGTGGATTGCAACCGCGACGCTCACGCCGGGTTCGCTGCAGCGCATGGTTAGGCGGCGTGGATGTAGTCATGCTTTCTTGCGTGAAAAGAAACCGTAGCACGCTAACGTCCAGAATACGACGGCAGCGCAAAGCGGCCACCACAAATATCTGGAATCGAAACGGCCTGGAGTAGATGGCATCGCTGCCATGACGCTCAATGCCACATATTGCATCCAAATGGCGAAGGCAACGCAAAGAGCGCCGATGACTGCTGCGGTGATGGATAGAATTTTTGTCTTCATAATTTGTGATGCGCGTGAATGCCGCCTAACAGTTATTCGACCGCAAATTGCGGTATATCAAGTTTGGCATGGAACGGTTGTAATTGAGGCTTTCCGTTGAGTCAACAGGGGTTTATAACAATTTCATCCATGAATATTGAAATGGGAAAAGCCGCAGGCTTGCCCCAGAAACCATTGGGCAAGCTGACGCCGAATCCGCGCACGCGGCTGCGGGAACAGTTCCATGAGGTGGCCCGGTTCAAGTATCTGGCCAAGCGGACGGAGGTCACGTACTGGCATTGGGTGGTCAGGTATCTGAAATTCCATCGGCGGGAGGGGAAATGGGTGCATCCGCGCGAGTTGAAGTCGCAGGACGTGGCGGCTTTTTTGTCAGACTTGGCGGCGCAGCAGCAGGTGGCCGCAGCCACGCAGGCGCAGGCATTGAATGCGTTGGTGTTTCTGTATCGGGAGGTGTTGCAGGTGTTGGTGGGGGAGATCGGTGAGTTCGAGCGGGTGCGACGTCCGGCACGGTTGCCGGAGGTTTTGACTAGGGATGAGGTGAAACAAGTGCTGAGTTGCGCCGAACCGGAGTTTCAACTGCCGTTGCGGGTTTTATATGGAACGGGGATGCGGCTGATGGAGTTGCTGCGGTTGCGCATCAAGGACGTGGATTTTGAGCGGAATCAAATCGTGATCCGGGAGGGCAAGGGCGGGAAGGATCGGGTGACGATGCTGCCGCAGAGTGTGAAGGCGGAGTTGCGGTTGAAGCTGGAGCAGTGGCGGTTGGAACATGCGCGAGCGGTGGCCAGTGGGAACGGCGCGACGACGTTGCCGGATGGGGTGGAAAAAAAGTATCCCGGCGCCGGGAGGGAGTGGATCTGGCAATACGTTTTCCCGGCCGGGACGAGTGTGCGCGGGCGCAACGGCCTGCGGCACCATTTGCATGAGGATACGTTGCAACGCGGGATGCGAGCGGCGGTGGCCAAGGCGCGCGTGGCGAAGCGGGCGACGTGTCACACGCTGCGACATTCGTTCGCAACGCATCTGCTTGAAGCGGGCACAGACATCCGCACCGTCCAAGACCTCCTCGGCCACAAAGACGTGAGCACCACGCAGATTTACACGCATGTGATGGCCAAGCCGGGGCTCGGGGTAAAGAGTCCGTTGGACTCGGTCTAAGGGCCAAGGTCTGGAGTCTTGGGTCTGGAGCGGGCGGGACGCGGTTTGTTCCTGCCGGCATTCGGCTTGTTCCAATGGTGACGCGGAGGGGGCGCACCTTGATGCAGTCAGCGCCCGGCGTGACGTGGTTGGGTCTGGCCCTGACAAGGTTTGCGCCGATCCTGACGCGGAAAGCTCGCCCCGTTGCCAGGGTGGCTCTGGGCGCTCAAAGGAAAACCATTCCCCTCGTCAAGGTCGGAGCTTCCGGCGTCAGGGAAATTATTTACCCCGTCAAGGAATGTTCTCCCCTTTCAAAGGAAAACTGTTTTCGGCGTCAAGGTCAGGCCCAACCTCGTCAAGGAAAGCTTCTACCTTTCAAAGGAAAATCATTTTCCGCGTCACGGAAACCATTTTCCGCGTCAGGGTTTGCACCTAGCTTTCAAAGGAAAACAATTTTCCTTGTCAGGGTTTGCTCTCACCTTTCAAAAGGAAATCATTTTCCGCGTCAAGGAAAGCTCTGGCCTTTCAAAGGAAAATCATTTTCCGCCGAAGGGTTTTGTAAAAGTTTTTGGCGGGCGTGTCTGGTTTTGTCTTAAGGAGAGACAAATTCCCGCCGCTGGCTTCCCAAAACGGCGTTGGCACGCTTTTGGCAAGGCCTCTCACAAGCCCGTTTGGTGTCGCTCCCCGAGTCGTTTCTCGTGGAGTGATGTCATTGGTTGTTGGGCGAAGTCGCACAGCAACCATTAACCAAATCGGGCGGCTCATTACCGGCCCGCGGTTGCACAAAACGGAATAACGCATATGAGTTATGCCAAACTCGGGCTGGAGGACTTGACGGTCCCAGCCAAAATCCAATACGGCCGCCGCCTCATCGCAGGCATCGCGGACAACCCCACCGTTTTCCCCACGCCGAATCCCACGGTGGCGGCGTTGACGGCGGAAACCAATGCCCTGGAAGCGGCCTACAACGAAGCCAAAGCCGCGCGGCTCGTCGCCAAAACCCTGACGCAGATCCTCGAGGACAAGGCGGCTTCGTTTGGCGGCAGCGTCTCGCAACTCGCCAGCTACGTGGACAACGTGAGCAATGGTGATCCGCTCATCATCGAACGGGCGGGGTTCGCCGTGCGCGCCACGCCGTCGCCGGTGGGGCCGTTGCCCGCGCCCACGGATGTGCAGGTCAAAGCCAGTGACCATCCCGGCCATGCGGACCTCCGCTGGGGCACCGTGTATGGCGCGAAGGCCTACAACATCGAACGCATGGAAGACACCGCCGAGGGCACATGGAAGTTCATGGCCACCACCACCAAGCGCGAGGCTTCGGTGAACTCGATGGTCAGCGGGAAGAAGTATCGCCATCGCATCGCCGCCGTCGGGGCCGCCGGGCAAAGCGCCTGGAGTGAACCGGTCTCGTTGATCGCGCCTTGAAGCTACGAGGCTAAGGTCTAAAGCCTAAAGTTGAATGGGCTAGACCATTCACCAGCGGAACATGATCACACGCATGTTCCGCTGTTTTTTATCTCAAGGGGGAGCGGGCTCGGGGGTAAAACAAAGGGCCGGACTTGCGTCCGGCCCCCGAAGTGACGAGGTTTTAACGCCTTCACCTTAGGCGCTCAGAAGGGCAGTGCGGCCAACTTTGGAGGGCGCTGTTCGCACCGCACTGCGAGCAAAACCTCTATGCCAACCCTAAACGAACAGCGAAATCGTCTCCGTACTTCTGAGGATAAGATGCACGAGGGGGCGTTATTGTTCAAAAAATATTTCAGGTATTTCTCGAACCTGCCAAATACCAGGGATTTCGGGTCACCGCCGGGAGGCGCGAATGGCCTGCTGCCACCACGGAGCAAAGGTCTCGCTGGGCCGTAACCACGCCCAACGGTGCAGCCAGGACATGGTCTCCGCATCGCTGAGCACCAGCATTTTTTGCGAGGCGGTCAGCGCATCCGGGCCGGCGGCGAGGAGTTTTTCTCCCAACCCGCGAACGGCTTCCGTTCCGACGCCGAGCTTGGCCAAAGATTCTTTGTAAACCGGATTCAACCGTTTTTCCCGCAGGAGCGAGACGTGCACGGCGTTGACGTAAGGATTCAGGACGGCATCGGCCAGACCGCTGTTGGCATCGCGGATGGCCGTTTCACCCCCCTGCTCCATCTCATCCATGCGCAGCCGTAACGTGACGATCTCCGGCGGCGGCGCGACTTCCTCCGGCACGAGAAACAATCCGACCTGCCGCGCGCGATGTCCCCAATTGCTGCGACTCGTCAATACGCTCAGCGGCACGGAAAGTATCATCCCCGCCAGCACCGGCAAAAACCACCAGAACGTGATCTCATCCAACCAGAACACCAATCCGCCCCAAAACCCGCCCACCAACATGTGGCCCCAGTGGCGGCGGATGGCGTAGCCCCATTCTGTTCCGTCGGCGGCGCGATTCTGCGTGCCCCAACCCACGCCCATCCCCACCACGATGGTGATGACGAAGCGCGTATGCCACAGCATCTGCAACGGCGCGTGCAACGTGGAGAAAACTGTTTCCACCACCACACTCAAGGTCGCCCGCGTCAACCCGCCGAACGCCCGGCGTCGTTCGGGATCGAGCGCCAGATCAATCAACGCCAAAACTTTCGGCAACATGATCACCGTCATGCAAATGATGAACACGAAGAACGCGTGCGCCGTGGCCGACAGGTTCAGATACGGAAAAAATCCGCGCGTCGGAAGCTGGGTCAGTTCGCTCAACAGATCGGTCCAGCGGATCCAACTGAACGTCAGCAAAAACGCCAGCCACAATGGCCCGCTCAGATAACCAAAGATTCCCAGCAACAGATGAATCCGGCTCACCCCACGTAATCCTTTCGCGAACAAAACCATGCCGTGCTGGAGATTCCCCTGACACCACCGCCGATCCCGCTGCGCGTTCTCGATCAAGCCCTGCGGCGCTTCCTCGTAACTTCCCTCCAGTTCATGCGCGAACCACACCTGCCAGTTCTCCTTGAGCATCAACGCCGCTTCCACGAAGTCGTGACTCAGGATTTGTCCACCGAACGGTTTGCGCCCCGGCAATTGCGGCAGATCGCAATAGTGCATGAACGGCTCCGTGCGGATGATGGCGTTGTGCCCCCAGTAATTGCCGAAGCTTTGCGCCCAGAAATTCAAGCCCGTGATGAAGATCGGCGCGTAGAACCGATTCGCGAACTGCTGCATCCGCCCGAACAACGATTCCGCGTTCATCAAGCCCGGCACCGTCTGAATCAACCCTACATCGGGATGCGTCTCCATCAATTTCACCAAATCCACCAACATCTCCCCGCGCATCACGCTGTCCGCATCAAAACAGACGAAGTAGCGATACCGCCGCCCCCAGGTGCTCAGGAAGTCCCGGACGTTCCCGCTCTTCTTGCCCTCGTTGTTGTCGCGCCGCCGATAATAGATCCGCCCGAGCGCGCCCAAATCCCGCACCAACTCCGACCACCGCTTCTCTTCCTCGATCCATTTGTCGGGATTTGTCGAATCGCTCAGGATGAAAAAGTCGAACCGCTCCACCTGACCGGTTTTCTTCAACGACTCATACGTGGCGCGCAACCCCTCCAACACCCGCACCACATTCTCGTTGTAGATGGGAAACACCAACGCCGTGCTCGTCCCGGAAATATCCTGCCCGCGATAATCCTTCCGGTGCGTGATGGATGATTTCTCCCCGAACCGCCGCAGAAAAAAACCAAAGATCCCGTGCGTGCAACCCACTGCCGCGAGGAAAAACAGAATCACGAACAACACCAGCAACACCGTGCGCGACGGCGACCAACCCGTGCGCCAGAGCAAGTCCGCGAAGATCACCGACACCACCCCTGTCAGCAACACCGCCACCGAGAAGAACGCGAAGACGCGCCACGCCCGGTTCTCATGCGTCGCCGGACTCACCACCAACCGGGGCGTCTGATTTGAAGTTGCTTCCGCTGACATTGAACGCCCCGAGGATGGGAGAAAACCGGGGGGAGTTAAAGTTGAATCCGTGTCGCTACTTTTCCCCTGTAGCGGTGGTCTGCGACCACCGGCCCGAGCGGAGCGCGAAGCATTGCTTCGCGGGTTGGCTCCGAGAATCGTGCGGAGCGATGCTCCGCGCTCCGCGAAGAATCTGGAGACCACGTTCACATCACCAAAATCTCCACCACGGCTTCCGCGATTGCGCGGGCAGCTCGTCCGCAGGAACGCGCTGAAAATTGCGCTGCTCACCCTCGGCATCAATGAACGTCAGCCGCTCCGCCGACACTTCAAACTTCTCCCGATCTTCCGAGACGCTGCCATCCGGCTGCTCGATGATGGTCACCAGATACTCGCCCTCGACGCGCAACCCGATGGGATCAGCGGTCTGATGGCCCACATGCTGGATGAGCACGCCATCGGCCCGATACTCATTGATGAGCGGATAATCCCCGCCCGCCACCTTCCAGAAACCAACCAACTGCGGCGGAATATTTGATGAATCATTTGTCATAGTGGTTTGGTGGTGACCAACGATCGGAGTTCAAGGCTTAGTTAGACCGACGCGTCATGGTGTGTTGGTCAAAATCAACTGTGTGCCTCTGAAACTGTAAGTGACGGTCGAGTTGTCAGCAGCCCATTGAATCGTGCCCTCGTCACGCCAGCCAATCATGCCCTCTGGCGGCTCATTAATCACAAGACGCCGAACTATCTGGCGTGGGCCTGTCTCAATAGTGAACTCGTAGTAACGCCACTCGCCACCAAAAAAAGAACGGTCGGTGAGACTTGATGCGTGCGCGGTGAACTGCTTGTTGGGCGATTCTTTATACTGACCACCGCCCATCGGATAGGGCAACACCTGCAAGAACCGATAGCCGGCTGCGCCGAACAGCAGCACAGCAAGGACGGTGAAGATGATGACCTTCTTTTTCATAGTGTATTGGTGTGTGACCAACGCCCCAAGCTCAGCGCGTAGTTCGGTGTCTTAGCTTTCACTTCGAGGAAATCTCCACAGAAATGGTGATCGCTTTGCCTTCAAAAAATAAAACTCGAAGGTCATACTCTGGATAAGATGCAACCAACTGCTCTCCTCCAAATCCGCCTTCCTTCCACTCATCCTGAACCAGCTTCGCACCCGCAAGCCTGCTCCGCGCCTCATCAACGCTGATCCCCTTGAATGAATCGGCATACTGCTGAAGGGATAAAACCGACGCTCGGGAAGCGGTCGGCGGACGCACGCTGGCGCAAGAACAGACAAATAATCCCAAGATGACCGAAAGTAAGAAAAACATGCGCGGCTTCATGACATCAAGGGGCATATCAGTGTTCTTGCGGGTCACCGCGTGAACCAGAAGATCATCCCCAGCACGGCGAGAAAGCCGATCCAGATGGTGATCATCTGTTTCACGGGCAGGTTGCCCAGATTCGTCAACGTGGTGATGGGGCCGAGGTCCAACGGGCGCGGCGTCATCTGCGAGAGTTGAAAATCCGGGCCGGCGCGCAGATACGCGTCCTGCATGGCGTCCACAAATTCCTGAGGCCACGGGCCGGGGCGCAGGAATTGATCCTGCCATTTGCCCGGCATGTCCGCGAGCAACAGCGCAAGGCGCCCGCGCGTGTTCAAGACGTGCTCGATGCCGGTGGGGATGCGTTCCAACACGGCGGCGAACCATTCGGTGACCAGCAGATCCATCTCTTCGGCGGCAAGTTCGGTGGCGGTGCGTTCCGGCTCCTGCGTGGCGCGACGCATCGCGCGATCGAGGACTTGTTGCACAAGTTCACCGAGCAGGACGCGATTGCGGATGCGGAGGGCGTGGAAATAACTTTCCACCTTCAGGTAGGCGGCGTTCCATTCCTCCATGGGCCGACCCGCCAGCTTGCCCGGCGTATCATTCCACTCGAAGCGCACGTTCATGGCAACGCCTCCAACTCCCTCGCCCCGCCCAAACGGGGAGAGGGCTGGGGTGAGGGGATTTGATCTGGAAATAATTTTACCTCCTCACCCCGGCCCTCTCCTCCCTTGGGGGCGGAGAGGGAGAAAGAAAGGGAGCGACCCGCGAACAACGAACCGAAGCGCTTTACCATGGATTTCATGGCGGACTCCAATGATACGTCCAGGTCTCGCTGACGGTTTCGTCGCCGAGCTTCAGCGTGCAACGCAGGTCCACGGGGTCTTTGTTCTCGGCCTTGGGGTGCATGGCCAGGATGGCGCGCCAGTTCTTTTTGATGGGATTGTAGAAGACTTGATTCTCGACGATGGTGGCGTTGTCGCTGCAATTCGCGATGGCCACCGGCGGCGTGGCTTCCGGGATGACGACGAGGCGCGGCCCATCGAAATCAATCACGATCTGCCGCCAGTCGGCGTGGCGCGGATGCGCCCCGATACGGGTGGCGACGACGCGGTTCGGCGAGAGTTTAATATAGCTTTCCAGCGTCCAGAACAGCGTGTAGGCAAACCGCTTCGGCTGCATAGGCACGGGTTTCACTTTAGGATACCAGAAGGCCACGACGTTGTCGAGGCCCTCGTATTGCGTGCTGAGTTCGAGCAGGTGGACGTCGCCTTCGCCCCAGTTGCCGCGCGGCACCACCCACACGCTGGGGACTTGGTGGTAATAGTTGAAGATGTCTTGATACGCTTCGTAATTCCGTTCGCGTTGCAGCAGGCCGAAGCCGCGCAGATTCTTGGTGGCGAAGCGTTGATGCCGCATCACCGGCGCATTGTTCAACGGGCGCCAGAGCATCTCGCCGTTGTCGAGGTGCATGAGCAGACCATCGCTGTCGTGCGCCTCGGGGCGATAATCATCGAACTTGCGCTCGGAGTTCTTGCCGAACCAGAACATGCTGGTCAGCGGCGCGATGCCGATGGAGGTGATGGGTTTGCGTTTCGGGTCCACGGCCGCCACGTTATTCGTCTCACGGAAATACAACACGCACTCGATGTCGGCGATGGTGGTTTCGCCTGGCTGGATGAGAAATTCATACGCGCCCACACAACTGACGCTGTCGAGGATGGCGTAGAGCCGGAGTTGCGAATCTTCCTTCTGCGGCTTGCCCAGCCACCAATCGGTGAAGATGGGGAATTCTTCGCCGCGATCCGTTTCGCCGGAATCAATTGCCAGACCGCGCGCGGATTGACCATAGCGCTGGCCTTTGCCGAGCAATCGAAAATAACTCGCGCCGAGAAACGAACCAAGTTCGTCCCACTGGCCGGGCGCGTTCAATTGATTCAACAGCCGGAAACCCGCGTAACCGGTGTCGGTCGGGATCTGCCGCGCGATGTTGAGTTTCCGATAATTGAAAAAATCCTGTACGAAACGGATCGGTTGCGTGTGCGTGAGGGTGAATTCGTTCACCTTCACCGGCTCGTGATAGATGTAGCCGGGATGAAAGAACTGGACGCGGAACGGCATGTCGTCCTGTCCCCACAGCGAGCGTTCGTTGCGGAACTCGATCTCGCGATACTTGTCGTAATCCAGATTGTCCTGCCGCAACACCACCGGCAGATCGAGCCGCGGCGAGCGGAAAGGTTTGCGTGCGCGTTCCTCGGCTTTCTTTGCCACGTAATCCAGCGTCACCTGCACGGATTCCCGGCCCGCCGCCCCAGCCAGACCGGGCAGGAGCAGGAGGAGCAAGATGGTGAGTGACCGGCGAGAGTTCATTCGCACCCGGGAAGGGAACTCAAAAAACCGGAGAAAATCAAGCCACAGCACTTTTGGCCAACATCCGCTTTTGGGAGTGCGGCGACATGTCGCCGCTTTCCGACTGGCAGACATGTCTGCCAGTTCCA
>ERZ1292633.6333-Hain-H41-02um-R1-6333-length-10353-cov-4_pt1 | contig 10353 bp, 13 predicted proteins | sample MGYA00564406_ERZ1292633 | MGnify/ENA primary metagenome ERZ1292633 (study PRJEB36523, sample SAMEA6512639) | groundwater metagenome | collected 2019-01-08 | study: AquaDiva: Metagenomics assemblies of 32 groundwater samples
CCTTGGTAAACTTTAAATTTTATTCTTCTTTGGGTCGCATTAGAGGGAAGAGTTGGGCTTCACGAACAGGTTTATCTATAAGAAAACTAAATAATCTCTCAGAAACACCGAAACCGAAAGCTGGGGGCATGCCATATTCCAGGGCTTCTATATATTCCATATCTGCCATTTGCGCCTCTTCATCTCCAGCATCACGAAGCTTTTGTTGTTTCATAAATCTTTCATATTGGTCGAGAGGGTCATTAAGTTCACTAAAGCCTTTCCCGACTTCACTCCCCGCAAGAATAACTTGGAATCGTTCAACTGTCTTTGGATTATTTCTATTTATTTTGGCAAGTGGCTCTAAATACACTGGAACATTTATTAGAAAACCGGGACCTCCAATTTCTTTCCTGAGAATTTTCCAAAGATTATCAACTGTACGCTCTATATTAAAATCTGCATGTTCATATTCAATTCCAGCCTTAATACATATTTCTTTTAAATCTTTTAATTCTACTCTTTTGCCTGTTTTTAAATAAATTTCAGTTACAGGATTTAATTCAAACCTTTCTTCAATTAATTTACAAAAATCATATATTTTCCATTCATCATTTAAATCTATATCAAATTCTTTTATTTTGAATTTTGTAGTATTAAAAACTTTTTTAGCAATTAATCTATAAAGTTCTTTGGTCATTTCCATTCCTTCTCCATAATCAGCATAAGCCATATAATATTCAAGCTGAGTATAGTCTTGTAAATGTTCCGGTGAAATACCTTCATTTCTAAAAATACGCCCAATTTCAAATGTGCGAGTAAAACCACCAACTAAAAGTTTCTTCTGCCACAATTCTCCAGCAGAAATTCTCATATATACATCAATGTCTAATGCATTATGATGTGTTTGAAATGGACGAGCATCTGCTCCACCTGTGGTATTCTCAATTACGGGTGTATCGACTTCTAAGAAATTTTTAGAAATTAAATATTCACGAATAGTATCCCAGAACTTCGCTTTCTTAATGAAAATATCTTTAATTTCGGGATTCATTAAAATATCTAAATATCTTTTTCGAAATCGTTCTTCGACATCTACTAGCCCATGCCACTTCTCGGGTAAGGGACGCAAGCTCTTAGAAAGTATTCGCCAATCTTTTGCTTCTACGGTCTTCTCCCCTCTCTGTGTAGTAAAAAACTTGCCTTGAATTTCTACAAAATCGCCAATATCTATCGTATCATTCCATAAATTTAGTTTTTCTTCACCAATGACATCTTTTTTGAGTAGTCCTTGAAAGTTCGCTGTGCCGTCATATAAAGTAGTAAAAATTATGGCTCCCTGACCACGAAGAGACATTACTCGTCCAGAAACCCATTTTTCCCCTCCTTTTTCTAAAGTATCAAAGTTTTTTATCGCTTCTTGTAAAGAAAGTTCTCTTTTCGAATTTGCAGGATAGGGATCTATTCCCGCCTTTTTTAAAAGTTCTAATTTTTTTATTCTAATGTCTCTGATTTCATCAATTGATGACATTTAATTTACTAGCCTCTGGCTAGGATACATCTATTATTTTATAATTTACCATTCCACTAGGAGTCTCAAATGATACAGCATCTCCTTTTCTCTTGCCGAACATTGCCGTACCAAAAGGAGATCTATTAGAAATCTTTCCTTCTACCATGCTGGCCTCTTCCGAGCCCACCACAACATAATTTTTTTTATCACTAGAACCTTCTTTTTGCACTATAACTTTTGAACCAATCTGTATAACATCTCCACCCGAAGCAGAAACAACCTGCGCAGATTGCAATATCTGCTCAATTTTATGTATTCTTTCTTCTAATTTACCTTGATCTTCTCGGGCCTGATGGTATTCAGCATTTTCTGATAAATCACCTAGAGATTTTGCATATTCTAAATTTTTCAAAATTTCTTTTCTTTTTGGACCTTTTAAATCAGCAAGTTCTGTTTCGAGTGCTTTTCTTTTTTCTTCAGTTATATAATTACCTGTCTTATCCATATAAATATATTAGCTTTTTAAAGCGAAAAGTCAATTTAATGTTTCGACTTGCTAAAAAGAAATTTTATGATATTCTAAGATTCATATGGCAAAAACAGTAATTGAAGTAAGCAAAAACCCCAACGAAAACAATGCGAGCATATTGCGTCGTTTTTCTCGCAGAGTTCAAGAATCTGGCATAATTCATAAAGTGAAAGGTTCTCGCTATAATGAAAGAACAGAATCAAAACTAAAAACGAAGAAAAGTGCACTCAAAAGAATCCTAAAGAGAAAAGAAATAGAGGTATTGAAAAAACTCGGTAAAATCGCCACTCATAAGTAAAATGCAAAGTAAATTTTCTATTATAAATAAAACCAGCATGCGTATTCCAAGCCTGCCATTTTTAGCTGTAAAAAATGACATTTTGGGCAGGACTTACAATCTTTCTATCGCTTTTGTTAATGAAAAAACTTCTTATAAAATCAATAAAATATATAGAAAAAAGGACAAAGGAACAAATATTCTCTCTTTTATACTCTCCCCAAAAAAGGGAGAAATAGTATTATGCCTAAGCATCATCAAAAACGAAGCCAAAGATGAAAATAAAAAATTTGGTAAAAATTATAGAGAACTTCTTCTTTTTTTAGTTATCCACGGAATGCTCCATTTGAAAGGAATGCAACATGGAACTAAGATGGAAAAAGCAGAAAAAAAATACTTGTCCCGTAACGACTTCGTCTAATTTTTGATTAAGTGATATAATAATATGCATTAATAGGTAAAATTTAGTACTGGGATGATCAGAAACATTTCGATAGGAATAGATATAGGCTCAAGCACGACGAGAGTCATAGTGGGAGAGTTCGAAAAGGGAGAAAAAAATCCTAAAATAATTGGCGTCGGCGAAAGTGCGACCTTGGGTATGAGGCATGGCTATGTCGTCAATATGGATGAAGCAATATCATCTGTGAGAAAAGCAGTCGAGATGGCAGAAAAAACAAGTGGAATAAAAATCAAACGTGCTTTTGTATCTATCTCTGGTACAACTCTCAAAAGTGAAATAAGCACTGGAATATCCATCATCACCAAAGCTGATGGTGAGGTTACTAGTCTTGATATAAACAAAGCACTCGAAGAATGTGAAGAAAATTTAAATTTAAGCAATAAAAAAGTAATTCAGGTAGTGCCATTGTCTTATAGACTCGATAGCAAAGAAGTTTTAGGCAGACTTGAGGGTATGCGTGGAAATAAGCTTGAAGTAAAGGCTCTTTTTGTCACTTATTCAGTGCAACATTTAGAAGACTTGCTCGCTGTATTGGCTGAAATAGGTGTAGAAACTATTGACATAGTGCCCTCAGGAGTGGCGGCCAGTTATATTGCCCTATCTGATAAACAAAAAATTGTCGGTGGGGCTTTGGTTGACATCGGAGCAGAAAAAGTTTCGATTGCAGTTTTTGAAAATGGATTATTATCATCGATATATACTTTTTCTATTGGTGGAGCAGATATTACAAATGACATTGCTCTCGGAATGAAAATTCCACTTGAAAATGCCGAGAGTTTAAAATTGGGAAATATCGAAGAAATTGTTTCAAAGAAAAAATTGGACGAAATTGTAGAAGCACGCTTGTCTGACATATTTGAATTAATCGAAAATCATTTGAAAAAAATAAAAAGATCAGAGCTCTTACCAGCTGGTATTGTATTTGTCGGTGGAGGAGCAAATATATCATTGTTGTCAGAACTTTCTAAATCTGCGCTCAAATTACCTTCAAAAGTAGGCACAACAGAAATCTTCGGCAACAATAAAACAAAATTAAGAGACCCAGCTTATTTTACTGCACTCGGACTCATCATCGCCCTCAAGGATAACGAAAATTATTCCGAAGGTTCTTTGGGCGGATTCTTCAAAGACTTAAAAAAGAGTGTAAAATCAAGCTTAAAACAGCTAATGCCATAGAATTATTATCTCGTTAGTGACACTTCAAAAAGCAAACTTGTCGGCCCATTTGGCGAAATCTTTGCTTTTTTAAATTTTGTGCTAGTATAGATTCATATAAGTTAAATACATTTTTATTAAAAATAACTCATTCGAGTCTGGAGACTCAGAGAGTCCGAAGACCCACAAAAAGCTATGCCAAAAGTAAATCAACCAATAGAGAGTTTCGCTCGTATTATGGTCATCGGTATCGGTGGATCTGGGAAAAATGCTATCAATCATATGATTAATAGCAAGGTCAAGGGTGTATCTTTTATTTGTATGAATACTGACACCCAAGATTTACATCACTCAATCGCTGAGAAAAAAATTCATATTGGAAAAAATCTTACCAAGGGTCTCGGTTCTGGAATGGATCCAGAAATTGGAAAAAAAGCAGCCGAAGAAACTAAATCAGAAATTCAAGATGTCATCAAGGGTTCCGATATGATATTTATCGCTTGCGGTATGGGCGGAGGCACAGGCACTGGCGCCGCACCTATCGTCGCTCGCGCAGCTAAAGAACAAGGCATACTGACTGTGGCTGTTACTACCAAGCCATTCTTTTTCGAGGGTAGTCAGCGTATGAAAATAGCCGAAAAAGGTATTGAGGAATTAGCAAAAGAGGTGGACGCTATTATTACCATTCCAAACGACAAATTACTACAATTATCTGATAAAAACACTAATTTTAAAGATGCTTTTGCTCAATGTGATAACGTTTTAAGGCAAGCGGTAGAAGGTATTTCTGACCTTATCACTACTCCTGGTATCATAAATGTTGATTTTGCGGATATTCGAGCAGTTATGTCTGAAGCTGGTAGTGCGCTTATGGGCATCGGCCTTGCTTCTGGTGAAAAGCGTGCCGAGAAAGCAGCCCTAATGGCTATCAATTCCCCTCTTCTAGAGGTTTCAATTCATGGCGCAAAAGGAGTACTCTTTGCAATTTCTGGTGGAGACGACATCACTATCCATGAAATTCAAGAAGCAGCAAAAATAATTACCGAATCAATTGATAAAGATGCAAAAGTCATTTTTGGGACTATTAGAGATGAAAATTTAAAAAAGGGCGAATTGAAAGTTACGGTCATCGCTACTTCTTTCTCTGGAGAAATGCCTCCCAGAAAAAGTCTTTTTGGAATTAGTAGTCCAATATTAAAAGAAGAAAACGCTGCTCAAGTAAAAAAAGAAATACATAATAGCATTCAAAATGGCACTATCGGCAGTAGCGACTTTATGAAAAAGCCAGAAAAAAAACAAGAAGAAGAAATAATCATAGAAGATGATGGAGATGATTGGAGCGCTGTTCCAGCATTCCTCCGAAGAAACAAAAAGTAAACCATATAGTCCAGTGCCTTAATAATTTTGGAGCACACATAAAATTCTACTGAATTTTTGTTCCTGCTCGGCCCAGTCGGCCTGCGCAAGTCTCCAAAATTATTAAGGCACTTCCCTTTTATGTTATAATCATTTTATGATTTACGATTTAATAATCATTGGCGGTGGACCTGCTGGAGCATCCGCTTCAGTCTATGCTGCTCGAAAAAAACTTAAAACACTCTTCATCACTCCTGAATGGGGCGGGCAAAGTGTCGTCTCCGAACAAATTTTTAATTGGATAGGTACCCCTTCCATCTCTGGCAATGAGCTTGCAGAGAATTTCAAAAAGCATGTTATGGCAAATGCCGAAGGTGCTGACGGCACTGGAAGTATGGATTCTACTCTGCAAGTGAAAGACGGGCATAAGGTGATAAATATAACGGACGTTGGACGTCAAGAATTCGGACGTCCAACGTCCGAAAGTTTATTTTCTGTTAAAACAGATGCCAATGAAGAATTTGAAACAAAAACAATTTTAATAGCAAGTGGAAGTGGGCGTAGACAACTCACGGCGAAAAATGCAGATAAACTGGAACACAAGGGTCTGACCTATTGTGCATCTTGCGATGGACCATTGTTTTCTGATATGGATGTAACTGTCGTGGGTGGAGGTAATGCTGGTTTTGAAACTGCGGCTCAATTACTCGCTTATTGTAAATCTGTAACCTTATTAAACAGAAGTGATGTTTTTCGCGCTGATGAAATAACCGTTGAAAAAGTGCTTAAAAATCCAAAAATGTCGGCGATAAAAAATGCTGAAATACTTGAAATAAAGGGGGATAAATTCGTAGAGGGGCTAGTATATAAAGACGTCAAAACAGGTGAAATAAAAGAATTAAAAGTAGCTGGAATTTTTGTGGAAGTGGGACAAATACCAAATACTTCTTTCGCGAAAGATATCGTCCCATTGGATAATCTAGGCAGAATTAAAATTGACGCTTGGAATCAAAAGACCGAAGTCCCTGGGATCTGGGCAGCTGGAGATTGCACTAATGTTCTCTATCATCAGAATAACATCGCCGCTGGTGATGCCGTCCGCGCTCTTGAAGATATTTATCTTTATCTACATACTAAATAATTGCGGAGACGGTGGTACGAAATTGGAACCAGTTTGTTGATAAAAAGAATTAAATTTAACTTGCAATAATGGCCTATGGGGCAGCTTTCCTTTTTTGAGAATTATAAAAAATATAGCCTACCCATATCTGCCATAAGATTATAAAAATCAGCACAAATAGTAATATTAAATTCTGCTCGGAAATTACTCGATTTAAAACTTCATAAAAAAGAATAAGCCAAAAAATATGAAGAAAGCCGAATAAGTACTCATCAAATGGGTGATGCTCAATAAATATGCCAGTGATAGTTTTAGGGTTAAAGCGCCAGATCCATAATTTGTCTGTTCTTCCATGTTTAGTGGCCCACATATCCCAAGCGATACCGTAAATTACGACAACACATGAAAAAATTAATAACTTTTGTAAATCAAAATTAGATCCTAAACATAAAATCAGGGTTATAATTGGCGGAACATAAATAGCAATAAGTAATTTAAGGTAAGTGAATTTCATTGATTTTGGCGAGGCTTTGCGAGCCAGGGGAAAATTATAAATATAACAAAAAAGCAACCAGCTAAGATTATCATAATAGCCTCGCCCTTAAATTCTATGTTTTTTACATATTCCCATAGGGCTATAGGTAAAGGTATCCATACGAGAGGAAATAAAAACTCTTCAATTGGTAGATTGGATATTTTTATACCAAGAATGGTTTTATCATTGAAATCCCAAACCCACTTCTTTGGGTCTGTTTTCCCTCCTTTGGTGGTACCCATGTCTGCCCTCATTATAAATGACATCCCCAGTAGGGCAATTAAAAAAGACAGTAGAATTTTTTGATTAGATAATTTACTGAGAAAATAAATTTCAGGCAATATTGCCAAGATGGTGAGACTAAGGAGATATCTAAGATGATGTTTCATAATGGTATTTTGCGTCTGTATAGAGACATTTTAACACATCAATGATAGAAGACAAATATTTTTTTCTGCAATCGCGGAGACGGTGAGAATAAAAACTATTCGCTTATTCGCGCGAATTAGAGATAAGAAATTTGCGGAGGGTACAGGGCTCGAACCTGTAAGGGATTTCTCCCGCTGGTTTTCGAAACCAGTGCATTACCATTCTGCCAACCCTCCATTTAAGTTATCCTATCAATTTTTTAAAAGCTTCTCCACCTTTATATTTTTTAATTTGTTGTTCCCGTAACCATGCCGATTTTTTATCTTCAAATTTTTCTACATATACTTTTATCCAAGGACAACCATTTCGGGTTGAAATATTTTTACCAGAATTATGATCCTTAATTCTTTTAGTAAAATCAGAAGTATACCCTATGTAGTATCTTTCGTTTTTTTGACTTTTTAATATATAAACTGTATACATTGCTTTAAACCACCCACCGCTTACAGCGGGGTCCCGCCAAAGGCGGTGATCTGCCACGTCTCCACCTTAAAATCTAGCATTTTTTGCAGTTTTTTCAAAAATAAAGTAAGATATTGCAATGGCCCTATCCCTCCTACGCTAAAGCTACGGACGGGCAAGCGTCTTTGTTTGAGCAAATTTACAATTTGGCCCCATCGTCTAACGGTTAGGACATCGGGTTTTCAATCCGGTAATCAGAGTTCGATTCTCTGTGGGGTCACAAATCACAGGAAGCAGATAAACTGCTTTATTTGTGAGTGTTTTGTGAAGACACAGGCCTATCCTGAAAGCTTGAAGGAAGCCGAGCCGGGGTCGGCAAGTACTTACATTTTTTACGATTTTAAGAAGTAAAAAATTTAGTAACTTGTGACCACATCGCATAAGCACGCAAAGCGTTCAAAAATAATCTTGTGAAATCATTTTTTAGAAAAATTCGTCATAAAATAATCATAAAGAAATTGGCTATACCAGAAAATGCCTTAGTTCTTGATGCTTCATGCCAAGATGGCGAATTTTTATCTGTACTTATAAAAAATAATGAGAGAAAAAATATCAATGTATTTGGTATTGACATAAACTCTAGTGATATAGAAATAGCTAAAAACTTAATTCCAAATGGAATTTTTAAAATCACAAATAATAGTTTAATCCCATTTGAAGATAAAACATTTGATGTGGTTATAAGTTCTCTAACTCTTCACCATATGCCTAACCCCGTAAACTCAATCAAGGAAATGAGGCGAGTAGTAAAAGATGAAGGTTCTATTTATTTAATTGATATTGTGTCAGAAAATACTTTTTTTAATTTTATTTTAAAACACATTAAGTGTCCCGAACCATATCATTTTGAAAAATTTTACTCATTAAAAGAGCTAAAGGATTTACTCACAAGAACAGAACTAGTAATTTACAAAAAAGTAAAGACACTAGCTTTCCCAACCCTCAGCATCGTTACACCAATTTTATTGTTAGAGTTACAGAAAAAAAATAATTTTATTATATATAAGAAAAACCCTTTATTTGATTGAAAATAGAGTTCAAACTCGGTATAATCAAGACATGAAAAAGACCGAAAGTGCAGGAGGAGTTATAAAAAACAATAAAGGCCAAATTTTGGTTGTCAGTCAGCACGGAACTTCGTGGTCTTTACCAAAAGGTCACATTGAACAAGGAGAAGACCGTCTTTCTGCTTCTAAGAGAGAAATTGAGGAAGAATCAGGAATCACCGATTTGACCTTGGTAAAAGAGTTGGGTACATACGAACAATTTAAGATTCCAAAAGACGGTAAAGAAGAAGATACTCCCGAATTGAAAATAATACATATGTTTTTATATACAACGAATGAAAATAATCTTAAGCCAGTTGACCCAGAAAATCCAGAAGCAAGATGGGTTGCAAAAGAAAAAGTTGCGGAACTACTGACACACCCAAAAGACAAGGAATTTTTCTTGAGTGTCATTGATAAAATTTAATTTATAAAATTATTTATACTGTAAAATCCCTTTACTTGATTAAATACAAGATTCCAATCCTTTATAATTAATTCACAGATTTTAAATTTATTTTCTGCTATAATTCCCAAATGAAATATTCTGCAATTATTTTTGATTGGGATGGAACGCTCGGTATGACTCTCCATTTGTGGCTTGCCGCCTATCGCAATACATTACAAAATTTAGGTTTTAATTATTCTGATGAAGTTATCGTTGAAGATTTTTTCTATGAACATAATAAAACTATTCTGAAATACCCCGAGATTGATTTTCCTGTTTTTTTTAAGCAAGTTGTTGATTATATGGTTAGTCATGCTACTACTCTTGGAATGTATGAAGGAGTACATGATGCACTAGAAAAATTACAAAAGAATAACATAATCTTAACTTTAGTTTCATCGAGCCCACGAAAATTACTAAAAGAAGAATTAAAGCAACATAATTTAGAGAAATTTTTTTCAACCATTGTCGCCGGTGATGATGTAATGAGGCACAAACCAAACCCAGAAGCTTTTTTAAATATTATTGAAATTGCTAAACTTAATCCAAAAACTGCACTCGTTTTAGGCGATTCACATACCGACATCGTAGCGGCAAAAACTGCGGGATTGGATTCTTGTCTTTTTTTGCCTGTAGAAAATAAAATTTTCTACGATTTCGATAAACTCAAAGAATCTAATCCAACATATTGTATTGAAAATTTAAAAGACTTTACTGATTTAATTATCACAAAATGAATCTTACAGACAAACATAGAGACTGGTATATTGTAGGGGCAACGGTTCTCTTTTTTATTCTGACGAAACTCTCAATGCTTTCATTTCGTTTTGGTGATGAGAATGTCTATTTCTATATGTCAGATGCTATTTTGCGAGGCTTCATTCCACACAAAGACTTTTTTCTAGCCGATCCCCCACTCTTCGTTTATATTATGGCGGGCTTCAAAGCCCTTTTCGGCTCACATCTTATTTTATTTAAAACTCTGCCAATACTTTTCGATAGCATTTCTTCCTTACCTATTAATAATACATACGGAATAAA
>ERZ1292633.1709-Hain-H41-02um-R1-1709-length-23389-cov-7_pt2 | contig 10352 bp, 7 predicted proteins | sample MGYA00564406_ERZ1292633 | MGnify/ENA primary metagenome ERZ1292633 (study PRJEB36523, sample SAMEA6512639) | groundwater metagenome | collected 2019-01-08 | study: AquaDiva: Metagenomics assemblies of 32 groundwater samples
GATATTGCGGAGCTGCTGTGCCGCTACGTCCCGTTGACGCCACAGCCCGATCCAATGTCGCTGCTCGAGGCGCTGCTACTGCATCCGAGCGCGATGCTATTCGGCATCGCCCACCATAGGGCATCGTCTCGGAGCCTTCCGCCCTTTGTCAAGGTCCTCATCGCGTCGAGCACCCCGGAGATGTTCCCGACCCTCCCTCCTGACGAAAGCGGCGCGACGACGTCCAGCGGGGATGCCCCTACGACGACGCCCCACCACGCACTTCGCGCTAGTCGACGGTTGCTTAGGGATGCCTGCGAGGCGCGGCATCTCACCAGCTACTCACAGGCACACAGCGCGTTACTGGCGGATGTCCGCAAGTCGCACCCGGCTGAGACCGACAAGGCGACACAACGAAATTTAGAAGTGGCTGTGAGCGACATGTTTCAGTGGCTCTCGCTGACCTTGGCGGCGTGGTAACGAGTCCCGCGACGAAGCGATGGTTTCTGTAATCGAATCAACGCTATGGCGCGTCACAAGGGTGAGCGACCCAACGACGCTATTGATAGAATCCGGGGGGAGGATGACGCGCAATGCACTGGCAGCCCTCCCGGTCCCTCGCTCCCCCCAGCGTGCGCTCACTGCGTGCTGGTGGATGAGTCCTTCCCTGTACGCTTCCCTCCCCTTCAGTATCATTTGTATTATCCGTCAGCGTTGGCGACCCACCAACACGAGTTGTCGACCCACCGACACGAGTTGGCACTCCGACGCGACGCTCAACGTCAGGTTTTGCGCCTTGCTGCTTGGTCGGTGTGTGACCGAGGAGGAGGAGGAGGAGGAGGGATCATAGCGCATACATCCTCAGACGCGTCGCGCCAGCGTGTGTGTGCTTGCCATGCTGGGACACTTCGCCACGGTCCAGTTAGCGACGCACGCGGCGATGGGACGCTTGTCGACGCCACCCTCCACCGCCACGCCGCTCGCCTACTCTTCACGTCGTGCTGCAGCAGTAGTTGCCGCCACGGTATCTCAGCCGCCTTCGCCGCCGCCGTCCGGTCGTTCCCCCCCTCCACCGATCGGCCACAAGCGCAACTTCACCGGTATGCCCAAAACGGCGTCACCCGTGGCATCGCCGACGTCCTTCGGGCTCAGCAGCGCGAAAGTTGGTGGCCTCACGCCCCCACCACCGGCGGCCCTTCCAATGGGTTCGGCAAAGGTAGGCTCTACCGGAGGTACCGTTTCAGACAAAGCTGCTGTCGCATCTACGCGGCTGCCAGGGGGCGGCGGCAGCTCTGCGACTGCTGGCACCAGCAAGCTGGGTTTGTCGCCGGCGGCGGCCGAAAAGGCGCTTCTGCGGCGTGGACTGCAGCGCGCGTGGGCGGCTGTCGATGGCGATCGCCATGCCCACCACCTGGTCGCGTTCAAGTCTCTGCTCGAGCGGTGGCGGGACTTTCCGTGGAAGTCCTGCGTTGCCTTCATGATCGCGTGGTCGTGGCTCGGAGTCTACGCGGTGCCGTATTTTAAGGCCAAGCAGGAGAGCCACTCGAAGGAAGCCGACGACAAGGCGCGGCACATGCAACGCGTGATCGAACTCCGACGCGAGATTGCATTCGCACGGCGAGCCAAGGCTCAAGGGGAGAATTGATTGCCGCAGCCCTTCGGGGTTTTGTTTGCAAGGCTATGCAAGAGAGGGTGTCCCATTTCCTGCTATATCACAACACACAAGCAGTAGAGAGACGCCTGGAGGGTCGTCGGATGTTTACTTTTGTTGCTAGTGTTTCAGGACGACATTCACACGACGGCTCTCAAATAGTTCCGCTTAGCTTCCCAGTATATCTTTTACGTATCCAACAACGCCTCAGCTGCTTCACTGTTGCACAAAAGCCAACGCACCGGCGTTTGTGTCGATGTTCCAAGTCCCGCGCGGCTGCCTTCATGATCGGCTGTTGACGGTGGTCGTTGTCGGGCTACTACTGCTCAGCGCCATCAACGAGGCCTCCGCCGTCAGCGCGGCGGTGGTGACCTCCAACAGTTCGTCGCCCTCAATATTAGGTGGGCTGTCCAACCTTACCGGCGGCAGCGCCAACGAGACCGCGCCTTCTGTGCGATGGCCGCCCGCTCCGGTCGTTGCCTTCAACCTCGTGTCGATCACCACAGCACCGACAGACACCAACGATTGGTCGTACTACAACACGTCGCTCATGGTCGCCTCGAGCCCTGGCGGAGGTGGCTCCTGGCGGCTGACGCCGGGCACCACTGCCTTGACGAGCATCTACGAGGACGACAGCGTGGACCTCGCGCCGCTCACGGGATTCTGCTTTCCCTTCTGGTCGATCCCGGAGGCGATGGTGTACGTCGCCAGCAACGGCTTCCTGTCCATCGCGCCCACGGCACTCTGCGCCCACTACTGCGCGAGCAACGAGCAGGGCCGCTATGTCTTCTCCAACACGGGCGGCGGCGACTGGCCGATTATCGCGCTCTACACGGCGGACTTAGACGCGTCACGGCTGCGCCGCTCGGCGGACGGCGCCGACAACCGCGATGCCATGTACCCCGAACGAGGCATCTACGCGCAGCTCGTCGACCGGAGCGAATGGGGCGTCGCCGGAGGGCAGGCCATGGTCGTCGAGTTCCGCGACGTGCCGCACTTCGAAGACGAAGGCGCCGCGAATTCGAGTTTCACGTCCCGTTTACGTGCGCAAGTGGAGCTGTGGCCGAATGGCACCGTGATCCTCAGGTACAAGTCGGTCGTCTTCCCGACGCCGCTCACCATCTCGACGGGGGAGGCCCTTCAACCCGGCGTCGGTATCATTTTGGAAGGGCCCCTGCGGAAGTTGGCGGCGACACCCCAAATGCGCTCCGCCAATGGGGTGTCGACGCCGTCCATCGTCGCGCACCGTTTTGACCCGCTTCCCGACCCGTGTGCTCGTACGAGCGCCTGCGACCGCTGCTCATACCAATCCAACTGCACGTGGTGCCCGTCGAGCGGTCGATGTGTCAACTCTGTCGTCGCCTCAGTGACCGGTTTGTGTACGATCCGAGAGTCGGTTCGACAGGCTGCGAATGTCACGTGCGGCGACGCGCGGCATTCGATACCGTCGCAGCTGTTTTACTCCCCGCGCGCCGTCGTCGCCAGCCACGAGAGTATAAACGACCGCTTTCCTAGTATCGTGCCACCGCCTTCCAACACGGACTACAACATCTGGGGAGCCGACCCGTCCACGGCGGTGCTACGTGACGCATCGTTCACCGCCGACTACGCCAACAGCGTCGCCTTTCAGCTGGCGAACGGCTCGATGTCGACGTGGCCCATTGACATACCCCTGCCGTTTGGCTTCTCTCTATTCAACGTGTCGGCGGGGAATGTGAGTGCCTATTCCAAGCGCATCCCACCCACGGCCGGTTATCCGCCCGGCGTCGGTGCGCAACCCGCGGCGTTTGTGACCCTCACAAAATCCGGGACGATCCTCCTGAACCGCAGCGACTCCATCCACAACATCATCGCCCCGCTGTGGACGAGCAGCCTCTCGTTCGCCAACGCGTCGTCCACCGTGTGGTACGCGCTGTTGAAGCCACGCGCGGTGGGGTCGCTGTTTTGCTCAACGGAGATGACCCTGTACGCTACGATGAATGAGACCCTCTCATCGTCGCGGGGGGTGGCGAGGTCGGAGGACGACGCGGCGCAAAACCTCTTGCGTTGCCCCGCTGCCGTCGTGTTGGAGTTCAACGGACTCCTCCCGCTCAGCGGGACGGCGCCGAACGACTACCTTGACATGAGCATTCAGCTTGTCCTCGACGATCGGGGCGTGATCGTGCTGCGATATTTACGGAAGAATGCGTCGCGCACGTCGTCTTGCCTCAGCGATGACAGTCTCCCGGTGGTCCTCTCGGCGCCCTACGTCTACTACCCGCCCCCGATCATCGGACTGCTGCGCAATGGCGAGGCGGATCTCAGCTCCGTGCTGCTGCCGTGGCCCTCCCTCTCGCAGGCCGCCGCCTACGTCTTCGTGCCCGTCAACGCGTGCTTCGACTGCCATGACCGCGGCGCTTGCAACGCGACTACCGGCACCTGCGACTGCCAGAAAAACTTCAAGGGGGCCACGTGCGACAGCTGCGCAGCCGGTTACGTCGGACCCGCCTGCCTCCCCTGCCCGCTGTGCACCAATGGAGGCTCCTGCGACGATGGCGCGGGAGGTACCGGACGGTGCCGATGCGAGTTTCCGTTCTCCGGCGCGACCTGCCAGATCAAGTGCGAGCCGCCCTACGCGACGCAGGACTTGGCGTGCCCCGGCTGCAACCCGATCGGCGGGGTCTGCGAGTGTGGCGTGTGCAAGTGCCTCACGCAATTTGGCTGGTTCGGCAAGACGTGCGGCAACTGGTCGGACCCTTGCCTGCCCTTGTCGCTCGATGGCTGCGATGTCTGCATTAACACCACGCTCCGGGAGTCGGGGCTTCAGTGCGCCTTTTGCTCCTTGCAAGACTACCGTTGCGTGTCACCGAACCATCCCATGCTGCCGATTCGCGACAGCCTGTGCGCCTACGGCGCGAGTGCGTCGACCGCGACCGGTCCTCGCTGCCCGATCACACACACTCTCCAGCCTGGCTCGTCCGACGTCAACATCGTCATTGTGGTCGCCAGCTTCGTGCTCCTGTCGCTTGGCGCGTGCTCCGGCGCCACCATTATGTGCTGCTGTCGCGCGCCGCCTCCGAACGCGTTGATCGTGAACGCGACGCCAGGCCTCGCGGACTGCCCGCCGCCCCGCCGCGAGCGCGAGATCATGAACGTCGAGCGCATTGACCCGCGGCGCCAAGGTACGTACGTCCTCGGCATCCCACTCAAGCAGGTCCCCCTGCGCACGTTGCACGACCTGCAATTGCAGCAGCAAGCTGCGACGCCGCGACATCGGATGCGACGACCCGCCGCGGCGGAAGGTAGCCACGCCATCTGATTGAAATCGTCGGGCACGCGTATTCCAGAAAGGCAGGCAGGGCGGTGCCGGTTATGAGCAGGATTTGATCGACAAGGTGCTTCCTCCACAGTTTCTTTTCTTTCTTTCTTCTGTCATTACTGTTCGGATTGAGTGCCAAAACCGGTTGGCAATACAACGGATTCGATTCATGATTTTTTGTTCAAAAAAGTACCCATAGACTAATCTCCCTGTCTTGCGTGTCTCCCCCTTGGGCGACTCACATCACGACGATGGCGCTGACCGCTCGTCAGCCCGCAACAGGGGCCGCCGGCAACGCCTTCGGTGGCAGGCGCAGCGACGGCAGCCGGGCTGCGCCTCACACCGGACGCCGCAACGGGGCCAACACGAGCGGCGGCAAGTCCTACCAGGACGAGGACGACGAAGACGACCGCGTCATGGACCGCAACCCTGCCGACTTTCCGTTCCCCAGTTTTCAGCCCACGGAGGCCGACGTCGTCAGGAAAAAGCACCGCGCGATGGCCGACATTATGGACATGGTACACGGCCTCAAGGCGGTGGTGCCGTTCTCGAAGCCCAATATGGCCGGGGTGCGCCAGCCGTGGCATTCGGACGCGTTTCTCAAGCGACCGCCTACGCCCAAAATGGATTGGAGCTGCCACCCGGACGGGACGGCGGCCTCCTCGCCGTTGCCGCCCCCAACGCTGGTACAACCCAAGTGGGTCTCGCACATTCCGAGGGCCAAGAAGGACTGCTGTCCGCAGCTCGGCTTGCCGAAGGGAACCTCGGACGACGACGAAGGCGGTCTCTCCGCGCGTCACAAGACGATTCGACCGCCGCCCGGCGCGCCTCACGTGCACCATCACCACCGACCCAAGTTGGTGTCGCAGCAGCGTGATGGCCAAAGTCTGTCAAAGCTGCTGCACGCGGCGTCCGTGACCCCACGGTATGAACTGGACCACCGAAACGACTCGATGATGGAGCTTCTGCGCGACCCTGTGTTCGTCAAGGAGATCCACCGTCATGCGAGCCAACGCAAGTCGGTGCTCGTGACATTGCCGAAGATTGGCGTGCGCCTCTTTTCCTTGAACGGGGCACCCAGCTTAGCCGAGTGCATTCGAGGGTCGTCGCCGCGTCCGGATATGGCCAAAAGCAGCAAGCTCGCCAAGAGCGTGAGCCACCCCGATGTAGCCCAACCATAGTGACTCAATCTTTGTCCCTCTCTTTGCCTCCTCTGCGCCAGGTCGGGTCGCCTCGTTCTCCGACGTGTCCTGTGGGTTGTGCTCTGAGTGAGTTTCAATAAAAGTCATCCGCTTTTTTTTCTACACACACAGAAGCGTCGTCGTGGTGAATGTTATCGACAGGAGGAGGCAAGCTGCGCAAGAGCGGCACCACGGCGACTCGACTAGGCCCCACCACCGCTACGACCGCGGTGCCGGGTGGCCAAGGGACGCTTGAGTTGCTCTTTGGGCCTACCACCAACCTGGACGCATGGCCGACTAATCCGGTCGCCAAGGCGAACATTTTCAACCGACGCGAACGTCCGCGGTACAAACTACGCTCCGCCCTAGACGCCAAGTCAGGGGACCTGGAATTCCTCAACGGGGACATTGATCGGGTCGTGGACACCGTCGCACGTTTCATGCGCACGTTGCGCGATGCGCGCATCCACATCGTGAAGGCACTCCGGCGATTTTTCAAATCTATTTACGTCATCGGAAAGTTCGTTCGTGCGCGAAAGCAAGCCAACGGCGCGCTGGTCAACGTTTTCAAGCGCTGGTGGACGGAGCGTGAAGAAGCGTTGCGAGACGAGTATCGACACCAAATGCAGCAAACCCACTACCGCGTGCACCACACCATCGCTGACACCATTTCTGACTTTCAGAAGACCTGCACCCCGGACGACGTCAAAGACGAGGTGCTGCGCCACCTCATCTACAAGAAGCGCGTCGATTACTTGCGGCGGGTGAAGCTGTGGCGGCGGCAGTACAAGGCACGCGTGGCCTACTTGAAGGCGACCCGAGCGAAATTCGCTGGTGGGTCTCAGGCGACGTTTCTCAGAGATCGGCCTGTCCGCGAAGGCGCGTCCGACGAGGAAATCGCAGCAGGGGCCGCCGCCGTCGAGCGGGAGCGTCTCGAGGAGATCCGCGCGGCCGTCCGGGCGGTGGCCGAGTGCGCCTTGACGAAGCCGTCGCTGAAGCTCAACACGCAAATCCTGTCGCTGTCGTCACTATTCGCGCTATGCGGGGAGCTCTCGCGGCAGCGCGCGCGGCGCGAGCGACAGGAGTTTTTGTCGTCGTGGGAGCGTGATTGGGAAGCAGACCGCGAGGAAAAGCGCAGCTTCTTCGAAAAGCTGGCGCTCGACCGCGAGCAACTGTTCCGTGAGCAGCAAATGGCTCAAAAGATCAGTCGATCCGCGCTCAAAGGTGCGTCCGGAAGGGCCGCCGGGGACGGAACGTCCACCCGGAAGCTTGTCATTGTTGTGGGGGGTGACGGCCGGGGCGCCCAGCCGGCGGCGGCAGGGGGGTCGGAGAGCCGCAGCACAGGAGGAGGAGATAGTCGTCCCGCAAGCGCCTCGGATGGCTTTGCCGCGGAGCGAGTTCACAGCGAGGTCGTCGGTCCATACGACGACGAGGGGGGCGGCCGAGGAGGAGACTCGTCAGGCGATGAGGCCGGCGCCGTCGCACTCGCGGAGTCCGGGGTCATCTACGGCGTGGCGGCCGACAGCAACCTTCGCCGGACAGCGTCGTCGCGGAGTAAGAATAGCTTGCAAGGCTCGTTGAGGAAAGAACTGTGTCAAAGTGTACGCTATCGTTCGGCGTCCGAGAGGGCCAAAGCACAGATGCCGCTGCTGGCTGACAGTTGGAGGGGGTCCTCAGTGATCAGTGCGGCAGAGGACCCACCGGCGTCGGTAATGTCCAGCAGCGGCCTCGCGCTGGCGATGCTGTTAGCCAAGCGACGAAAAACAGTCGCTGCGGCAACGATGACGAGTGCTCCCTCTGAGTCTTCGCTCCGGCGCCAGCCGTCGGCAGCTGTTGCGCTAACGGATGGAGTTCCAGAGGGCTCTCTGACACTGCTGAAACCAGTGCGCGCGATCGCCGACCTACTCCCGGGTACCAGAAAAGATCCGCCGTCGAACGGCCGCGTCCTCAAGGCCGATTTGGAGGCTCGCGCCAGGACGATGATGGAACGCTATCGCGTCGACGTGGCTGAGGCACAGCGACAACAACAGCTGTGCGCCCAGGAGGTGGCCACGCAGCGTTTGAAGGACCGATCCAACGAATTCTTTCGCAAGCACCCGGATGGCAGCACTCGTGAGGGGCTTCAGGTCGCCCGCAGCGAGACACCGGGAGAGGCAGTCCCCTACGGCAGCGATGGCGACCGACTGGCGGGGGCGACCGTCTGTGCGGTGACCAGCGTCTATCAGCCACATACCGCCGCGATTCACATACGGGACACGATGGCGCGTAATAGGGGCGGCCGCGACGATTTTTCGACGGGCTACCGAAAGGACCTACTGTCGCCGACGGGCATGTCAAGGCCAACGTCTACTTCAGCGCTCGATTTTACCGTTCATCGTTTCCAGCCAGATCCGCTTGCTTTCTTGAAGACCACGCCGTCGGGGCGACAGACAGCGACGTCGATGAGGACGGTCTCCCGACCATCATCGCCCGCGACCGCGGATGCCTCCGCAGACACTGTCGTGCGGCACCACCGCAAAGAGGTGCTCCGGGCGCTGCGCCAAATGTCGAGCACCATCTCCGCGAGCCGAGAGGCGGCGACGTCGCACGTGCCGTTGACCACTCAAATCGCCATTGCGCGACGCCATGAGGTGCAGAACGATCCTACCGGCGCACCTAACACCGCGCTGCGGAGCACGTCGCCGCTCTCCTCCGCCGTGGTCGGCGGAATGCTCCGTCCCTCGACGCCGTCGTCGTCCGCGACAGTGTTCGCCAGCGGCGGCACTCGAAACCCCGCCATGGAAGCATTCGCCCTGCGACCCCCATCGGGAAGGACAATTGCAGCGGAGTTCGCCCGGGCGACCATCGAGGCCGCGGAGCGGGTGAAGACGGTGTCGCGGCGGCGTGGAAATGACCACAGCGCTCGAAGCGATATTCCTAGCCGCCCGTCGTTGCTGCAGGTTGCGGCTAGGCGTCAAGTCGAAGGCGCGCTAGCGGTGCTCAACGCTTTGCGGCAAGACGCCGCAAGCCGCGCCAAGTCTCCGCCGCGCCGCGGGCGCGATCATCAACCTGGGGGGTTGGAGGCGCGCCACGAACGAGAGGAGGACCTCGTCGTCGCCAGTTGAGCGGCTGGCTTTACTTTTTCTTTGTGATTCAACAAGATCTGGCGGCAGTAGAACGAGACATGTCACATCTCTCTGTTTTGTTGTTTCATTGTCATTCTTTTCCGTTTGAGGCCAGCATACTGTAGAAGCGAGGTGCGGATGGTAGTCACGTAGTATTGAGTCGTGAACACCACTCTCAAGTCGCATCGGCGCCCACCGTTAACGTGCTATGAGCGTCGTTTTGCACTGTTTGACCGATCTCTTTCACCCTCAGAGTTCTAAGAATGTTTTCCACCGCACGAAATGATTGCAGTCGTTTCAGGGAGCGACGTTCACGTCCCGCGATCACCACTTGTAACGCGTTGCGCACGTACCGGTCGTCCTCCAAGAGTCGATGCCCCTCGAGGCGTCGTCGCTGATCTTATCTGATATCTGAAGCACAATTGCCAGCCAGTGACGGCCCTCCAGCAGTCTGTTCGCACTCATCCGAAATATTCACGCCATTTTCCCAAAACATCAATTGCGAGCAGAGTACACACACACTTGATTGGCGACTCGGCGTACGTCTAGCTGCGATCGACCTGAGATTCCCCCCGTTCACGTTTACCAGGTACGCTCGTTTGGTTCGCGTCGTACCCCCCGTGGTCCCGGCATTGATGCAAGTTGAGTGTTTTGTTTACCAAACAGCACAAGCACAGAGAGAGATGCATCCAACCTACCACTGACGATTGTGTGAAGGGGCGGGGGGACAGCATAGTATCCGGACCGATGTGTAGTAAAAAAATGTTATCGCCTTGTCCGCCGTAATTGAATTGAATGACCTGCGCCGCACACTTTCGGGAGCGACGTTCAGGTCGAGTGTGTCCACATACTTGCCGGCCTCGCTTTTCGATGAAGCTCTAAAGTGCGTTGTCCACGTTGCCGCGGAGGCCGTGACTGTGATAGCCCTCGCATGCCACCGTTTCTTTCGCGTAAAGAAAATGGAACGTTGCTTGGAGGTGGGTGGGAGGTATCCACTGCTGGAGGTGGGAGGGATCCACTGCTGGAGGCCAGCGTGTGCTGAGCAGCGACCGACGCGCACCCCGCGACGCGCCAGACATCGCTGTTGACGTTGGTTGTACCGTTGCCATATCACCGTACAGTCCGACGTGTAGGTCCAA
>ERZ1292633.6334-Hain-H41-02um-R1-6334-length-10350-cov-27_pt1 | contig 10350 bp, 8 predicted proteins | sample MGYA00564406_ERZ1292633 | MGnify/ENA primary metagenome ERZ1292633 (study PRJEB36523, sample SAMEA6512639) | groundwater metagenome | collected 2019-01-08 | study: AquaDiva: Metagenomics assemblies of 32 groundwater samples
CCTGGGACGCGACCTGCGGAAGATGAGTGATGCAAAATACTTGATGAAACGATCCAAGTTTGCGTAATCTCGTTCCCATAGCCGCAGCGACTGCACCACCGACTCCCGTATCGATTTCATCAAATACCAGAACCGGAACCTGATCCATCTCGGCCAATACTGTCTTGAGCGCCAACATGATACGCGAGAGTTCTCCGCCTGATGCCACCCGGCCCAACGGCCTCGGCGGTTCACCAGGATTGCTTGAAAGCAGAAACTCGACTCGATCACGCCCCGCCGATCCAAGTCCCTCGACCGACTCATCGCTCGATACCGTGACCTGAAAGATTGCCTGCTCCATTTTCAACGCTGCCAGCTCTGTTCCCACCAGCGTCATCATTCGCTTGGCCGCATCAATTCGCTTTTTGGACAGCTGCTGCGCCAGCGTATGAAGTAGTCGAACCTCTTCATCCAGGCGCGCGGCCATCTCAGCAGTTCTTTCTTCATGACTGCCCAATAGCTGAAGCTCCTCCTGAGCCCGACTGCCGGTCGCAACTACCGCCTCAACCGACCCTCCATACTTTTTCTTCAACTGTTGGATCAGGTCGAGTCGGTCTTCCACGACAGCCTGCCGGTCAGGATCTGCCTCTAACCGTTCTGCATAGTCGCGCAACTGCCCGGCAAGTTCTTTGAGCTGAATCGCCGATTCCGCAGCAGCCTGTTCACAAGCACCCATCGACGGATCGGTCTGAGCCAGCTCTGCAAGGGCTCGCCCGATCCGCCCCAGCCTGATAAGAACAGCCTGCTCGTCTGCCTGCAGCTCGACATGAGCCTCGTGAGCCAACTCTCTGAGCCGATGCGCATGGACCAGCCGCAGCCGCTCGCTACGGAGCAACTCTTCTTCATCAGGCAACAACCCTGCTTGTTGGATCTCCTGAGCCTGGAACCGCAACATATCTTCACGCCTTGCACGATCGGCGGCGTCATTCTGCAATGCATCCAACTGCGTGCGTAATTCCCTCCAGCCCTGATAGGTCTGTTCATACCGCCCACGCAGTTCGTAGAGACGTCCGAACGCATCGAGGGCATCTAATTGCTTAGCAGTGGCCAAGAGCGATTGCTGCTCATGCTGGCCATGGATATCGACGAGAGTGCCCCCCAGTTCTTCGAGTACACGAAGCGGGCAGAGGCTGCCGTTGACATACACCCGATGGCGCCCCGATCTGGAGAGTACGCGCTTTAGAATCAGCTCAGACTCGTTCTGACCGATGATGTCGTGGAGTCGCAGGCGTTGAAGGAGTGGATGGTGGTCCGGGAGATGAAAGGCCGCTTCAAGTTGAGCCTCGTCTTCTCCGGAACGGATCTGATCGGTCGAGGCTCGCCCGCCGACCAACAGGGCGATGGCATCGATGAGGAGAGATTTACCAGCGCCGGTCTCACCGGTCAGGACTGTAAACCCGGAATGAAATTGAAGGCTCAGCTGCTCAATGAGCGCGAAATTGACAATGCGCAACTCGGCGAGCATTGCGGCAGGTGACTACAATCCTTATTAGGCTGAGCCGGCTGGCTGCGCCAGCAGCGAATCGATCATGTCCTTGAACTGCCGCTTCGGTCGAGCGCCAACGAGTTTTTCCACGACCTGCCCGTTCTTGAAAAACAGAATGGTCGGGATACTCATCACCTGATAGCGGCCTGCGACTTCCGGATTTTCATCGGTATTGAGCTTCCGCACCTTCATTTTCCCCGCATACTCTTTTCCCAATTCCTCAATGATCGGAGCGACCATTTGGCAAGGGCCACACCAGACGGCCCAAAAATCTACCATCACAAGCTCGGAAGACTTCATGACCTCTGCATCCCACGTTGCATCTTCGACCTTCAGTGCATCACCTGCCACGTCACATTCCTCCTTAGCTGAACACACTGGAAACCTTGGAAATGGTACGGCATCGTATACCAGCCCCCTTCGAGGAGTCAAATCCAATGGATCGGCGAGAAGTGCACGCCTAGCGAGACAGGCGGGACGGGCGAGAAAGACAATGGTTCGAGGTCCGAAGTTCGAGGTTTTCGGAACTTCGAACCCTGAACTTCGAACTTCAGGTCGCGCCTTTCCCGCCAGTCTCGCGCGTCACGCGCAAAAATTTGTTCATCGTCCAATCCCGCCCATCTCAGGCTGGGGCATGTCCGATTGTGGCCTTCCATAGGGCCCTCCTGGCACAGCCCAGGGCAGCCCTTTCTCTCCGATCAGTAGAGGGCTGAGAATATTTCGAACCACTGCCGTGCCGAAGCTCTCCGTCCAACCGATCCCGGTCAGGCTCAACATGAAGCTATACTGCTGGCGATCGGGGAACTGTAAATAATAGAGCCCCAGCGACCAACACTTGCAGGGATTCTGATAGAGAGCAACGACATCGTATTCCGGGCTCTTGCCGGTCTTCACGTCGTAGTAGCCCTTCGCCCCGACCGTCCAACCCCAGGGTGTGCGAAACGCCCCTCCCGCTGTGAGAAATTGGATCTCAGATGTTGGGGCGTAGACTTCATTGAATGAAATCGGATTCCACACGTCTCCACGGCGTACACGATTCCCATCGTGCGAAAAACGCTGCCCCACTTCGAGATACCAGTAGTTGGACTGTTGAACCCGAAAATTGGTGTTGAATTGACTTAACGACGATCGGTACGGATCGAAAAATGCATCGATGGTCATATACTGGTTAGTGGCAGGCAGCTGACCGGAGCCCGTGACTAGACCCTGTCCTGACGCGGCAGCGGCCAACTGAGCTTGGGTGTATTGAGGGGTCGTATTGCCGATTGCGACCCGCATCCAGAGATCGGAGAATTTCTTCCCCTCAATGGCCACTGTCGCCGGTTGCAGCGGTTGTGTGATCGACCCGAACAGCGGGGATGCGCCAGGGGTAAAGTCCCGGGCTCTCGTTTGCACGGAGCCCGCGTGATAACTCTGGGCCATCGTGAAATCCAGCCAATTGAAACTGCTGCTGCCCGCTTGCTCCAACAGCCGGCTGCGGATCGCATAGGTCAGCAAGTTTTTCTTCTGCAGATCGTCCACCTGATCGATCTGAGTCAACTGCGACTGATTCGTCTGTGGAACATATTCATACATGACGCTGGGCTCAATGGTATGCAGCAAGGTATTGCCTTCGCTCGTCCTGAAGCGCCGGCTCAGCTTCGACGTTGCATCGAGCGCTGCCCAGAAGGTCTCGCGATGCTGGCTTTCAGGATTGTGCACCCCCCGCGTATAGTAGGTCTCGCGCACTTTCACTTGAGGGGTCAGGCCCACGATGTGCCCGAAATCCAGCACGTCGGTCGACAGTCCCGGCAGCACATCGATTCGATTCTGGGCAAAGCCCTGTTCACGGTAAAAGTTCACGAAATTCATATCCGTACCCAGCAAGACCGGCGAATGAAACAAGGAGTGATTCGGCAGGCTGTAACCGATTTCCGGCAATCGCTGAAACGTATCGCTTCCCCCCGATTGCAACGGCTGCAAGTATTGACCGAGCAGGTAAGTCCTTCCGTACGCCAGACGTTGAGTCGCCAACAAATTCGATTCGCTACTGGGAAGGGCCCGCTGAACTCCCGAGTTGCTCAACTGTTGCAGATAATTCGGGTCGGTCACCAAGTTGGCTTGGACACGAAGCAATAGGTCCGGTGTGAACTGTTGTATATGGGTTCCGGTGATCACAGCCCGAGTCTGCTCCGCATTTTGCCCCGTCTGACTCACGCCGGCCACATCCGGTAACTCGGTCTGCCGCAACGCACTGACTAACCACTGCCCACGCGATTTCCGGTCAATCATGTAGCGATATTTCAGATCACCCCCGTAGCCGAGACTACTGTAATAGGAGGGAGAGATCGTCAGATCCTGGCTCGGATTGATGGCCCAAAAGAAGCTATCTTGGAGGTGCATGCCAAAGCGACTGTCGTAACCGACAATGGGAAGGAGGAACCCCGTGCGCCGCTTGTCAAGCGGATAGGTCATTGTGGGAAGTGGAACCACCGGAACATCGTTGACACAGAGCCATCCACCGGTAAAGGCCACATTGTCGCCGGCATGCAGATCAAGATCCTTGAACTGAAACCGCCAGGCCGGAGTCTCACCTTCCTGCGCATCGCAATTCGTAAACCGGCCCTCTTTCACCCGATAATGCTCATCTGAAAACCGTTGAATGAGACGCCCCTCCACCGAGGTATTGGTGGCTTTGAGATGTACTCGTCCATGCGTGATCACCCCCGCTTCGGTATTGACGTTGAGTTCCAACCGTTCGGTTACCAGATCGGATTTAGGATCGGTGAGTCGGACGTGGCCCGTGGCAATCACAATACCGGGCAGTGCCTGGATGGTCATATGATCGGCCGTCAGGCGCAGAGTGCCCTGATTCACCACCACCGAGCCATCGGCTTCGTAGACTTCTCTATCCTGTAAGTAATCGATCCGCGCTGCGGTGATATCGAGCGGGAGCCCTTCGGACGATGTCGTCGTCGCTGCGGAACCTTTCCCATTCCCTGCCGCACCTCCAGTGTACGGCAGCAGTATCCCCAACACCAACCAACCGATCAGGCACATCCACAGCCGCATCGCGTTCCCTGCCATCTCAGCCCCGAAGCGGCGAAAACCCACAGCCACGGAACCATGCCTGGCACTCTCCTACGAGCATGAGCGATCCCGTGACACAGACCAGGCCATCGGGCGTCGCCAGCTGTCTGGCCAGCGCCATCGCATCGCTAAGCAACGGCATGACATGCGGATGGAGCAGCAGACCTTCGAGCGAGGCTCGGAGTTCCTGCGCAGTGGCAGAGCGTGGGAGATCTGCCTGCGTCAAAACCACCTCATCGACAAGACCCCTCAGCGGCTCGAAAAAGCCTCGATGATCCTTCTCGCGCATCATCCCAAGGACAAGGACCACCGGATGGGACGGATGAGATCGGTCGGAACGTGCGAGGAAATCGGCCAAAACCGCTGCAGCAGCAGGATTATGCGCGCCATCCAGCAGGATTGTCGGATGGCGATCGACCACTTCCAATCGTCCGGCCCAGTTGACCTCACGCAGTCCCGCGCTCACCGCCTCGGACGTGACAGCAATTCCATGGGGAGCCGACGCCTCCAACAGCGCCAGTGCACAGGCAGCGTTATCAAGTTGGTGGCGCCCCTCCAGGCCACAAGTGAGTCCATCATAGTGCATCGCCAGGCTGTGATAGGAAAATTGCCGAGGGGTCTCTCCCTCCGTGCGAAAATCCTCATTCAGACGAAACACCGGAGCCTTCCGCTCCCTGGCCACCTGCTCAATCGTCCGCCACGCATCATCGTCGAGACTCCCCAGCACCACCGGCACCCCCGGCTTAATAATACCGGCCTTCTCAAATGCGATCGCTGAGGCTGTCGTACCCAGATATTCCTGATGATCGAGAGCAATCGTCGTCACCGCACAGGCCATGGGCGTGACCACGTTCGTTGCATCGAATCTGCCACCTAACCCAACCTCCAACACTGCCACGTCAACCCCTGAATCGGCAAAGTGCTGCAATGCCATCGCCGTCGTATACTCGAAGAAGGTCGGCGACAGATCCGGTTGGCAGAGAGCCTGAAGCTGTTCGGTCAATTGTGCCACCCGTGATTCAGGAATCATCTCGCCGTTGACGCGGATCCGCTCTCGGAACTCCACGAGATGGGGCGACGTATAAAGTCCCACCCGATACCCAGCCGCCTGTAACAGGGCAGCGGCCATGGCAGCGGTAGAGCCCTTTCCATTCGTGCCGGCGATGTGCAGTGTGCGGTACTTGGTCTGCGGCATGCCGAGACGCACCGTCAACGCCGTCATCGTCGCAAGACCTAACTTGATCCCATGTTTTTGCAGACGGAACAAATAGGCCACGGCAGAGGAATAGGTCATGGTGTAACCAGGCAGGAAGGAGGCTAGCCAGGATTCTTCATGCAGGAAATCCTGGCTTAAAAATGCGCCACGAGGGTGCTTAAGGTTTCTTTCAGCTGTTTACGCTCCACGATCATGTCGATCATGCCATGTTCCAACAGAAACTCGGCTCGCTGAAACTGATCCGGCAACTGCTGTTTGATAGTCTGCTCGATCACGCGGGGACCGGCAAATCCGATCAGCGCTTTCGGTTCAGCGAGAATCACATCGCCCAACATGGCGACGCTGGCGGTGACGCCCCCGAACGTGGGATCGGCTAACAGACAAATAAACGGGAGTTTCGCCTCGCCAAGTTTGGCGACCGCGGCAGAAGTCTTGGCCATCTGCATGAGGGACAGAATCCCCTCTTGCATCCGGGCTCCTCCGGAAGTCGTGACCAAAATGACCGGCAACCTGGCCTCCAGCGCGCGATCAATCGCCCGACAAATCTTTTCGCCGACGACCGACCCCATGCTGCCACCCATAAAACTGAAGTCGAACAGGCAGAGCACCACACGACGGCCATTCATCATCCCTTCGCCGATCATCATGGCGTCTTTGCGGCCGGTCTTCCCCTGATGCGCCTTCACACGATCCTTATATGATTTCGTGTCCTGAAAGTTCAGCGGGTCCTGAGGGCCAAGCTCCGCATCCCACTCTTTGAATGTCCCGAGGTCGACCAAGAGCGCAATGCGTTCGATGACAGAAATCGGAAAATGGTAGTCGCACTTCGGGCAGACCTTATTATTCCGCTCGACTTCTTTGCGATAGACGATTTCCCGGCAGTGGTTGCACTTGAGCCACATCCCTTCCGAGATCTTGGAACGCTTGGGAGGTTCCGGCTCGGTCGTTTTCTGTTTTTTAAACCAGGTCATAGCGCATTTCTCCTAGCTCCTAGCAGGAAGAAGGTTGAGGCTCAGGTTAAGGTTGAGATAAAGAGAGTCCGATCTTCGCTCAACCTTGACCTCAGCCTATCTCGATTGCTGCACGCGGCAGAATACCATAGCCGCCTGCATCACGCACGTAGATTTCCCATCGATGAAAGGGAAGAATAGGACGTCAGAAGAGCTGACCACCCACGATGATCTGGAACATCATCAGAAGTCCGATGGCAACACTCCCAAAACTTGCCAGACCCTGGACTGCAAGAAAGACGGGCCGTCCAAGGTTCAGTGACCACAAGACCGGAAGGCTCACGACCATTCCAACCAGCACCATCCCCATAATCGAGCCAAACCCGAACACCGCAATATAGATCAACCCCTCCGACACCGACCGCGCAGACGACAACACGATCACCAGCAGCGCCGCCGACCCAGCCAGGCCATGGGCCATGCCGATACAGAACGGGCGAACGGAGTCGCGCCACCAGTGACCATGCCCGTGGTCCTCGACCAGCGCATGGCTATGCAGGTGCACATGCTGCGCACCATCATGGGCATGCGCATGCACATGCCAGCGCTCCCGGACCAATCGCACCGCGAGGATCCCGCCCAGAAACACGAGCATCGCGCCGACGCCGAACTCAGCCGCCAACGCGACTGGTTCAGGAATCGACAGGCGAAGCACCAACACCACAGCCCCGACCACCAACAAGACCACTGTATGCCCAAGCCCCCAGCTGAATCCAATCATACCGGAGGCACGGAACGAGGGCCGTTGCGCAAGTATCGTGGATACGGCAGCCAAATGGTCCGTGTCCAGGGCGTGACGGAGCCCCAAGACCAGCCCAAGCCCTAAGATTGTCAGGAATTCGGTATCCAGCATGAGGTCTCAGCAGGAACCAGCTCTGCGGTCAGAAATCTCCGACTAGGTGGGGTGTCAGCCGCCTCGCGCATGCATTTCGAGATGGGGGTCTTCGCGCAGCTTCTCAATACCGATGAGCCCCCCGACACGCAACCCGTCCCGTTCAAGCGCCTTGCGCTCTTCGGCGCCCCGGTCGCGTCGGCCCTCCCAGCCTGCCCGGATCAAGGACCGCATCTCCTCATTCGAGGCGCCGGCGCGGAGGGACTTACGCAAATCCGTTCCCGTCGTCGCATAGAGGCAGCGATACCACATCCCATCCGCTGTCACCCGGCTGCGATCGCAGGTCGCACAAAACGGCATGGTGGTCGACGGAATAATCCCAAAGGTCGTTCCATCCGACAATACAAATCGCTGCGCCGGTGCAGCCCCCCGCTCAGGCAGGGGTTCGATCGGCCCATAGTGCACCGCCAGTATTGTCAGCATCGCGGCTCGGGAGAGTACTTTTTCTTGAGACCACTCGTTGGCCCCCCCGACATCCATATATTCGATAAACCGGACTTCCGCCTGTACCTGCTTGCCAAACTCGATCAGATCGACCAACTCATCGTCATTGAAACCCCTGATCGCCACCGTATCGAGCTTCATGCCGGTGAACCCCGCGCGAGCCACCGATGTAATTCCTTCCAAGACGCGCTCATGTTCATCACGGCGAGTCAGCTGATGAAATCGTTCCGGTCTTAGCGTATCGAGGCTGACCGTGATGCGGTGCAGCCCTGCCTCATAGAGCTCCTCAGCATAGTCCGCTAGAAGAATGCCGTTCGTCGTCAGTGCGATATCCTTTATCAGTGGGTTTTGGCGAAGCAGGCGAATCAGCCCGGACAAACCGCGCCGAAGAAGCGGCTCTCCCCCGGTCAGCCGCACACGATCCACACCAAGATCGGTGAAATAGCCGGTCAGCGTCGCCACTTCCTCAAGGGTCAGCATATCCTCGCGCGGCAGCCAAACATAGTCCGTTTCCGGCATACAGTACGAGCAACGGAGATTGCACCGGTCTGTCACGGATAAACGCAGACTGCGAAGCGGCCGTCCGTACGTATCGGCTACCCGTTCCATATGTTCCAGTGATTGGCTCATTCCGAGTGACTTACCTTTTGTTCAATGATGAATGATGAATTTTGAATTATGAATTTCCTAGGAGTTGCCCTCAGCCATTCAACATTCCTCATTCCACATTGAACATTCGATCATAGAAGCTGCCCCTTACCCCTCACATCCCTACGGGTGTTCCTCCACCCAGACCTCGCCTTCCGGCGTGTGTTCAAGTTTCCAGATCGGCGTGATTCGTTTCAATTCAGCGATCGCCCATTCGCAGGCGCGGAAGGCCTCCGCCCGATGCTCAGCCCCCACAACTATCAACACGATGTTGTCGCCAATTCCGATTTCTCCATACCGGTGGAGGATCGCGACCTCGATGATGTCAAAGTCCTTGAGCGCCCGTTCGCGAATCTCGCGCAGCTTCGTTTGGGCCATGCCTTCGTAATGCTCGAAGGTAATGCTGTCGATATCGCGTCCTTTGGAGCGATCACGGGCAATGCCCAGAAATGTCGCAATGCCGCCGATGCGCTTCGACTTGCCCCGTACCCGATTGATCTCCGCATCGACGGAAAAATCTTCCCGTTGCACACGAACAAATTGAGCATCGTCACCGGCCTGATCCATCGGAGAGCCCCCGGCAAATGGAGGTAGCAATGCCACCTCATCGCCATCTCGAATTTCCGTCTCCTCGTGGGCGATCTCCTGATTCACAGACACCAGAACCTTCTTCTTCTGAATCAGTTCCCCGATCATCGGATATCCGACGTCCAATAGTTCAACTAAATCTTTCACTCGTCGCCCATTTACCATTGCTAAAGCAATGAAATCTTGATTCCCTGCCAGTGACTTCGTCATGCCAAATAGTCGAATCGTCACCATGAATATAACAATGTGGAATGAGGAATTAGGAATGTGAAATGTGGAATTCTGATTAGTCCCGAACAGCATTCTTCATTTCTCATTCCACATTCCTCATTCATCATTTCCTTATATAGGTTCCCGATTTTCCGCCTGACTTTGCAAGTAAGCAGACGTCGCTGAAGCTCATCCCTCGATCAACGGCTTTGCACATATCGTAGATCGTAAGGGCCGCCACTGAAGCTGCGGTCATCGCTTCCATCTCCACCCCGGTCGGCCCGGTCGTCTTGGCCGTCGCCAGAATGGTGATTGAGCAGCGGCCTTCGCGATCCGGCTGAGATTCTTCTTTGAATGAGATATCGACGCTGGTGAGGAGAATCGGATGGCACATGGGAATGAGGTCCGGAGTCTTCTTGGCTCCCATCACGCCGGCCACCTGCGCGACGGACAGGACATCGCCCTTGGCGATCTTGCCACGCTGAATTTTTTCAAGGGTTTCTGGCTGGAGAAAGACTGTGGCCTGAGCGGTCGCAGCCCGTTCGGTCGAGTCCTTGGCACTGACATCGACCATCCGTGCCCGTCCCGACTCGTTGAAGTGCGTAAATTCCGCCATTTTCTTAGCTGAATCAGCCGGTTGTAGAGAAAGCGTGAAGAGATTATAGGGGCCGGGGGAAAGGGCAGTCAAGGGAGGGGAAGGGAGCGGCCAGGTGCCCTTCTTGCTCGCAGAACGCGCACGGTGAAACTG
>ERZ1292633.6335-Hain-H41-02um-R1-6335-length-10350-cov-20_pt1 | contig 10350 bp, 11 predicted proteins | sample MGYA00564406_ERZ1292633 | MGnify/ENA primary metagenome ERZ1292633 (study PRJEB36523, sample SAMEA6512639) | groundwater metagenome | collected 2019-01-08 | study: AquaDiva: Metagenomics assemblies of 32 groundwater samples
ACCGCATCTCAAGTTTAAATTTGTCATGGCGGTATTGTCAAGGAGTAAAATCCCCCCGAAAAATAGACATAGAACTATAAACGCTTGAATTACCTGTCATTGCGAGAACCCGAAGGGTTCGTGGCAATCTCATCGCAAAAAGCGAGATTGCTTCGTTTCACTCGCAATGACAACTTTCTATGTCTATTTTTCGGATCCCCTCTGTATTCCATGTTTAAATCTATCTTGTCTTTGCCTGTACTCTGGAGATATTGTGTTTTTTGAGGAGGGCGTGGAAATTCGTGCGCTGCATTCCAACATCAAGCGCAGCCCTTGATATGTTCCACTCATTTCTTTTCAGGGCATCCACAAGAAAAGCCTTTTCAATATCTTCTATTGACTTCAGACGAAGGCCTTTTTTCCTGCCCTTTAGTTCGTCCATGGTCCTGGGAATGCCTTCATCATCAGCTCCCACGCCAAGTGGAGGAAGATGCGCTGGCTGCAGGGTTTTGCCCTGACAGAGTATTATGGCCCTCTGAATTGTATTTTCTAACTCCCTGACATTGCCGGGCCACTCATGATAGATAAGCGCCTTCATTGTCTCTGCAGAGATATGTGTAACGTCCTTTCCCGTCTCCTTGCTGTATTTCTGAAGAAAGTGGTATGCAAGCATGGGGATATCTTCTTTCCTGTCTCTTAAAGGCGGAATGCTTAAGGGAAAGACATTAAGCCTGTAAAAAAAATCTTCCCTGAATGTGCCTTCTTTAGTCATGGCCTCCAGATTCTTGTTTGTTGCGACAATGAACCGCATATCACACTTTACAGGATTTTTACCTCCGAGCGGCCTGAATTCTTTCTCCTGCAGCACACGCAGGAGTTTAGCCTGCGTTGAAAGATTAAGATTACCTATCTCGTCAAGGAACAGGGAGCCTTCATCAGCAAGCTCCATCAGCCCTTTTCTGTTTTCTATCGCGCCTGTGAAAGCGCCTTTAACATGTCCGAATAATTCAGACTCTATTAATGCATCAGGGATGGTTCCGCAATCAACCACTATAAAAGGCTTGTCTTTCCTTGGACTGTTATAGTGAACAGCCCTGGCAATCAGCTCCTTTCCTGTCCCGCTTTCTCCGGTTATGAGAACTGTGCTTCCTGTAGAGGCCACCTTTGCGATGAGATGGAAAACCCGTTGCATTGTTTTTGATGTGCCGGTAATATTTTCGAGTTTATACTGTTCTGTAAGTTCGCTTCTGAGCCTGAGATTTTCAAGGAGAAGGCGCTTTCTTTCAAGAGACCTTGAGACAAGGATAATCAGTTCATTGGGCCTGAATGGTTTTTCTATATAATCAAAGGCCCCGAGCTTCATCGCATTTACAGCAGTAGCCACAGTGCCATAGCCGGTTATCAGTATTACCTCAGTGTCGGGCCAGCCCTCCCTTACCCTCCTGAGAACCTCTATGCCGTCCATATCAGGCATCTTCAGGTCTGTCAGCACAAGGTCAAAGGCCTCATTTTCCAGCAGCCTTAAACCAGCTGCTCCGCTTTTAACTGCCGTAACATCATAACCTTCCGGTTCGAGCGCCCTTTGACAGCTGATCCTTACTATATCTTCATCATCGATGACAAGGATCCTGGGCCTATCCATTCTGCCTGCTACTGATTTGCCCTGCGCGCAACAGCATTATTTACTACTGTTAAAATCTGTTCCGGCGTAAAAGGCTTTTCAATATAATCAAACGCCCCCAGTTTTATAGCCTTCACAGCAGTCTCGACCGTCTGATAACCTGTTATAATGATGACCTCTATGGCAGGCCAGCCCTCCTTTACCCTCCGGAGGACTTCTATGCCGTCCATATCAGGCATCTTCAGGTCAGTCATTACAATGTCAAAGGCTTCATTTTCAAGCAGGGTTATGCCATCTGCTCCTCTTCTGACCGTCTTGACATTATAACCTTCAGGAGTGAGCGCCCTTTTGCAGCTCAAGAGCACTATGTCTTCATCATCTACTACAAGGATATTGCCTTTATTCATAGCAAACTCCTCCGTTCTGCAATTGCATATCTATTGATTATCCCTCATAAAAAGGGAGCCTTACAAAGAAACTTGTCCCTTTTCCAAGCGTGCTTCTCACGCGTATCCTGCCCCCGTGATCCTGAATAATACCGTGACTTACAGCAAGGCCAAGCCCCGTGCCCTTACCAACAGGTTTTGTCGTAAAGAAAGGCTCGAAAAGTTTTGGAATGTCTTTTTCATTTATGCCAGGGCCTGAATCATTAAACTCAACCTCCACAAAAGGAACGCCGTTTTCATCGACCTTCTGTGTGGTAACGGTAAAGGTCCCTTTCCCCTCCATTGCATCTGCCGCATTAATAATCATATTTAAAAATACCTGCTGAATCTGGGATGCATCCGCCTTTATAAGAGGAATCGATTCATCAAAATTCAGAACGATCTTGATATTAAAAAAGTCTGCCTTATGCCGCACCATGTTTAAAGAACTGTTTACTATATCATTTATATTTATAGAGCTCTTTTCTGCCGAGGTTGCCCTTGCAAAGCCAAGAAGCCCTTTTATGATATTCGAACATCTGTTGGCCTGTTCAATAATAACCTCAACATCTTCCCGTTCCTGGGTGCCCTCCGGAAATTTTTTAAGCAGAAGATGGCCAAAGGTAACGATGCCTGTTAAGGGACTGTTTATCTCATGAGCCACACCCGCTGCCATCCTTCCAAGTGATGCAAGTTTTTCAGAATGTATGAGTTTTGCCTGCGCCTTGCGGATCTCTTCGGTTTTCTCTTCAACCTTTTTCTCAAGGGTGTTGCCCCACTCAATAAGCTCGTCCTTTGCCTTCTTGAGGTCGAATGTCATGGCGTTAAATGCCGTCGCAAGCTCGCCCATCTCATCCCTGGTATTTATTTTCACAGTATAATCCAGTTCACCTGCAGCCACTCTCTCCATGCCATGCGTAAGTATGCTGAGAGGGGTAGATACAAGGTTCCAGAGTATCGTACAGAGAACCACCGATAACAGGCATATAAAACCAAGCACATAGGCTGTTATAGCCAGTTCCTGCTTTTTTACGGCCTTATCGAGAAGGGATAAAGATATATCAGCCTCTGTAAATCCAAGGATGGCGGTCCCGCTGGAATGAACATGGCAGGAAGATGTATAACATGCAGGTTCATTATAAATGGGCTGCAGAAGATTCAGTATCCTGTACCCATCCTTGTCTTTTTTTATAGACCAACTCGGCATCTCTACTGCCTTGCGGGAATTAGAATGGCAGAGCATGCAGACAGATTCGTTTTTGCCCAGCATGGTCCCCTTCTCTTCTTTTACCGAGGAATAAGCAATCTTGCCTCTGCCATCGAACATCCTTATCTTGACAATCCCCTCAGCTGAACCTATAGCCTCAATAGTCTGCTGTATCAGGAGCTGCTGAAAGGTGAGCATTCCGTAACGCGTGCTTTTTTCCACAAAGTCTACAAAAGAGTGGCCGTATTTTACAGAATTCCTGAGAAGTTCCTTCTCCTGAAAATGTATAAGAAAATACCAGAAGATAGTGCTTCCCACCACCATCAGAGTGCCTATGGCAATAATTAATTTCCCTGTCAGGGAATAGATGGTTTTCTTTACATGCGCTCTCACTAATGGAATTTATACTAAATTTAGCGCCTATTATGCAAGCAAAAACTGACAGGGCTATCAGGATAGCGCCAGAAAAACTGTGCCGGGACTAAAATCTGAGGGATTTATTTGCCTGCAAGACCAATAAAAAAGGGCTGCATCAGGGCTCTGCTCTGCCCGCCAAAATATTTCCTGATTATATTTTTAATCTGTTATAATATAGACCACCTTAGCCGATGGAAGATATTTATAATATAAAAATCCCTGTATTTGAAGGCCCCTTTGACCTTTTACTGCACCTCATCAAAGAAAATAAGCTGGATATTTATGACATACCCATTGCCTTGATTACCGGCCAGTACCTCCAATACATCGAAATAATGAAAGAACTCAACCTTGAAATTGCAGGTGAATTCCTTGTTACGGCCGCAACACTTATTCATATTAAATCAAGGATGCTGCTTCCGGCTGATGAAGAGGCTCCCGCAGAGGAGCAGGAGGATCCAAGGCTTGAACTGGTACAGAGGCTGCTTGAATATCAGGCATTCAAGGACGCTGCGCTCGGCCTAAGGGAAAAAGAAGAGGAGTGGATGAATATCTTCCGCAGGGAACCTGTAAAAGAAAAAGAGGCTGAGACAGAAAAAGAAGAAGAAGGAGAACTGTATCTCTTTGATGTAAACCTGTTTGACCTCCTCGGCGCATTCAAGGGCATGCTGGATAAGGCGCCGCCGGAGGTTGTTGAAATAACAAGAGAGACTCTGACTGTAAAAGACAGGATATCTCTAATAATGGAGATGCTTGAAAATCAGGACACAATAAGATTTGAAGACCTTTTCAAAGAAGACAGGACACAGCCTCAGTTAATTGTCACATTTATCGCACTCCTTGAACTGATAAGGCTCGGCCTGGTCAGGGCCTATCAGGAAAAAGATTTTGGAAGTATATGGGTCATAAATCCCCAGAAAAAAGAGATGCAAACCCCGGCATAAAAACAAGCCTTAAATATGCTCCGAAAAATAGACATAGGACTATAACTATTTAAATTATCTGTCATTGCGAGGTCGTTTCGACCGTGGCAATCTCATCGCAAAAGGCGGGATTGCTTCGTTTCACTCGCAATGACAACTTTCTATGTCCATTTTTCGGTTAATATTATTGAATTTTTTTGAATAAATTGGTAAAGTGATGCTATCTATTATGTTATTCATGATCCCTAAAAAAAGAGAGCTGAAAGTGAGGAAGGCCATTCTCAGGGGCGTCTATGAAGACAATCTGAGAATAATCGGGAAAAATCCCGTCATCCTCGCAGGCAGGGCGCCTGTCTTTTTTAAAAAAATGTTTCTTTTTTTCTCTATAACACTTCTCAGTATTTTAGTAAACGGGAACTATCTGAAGCTTCCTTTGTTCCCGGAAAAACAGACAACAGCAAGCCTCATAACACAAAGACCGTCTTCCCTGCCAGCGGAAAAACCGGTCAAGCCTTCGGACTATGCAGCCTTTCTCGGAGGCAAGGAAATGCCGTTAAGCCGCATGTTCGGTCTGGAGGTAAAGACAATTATGATAGACCCCGGACACGGCGGCTCCGATTCAGGCACTACAGGCACAATGGGGACCAAAGAAAAAGATATCACATTGGATATAGCAAAAAAACTGAGGGAGCGGCTTAGAAAATACGGCCGTTATAATATCCTGATTACACGTGAACAAGACACAACTCTCCCATTAAATCAAAGGGTGGAATTAGCCCGCTCAAGCAGGGCAGACCTCTTCATATCCATACACCTGAATTACCTGCCTTCCAAGCCCATAAATATCATTGAGACTTATTATTTCGGGCCGTCTGCTGATGACAAAACACTAAGACTTGCCGAACAGGAAAATGCAGGCTCACATTATGGACTGAGCGACTTTAAAGAAATAATAGGGAAAATAGGGGAGACACTGAAACTCCAGGAATCTAAAGAGTTTGCGGCCTCTATACAGAAAAATCTTTTCCTGAACAGCAAAAAACAAAATGCAAATGTTTATAACTTTGGCGTCAAGAGAGCGCCATTTATTGTCTTGCTGGGAGTAGATGTCCCCGCTGTCCTGGCAGAGGTCTCATGCCTCAGTAACAGAGAGGAAGAGATAGAACTTAATACTGAAAGCCACAGAGAAAATATTGCGCGTTATCTCGAGGCTGGCATACTGGATTATCTAAATAAAGGAGAGGTAAGCTATGAAGCAAAAAGAAGCTCAGGGAGAAGGTAACATCTTATTCGTAGGAATTGACCTCGGGACATCGAGAAGTTCAATCTCTGCAAGCAATAACACAAGGGAATGGATAGAAAGCTATGTAGGCTGGCCCAAAGACTTTATCTCTTTGCAGGTAGTAGGAAAGCCCGTCCTCTTCGGAGCAGAGGCCCTCAAGAACCGGCTCTCACTTGACCTTTGCAGGCCTCTCGAACACGGGGTAATAAAAGAAGGCATCGAAAAAAGCGAAGAGGCGGTTAAAGAAATAATAAAACATCTTATTGAACTTGCAAAACCTCAGCCTGAGCAGAAGATATATGCTGTAGTGGGAGTGCCCGCCGATACGCTTAAGGTAAACAAGCTTGCAATCAGAAAGGCTGTATCAGAATTTGCACATTCACTTATGGTTGTCTCAGAACCGTTTGCAGTAGCTTACGGAATGAACCTGCTCAATAATTCGCTGGTAATAGATATAGGCGCCGGCACAACTGACTTATGTATCATGCACGGCACTATACCATCAGAAGAGGACCAGAAAACGATATTGACTGCCGGGGATTACATAGACGAGCAGCTTTACAGTTATCTGACCGAGAAGTACCCTAATTCAAAGTTCAACAAAAATATGGTCCGCCAGTTCAAAGAGCAATACAGTTTTGTAAGGGAAATATCCGAAGATATTCGTGTAGAAATCCCGGTTGACGGTAAGCCTGTTATGCATGACATTAAAAATGAGGTCAAACGCGCATGTGAAAGCATCCTGCCGGCGCTGGTAGAAACAACCACCGAGATGATAGCAAGGTTTGACCCGGAGTTCCAGGTAAAGATAAAAAACAATATCGTGCTTGCAGGCGGCGGCAGCCTGATCAGGGGCTTACGTGAATATCTGCAGAATGCATTGAAAGAGTACGGCCCCTGCAATGTAACTTGTGTGGAGGATCCTCTGTTTTCAGGTTCAAACGGTGCGCTCAAACTGGCACAGGATATGCCTGCAAAATACTGGGAACCGCTATAAATTAATAATAAAGGTTAAGGTTGAGGCTAAGAGCTAAGATTAAAACGGTTTTCTTAACCTAAGCATCTTCTTAACCTTAATCTATTTTAATTAAGGAGTAATTTATTATGTTAGGTGAAACAATCCTTGTAATTGATACCGACACAGAGACTACACAACAGATTGTGTCAACCCTTGAATCTGAAGACTATCTTGTTTTCACAGCCCAAAGCGGGGACATTGGCCTCACAATGGCAAAAAAAATTAATCCCTTATTGATATTTGTAAATCCTGCAATGACCGGCACAAGCGGTCTTGAGGTCTGCAAGACAATCCATAGTACGAAATCCCTCAAGAACATTCCCATTGTCGTACTTTCAACCTTTGAAGGAGCTACAGACCCGCGTTATACTGCCTTATACGGCATTGTTGGTTCGCTTAAAAAACCTTTCAGCCCTGAAGAACTTGTTTCAAAGACCAGGGAGATCCTTTCCATGAAATCTTTTGATGTCCAGCCCGGAACTGAATTTGAGCAATCTGAAGCGGAAGAGGATTCAGGGTTCAATCCGGAAGAAGAGACATTAATAAAAGGACAGGAAATGCCTGAGTTTCCACCCGTGATGCCTGACTTTGGAAAGAAGGTTTCTGAAGAAGCAGATTTTTCAGACAGAACCGCAGTAAAGACACCGGAAGATATGGATTTTGCTGATAAGACCCTGGTAACGATGAAAGAAGATATTCACTCTTTCGATGATAAGACTCTGACCAAACAGATAAAAAGTGATGCGGAAGAAGAAAAAACTGATTATATACATACCCCGGGTAAAAAATCTGATGAGGGAATAAGCGGAGAGCGCGAAAGGACTTACGTGCTGAAAAAAAACATAAGGAGGAGAGGAATGAGAAACAGTCTATTAGTACCAATAATTGCCGGCGTTGTAATCATTATCATACTTGGCACATCAGGAATTATACTTTATAAAAAAGGCCTGTTGCCCGGACTAAAACCCAAGGCATTGGTTGCTGTTAAGCCGGCCCAGCCTGTTCAACAGGAGACTGCTAAAGCCACTCCCTCTCAGGAACAGCAAACCTCTCAGCAAGCGGGTAAACCTGCGCCTGCACAGACACCTGCTGCTCCTGTACTTGCGACTAAGGCTGTTCCGGCGCCTGTTGCCAAACCAGTAGACAAACCTGCTCCTGTACCGATACTCGCAGTTAAACCATCAACTACTGCGTCTACCCCCAAACCTGAGGCTAAGCCGTCAGCCAAAGCAGCTTTCCATATTCAGGTCGGGGCATTTAAAAACGAGGCTAATGCAGCTGCATTGACAAACCAGTATAAGGACAAAGGCTATGATGCCTTTACAAGCAAGGCGCAAAAAGAAAAAGAGATAATTTACAGAGTCTTAATCGGCAAGTTCGAAAACAGGAAAGAGGCTTCAAAACTGGCTGAAGACATAGGCAGAAAAGAAAAAATCAAGGCAATTGTTTTCAAGGAGTAAACCCCGTTAGAAGACCTTCGTCCTTCTAACGGGGTAAAGTCAAAGTTCGATAATCTCTGCCTCCATCTTGTTCAGGTCTAAAAGAGCCGCTGTTGGTTTGCCATAGAGCCATCCGCAGACCTCTCCTGGATTGATTAACAGCGAGGTATTCACCTTTTTTACGAGGGGCTCGTGTGTATGGCCGTAAATAACAACGTCAAAATGTCCGCTGTCTGCAAGTGCATCAACCGTATGATGTTCATGAACTACTACTATTTTTTTACCATCAAGTGTCAGCATAAGAGGCTGATTTTTGATACTGCCCCCTGACCTTTCCTGCAAAAGAAGTTTATCGCCGTCATTGTTGCCGAATACCCCTGCATACCTGCATTTTAGTTCGCTGAACAGTTTCAATGTAAACGGCGATGTGAAATCACCTGCATGTATCATATAATCAACCTTCCTGTCTTTGAAAAGCTCAACTGCCTTTTTGGTCATGGGCAGGTTGTCATGCGTGTCGGCAATAATTCCCAAAAGCATAGTAAAATTTCCCTTCTAATCTGCATTCATAAATTAAAAACATGCAGGGCATAGTATTTGAAATGAGCGAAAATATTATGCCCTGCAAATCATGTTTTCAGTGTTTGATAATGTTTGTAACTCCTAACCGTATCATCATTACAGCTATTGAAGCAAGTAGTATGGCCATTATCTTTGATATTGCAGCAACACCTCCCCGGCCGAATAATTTTGTGATTGCATCAGCATTAATGAAAGAAAGATATACAATAATCAGGTTTAATATCAGGGCCATTAGCGTCGGCAAAATACCATAGTGGTCAACAAGCACTAAAAGAGTAGTAAGCACTGCAGGTCCCACAATCAATGGAACTCCAATAGGAACAACACCCATCTTGCCGGTAGGCCTTCTCCTCTCTTCGCTATGCTTTACTACATCGAGGATTGCAAAAACAAGAAGGATAATCCCCCCGGCAATCTTGAAATCATTGGCCGTAATACCGAGTATCCTGAAAATTGCTTCCCCTACTGCAACAAACGCCAGGCTAACCACTACTGCCGTGAGTATGGATTCTCTGACCACTGTCAGCCTTCTGGCCTTTGACATATCCTCTGTTATAGAGATAAATATAGGCAGGACAACAAAGATATCTATTGCCACAAAGATAGGAATAAACGTATTCAGCAGCACCCTCAAAAAATTCTCCATGGGTTTAATTATAATAGTTAATGATGCCGGCGTCAAAGCTTATCTGCTTTACTCATAATCAAGAAGGGCTTCCCTGTTGCATTACCTTAACTAAATCTGATAATCTTCTTAATAGTTCATCCCGGAGGGAAACAACATGGACGAAAAGCTTAAGGAATTGATATCCCTTGCTAATGCGAGGGGCAGCAAGTATATGAAAGGCGAGACAAGTGTCAGCGGCATACCTGAAAAGGTGTCAGAGCTTGGGGTTTTTCTCTTAACCAAGGCAACGAGGATATCTGAACTCAATGGCGACAAATTAAGAGAAGAACTGAATGATGTTCAGCATAAGATTGATGACCTGAGAAAGGCAATTTTCTCCAATAAATTAAAAAAAGAGTAAATATTTTACAAGGAAAGCTGCCTCAGTCCTGACCCTTTTGGAGACCTTCACTTGCCCTCTTATTGGACGGGTCAATCTTAATTGCCTTCTCAAAAGTACTCTATCAACGCATCCTGCGAATAAAAAAGGGAACAGAAAATTCTGCTCCCTTTTTTTATCTTCAATTTTACTTGAGAAAAGCTTACATCTCTTTGAGAGTAACTGACCCTGAGGAACAAACACTTACACAGGTTTCGCAACCTTCGCACAGGTCTGCCTGATACGGGTTCGCCTTGCCATTTTCCATCTTAAATACTGCAACAGGACAATTGTTAGCGCATTCCTCACAACCTTCGCACTTTTCCGCATCTACTGTTACCAAAAACATTTAAACATTCACCTCCTACTAAGAATTTGTGTTATAAGATTTATATAAACGGGTTTTACCCG
>ERZ1292633.6336-Hain-H41-02um-R1-6336-length-10350-cov-5_pt1 | contig 10350 bp, 8 predicted proteins | sample MGYA00564406_ERZ1292633 | MGnify/ENA primary metagenome ERZ1292633 (study PRJEB36523, sample SAMEA6512639) | groundwater metagenome | collected 2019-01-08 | study: AquaDiva: Metagenomics assemblies of 32 groundwater samples
TCAGGCGAGAACCCTGCTGGGACGACTTCCCTCTGTTCGCCAGTCGGAGTGATATGGATCTCAACCGCAGGCAAGGCATAGAGCTCATGGCCACGGAATCCTTCTACGACATGACCGATAGCTTCGATACCGGGAATATATTCTTCTACAAGCACATCGCCATGCTGACTGACTGCAAGGAGCGCCTCAGGGAGTTCGCCGTACGAACGGATGTAAGACATTTTGTGTGCAGAAGTGTCGCGTAGTGGCTTGAGCACCAGTGGCAAATGCCACGAACGAAATAGGTCTTGAGCGACCTTGGATGAGTCTCCCTGGATATCCTCTGCTCGGATCTCGAGATGCCGAGGCACGGCGATGCCATGAGAGGACAAAACACCCTTCTTGAGGATTTTGTGTGTGCCGACAGCCGAACCGAGCGCACCAGTACCGGTAAAAGGTATGCCGTGCATCTCGAGGAGATGTTGCACCTTGCCGTCTTCGCCATAGGTACCCTGGAGTGCGTTGAAGGCCACGTCGATCATCGACAGTGCCTGTTCGGGACGCACTGCCCTGCCTTGCATATGCCACTGCCCTTCTCGGTCGATGAAGATGTCGTGAGGATGATAGGTGTCTCCATGATGTTCTCGCAGTGACGAGAGGATATCTGCGCCACTCTGAAGCGAGGCTTCGTAGTCAGACAGCCCGCCACGGATAACTCCTACGCGTAGATGATGACTCAACATGGGTATAGTATATCATTTGTAGAATAGTATTCCTCAGTTGATAGCCCATATCACACCATACGCTTTTCTGAGAAGCCGTAGATGTAGCCAGCGAAGCGCTCGAAGGCTTCGAAGAAAAAGTATGATGTGATACGGGCGGCTTCGAAGGAGAAATTTTGTTAGGAAGAAAATGTGATACAGAAATACTTACTCTCGTGGAATATGAACCATAGACCTGCGTTTGCGATGATAAGCTAGAGTGTATCTGTGTGCCTCGGCGTTCAGTGTCACGATATGGTCTTTGTACCGAGCGATAATATCTGGATGCCCGACGAAAGAGTCAGCCACGTGTTTGTCATTCTTGGTAACACCAACAACAGGGATGTTGATCCGTCTGACCTTGAGAACCTTCTCGGCGCGTTCGACATGCATCGCGTTGCCGTCGACCACGATCAGATCTGGATAGGTCCATTCGCTGTGGTTGAGCCGACGCGCCAGGGTCTCCTCGAGGTTACGCAGGTCATCGTTCGTATTCTTGGCCATCTTGAACTTGCGATACTCTGCAGGAGTCAGGTGTCCATTTTCCGATACCACCATCGTCCCGACCGTCTCCATGCCCGAGAGATGCGCGACGTCATAGGCTTCGATACGGAAATGTCCCGCATGAGCAGTGTCACCTATGGCAAGATCGTTGGTATTCTTGATCAGTGCAATGTCATGAATATGGTCGAGTGCATAGAGGAACTTCTTGAGACGAGAGGCCTCTTCGAACTCTAGATTGCGTGCATACGCATTCATCTCTTTTTCGATCTGCTTCCTGATGAGCTGTTTCTTGCCCTGGAAGAAAAGGATGAGATAGCGGATCGTCCGGAGATAGCGTGTATGCGCCTCGGTATCATCCGAACGTGGCGAACGTCCCAATGACTGGTAGAACAAGTTATGTCGTTCATCGAAGGACTTTTTGTCCCGGAAAGGAAACATCTTGCGAAGGATCTTGAGAGCTTCTTTGATCAGACCTCCATGGGGATATGGACCGAAGAGTGCCTGGATCGTATAGGGTAGTGTTCCCTCTTTCTGCTGTGTGTCGAGGTCACGTGCGCGCACCAAGAACACGCGCGGCCATGTCTCGTCGGTGATCACCACGTATTGTGAACTCTTGTCATCGCGTTCATCGACATTGTAGTGAGGCTGGTATTTCTTGATCAGGTTACTCTCGAGGATGATCGCCTCGAGAACAGAGTCCGTAGGTTCCCAGGTGACGGTGACTGCCTTGGTCACCATATCGACGATCCGTGGTCCACGAGTGACGATGATATCAGCGGCAAAATAGCTTTTGACTCGATCAGCCAGAGAAGTTGCACGCCCAATATAGAGAGGTCGTTTGTTGCGATCTCGGAAGACGTATACCCCTGGAGTATCGGGTAGTTTGAGTTTTGACAGTGTTTGACTGGTCATCGAAATAAGAGTATTGTAAAGTCAGACTGTTTGCAACCTTAACAAAAGGATCGACGTGAATCATCCGAAACCTCGCCCTGAAGAAAAAGACTTGGTACTTCCTCCGAAAGCCCTCACCTGCATCCTCAACGGGACTTTGATATGGCTCGGGTTTGCTGTAACAGGATTCCTGGTGTATGCATACTTCAATGCACCAGAGGTCTTCTGGAAAACGTTAGTGTCAGTGATAATCTTTCTTGCACTGTGGTTGTCGTGGGTATTGCTCACTCGGGCTTTTGCCTCAAAGATAAATCATTATGATGACGACTAAACCATCACCCCGTGTGGCACCGAGTCCATCATCAGACACGAACACAATACTTCCTCATGTAGCCACTGATGATTATGTACCGGGCAACTCCAAAGAAACCGAGATTCATGCCTGGCAATATGGTTTGCCTGGCACACTGATCGCCGTCTTTGTACTAGGGACACTATGCATAGGAAGCACCGTGTTCCTGTTCATCTGGTTCTTGGTCGGAAACTTCTCAGAATGAACCCTCTCTCGCCTCTCACCCGATCGCTTTACAGTGATCGGTTTTTCTTGTCCCTATTTCTTCAGCAACTTCTTGAGATACGAGCCAGTATACGAAGCCGTGTTGGCAGCAACATCCTCGGGAGTTCCCTTTGCAACCACCTTGCCACCACGTTCACCACCTTCAGGGCCGATGTCGATGACATAGTCGGCACATTTGATCAGATCGAGGTTGTGTTCGATCACCATCACCGTGTTGCCCTTGTCGACGAGTCTTTGCAAGATCTCTATGAGTTTCTTGACGTCTTCATAGTGCAGACCGACTGTTGGTTCGTCGAGGAGATAGATCGTCTTTTGGATATGAGCTCGATAGAGTTCGGAGGCGATCTTGACGCGTTGTGCTTCTCCACCAGAGAGTGTCGTCGCTGACTGACCGAGTTTGATATAGCCGAGACCGACTTCGCAGAGCGTACCTAGACGATCCGAAACCGCTGGTATATCCTGGAAGAATTCCGTGGCTTCTTCGATCGTCATTTCCAATATTTGATGAATGTTCTTTTTGCGATACAGGATCTCGAGAGTTTCTTTCATGAACCGTGTGCCGTTGCAGACATCACAGAGCACATAGACCGTCGGTAGGAAATGCATCTCAACCGCGATTTCGCCGTTACCTTCGCAGGCTTCACATCGCCCACCCGGACGGTTGAAGGAGAATCTTCCTGGTCCCCATCCGCGCGCACGCGACTCTGGCTCAGCTGCAAAGAGATCACGGACATGTGTCCATGCGCCCGTGTATGTCATCGGGTTGGAACGTGGTGTACGGCCGATCGGACTTTGGTCGATCAGGATGGCACGTCCGCTGTACTCGGTACCTTCGAAGGAAGTACAGTTGATATTCTCGGGGACACTTTTGCGAGCTTCGTATCGAGCAACGAGGTTGCGATGCACGATCTCATACATAAAAGACGACTTGCCCGAACCTGACACTCCGGTAACGACGTTGAGCACTCCGAGTGGGATATCAACATTCATGTTTTTGATATTGAAGACATTGCCTCCACGGATCATGATCTTGCCTTTGGACTGACGACGACTGCGCGGCACGTCGACTTTCTTCTCTCCTCGTAGATAGGCGAGCGTCAGAGATCCAGAAGTATTCTTTTTTGCGGTCAGGAGTTCGTCAAGATAGCCCGATACCACAACTTCGCCACCATGCACTCCCGCACCTGGGCCGATGTCGACGATGTAGTCAGACGCGAACATCGTGTCTTCGTCATGTTCTACGACCAGGATCGTATTGCCCAGATCTCGCAGATGGAGAAGAGTCTTGATCAGGCGGTCATTGTCACGTTGATGCAGACCGATCGTCGGTTCGTCGAGTACATAGAGCGCGCCGACGAGACCCGACCCGAGCTGCGAAGCCAGACGTATACGTTGTGCCTCTCCACCCGAGAGTGTGTTGGCACGACGATCGAGTGTCATATATTCGATGCCGACATCGATCATGAACGACAGTCGTGCACCGATCTCCTTGAGAACCACTCGTGCGATCTCTTTTTCGACATCAGTCAGAGTTATATCCTTGAAGTATTCCGCGGCTTTTTCTATCGAAAGTGACACTGTCTCGATGATATTCTTGCCTCCGATGAATACATGGAGTGCTTCTTCACGCAGACGCGCACCTTTGCAGGCAGTACACGGAGCATCACTGAAAATATTCTCGGTACCGAGACCGTTACAGGTCGGACATGCACCGTATGGGGAGTTGAATGAAAAAAGTCTTGGCTCGATCTCTGGATATGAGAATCCGTCATACGGACACATGAACTTCACTGACATCAGTTGTTCGTTGTCAGTCTCACCTGGATACACGATCTTGATGAGCCCCTCGGCTTCTTGGATAGCGCGCTCCAGAGATTCGGATAGACGCTCGCGAGCATTCTCGGCCTGTTTGCCTTCTTTGAATTCACTAATGAAAATCTCGTCGATCAGAAGGTCGATGTCATGCTTCTTGTTCTTCTCGAGCACGATCTGGTCGCGGAGTTTGTGTGGTACTCCGTCGATACGGACACGTTCGTAGCCTTTGCTCAGGAAATCATAGAGCATCTGGTAGTACTCGCCTTTGCGTCCCACTACTACGGGAGCGTAGATAGCGATCTTGGCCTGGGTGATGTCCACTCCGAAGACTTTTTGGGCACGGTCGGTGCGGGTGGTGATGGTCTTGAGGACAATATCAAGGATCTCTTCTTTGGAAATACGGTGGATCGGACGGTTGCAAACCAGACAATGCGGCTTGCCGACACGTGCAAAAAGGATACGTACGTAGTCATATATCTCGGTGATGGTCGCAACGGTTGAACGAGGGTTGTTGGAGCGAGACTTCTGGTCGATCGCGATCGCTGGTGAGAGACCCTGGATCTCGTCGACATCCGGCTTCTGCATCTTGTGCAAGAATTGCCGGGCATATGCTGACAACGACTCGACATAGCGACGCTGACCTTCCGCAAAAATAGTATCGAATGCCAATGACGACTTGCCTGACCCTGACAGACCGGTGACGGCGATCATGGTATTGCGCGGCATCTCTACGGTGATGTTCTTGAGGTTGTGGGTACGTGCACCTTTCACTACGATCTTTTCTTCCCCATGAGGTTTTTTGGTTCGTGACGAACGTGAAGATGAGGATGTCGATGACATGATTGCGCGATAGTAACACGTTTTGGGGAGAAGAGCAATCCGAGAGACTACACCGACCCTGTCATACTTTTGACCTCAGCGACGATCTGATCGAGAGATGCAGCGGCTTTGACGAGGAACTTTTGGGCACCGAGGATCTTGGCTTTTTCGATGTCACTGGGTTTGCTGAGGTTGGAGAGGATCAGTACCGGGATGTTCTTGAGACCTTGGTCCATACGGATCTGTTGGAGGATGTCGAAGCCACTCATTCCAGGGAGAAGGAGGTCGAGGACGATGATGTCCGGTATGACTTGTTTGAGAGCGACCATCGCCTCTTCGCTGTTCTTGGCATGAAAAAGGTCAAGTCCTGAGGAGACCAGCTTGCGCGCCAGGATCGTACCGATGAGTTTGTCATCTTCGACCCAGAGAACCTTCTTTTTGTTGCTAGTGGTAGCAGCTGCAGGGTTCTTGATGGACTCGGAGATCGACTCGGGCACAGCCATGGACTCATGTCCGAACTGACGGTTGACCTTGGCTACTGCACCGGCAGAGTCTACGTCGATTGCCATCAGGAATTCCTGGACACTACCCTGTGGTACACGTTGCATATTGATCGGGACGTTTTGCGCTGACATGAGAAATACAGGGATACGTGCCAAGACTGGTTCGGCGTGTTTCTGAGCCAAGACTTCGTAGCCGTCAGTTCCTGGCAACACCACATCGAGTAGGATCAGGTGCGGCATAGTGTCCATGATACTCTTTATACCGTCGGTGCCATTCTTGACCAGCGTCACTGCATAGCCTTCTTTCTTGAGAGCATCGGCAATACCCTGACCATAGGTAATATCACTTTCGATAATAAGGATCTTCTCGTTTTTAGTTGGATTCATGGGTTAAGTATAGCAAAACCTAACACAATTCAACAATGAACTACATACTAACGCGCAGATCCCCGCCGGAGCCTGTCCCTGGCCTGAAGGGACGGGGATGACGGAAATGAAATATTAATTCTTCTTTTTCTTACCTTTCCCACCAATCCCCAACTTTTCCTGCAACACAAATAGCTCATCACGGATAAGCGCTGCCGTTTCGAAATCGAGGTTTTGCACAGCTTCGGCCATACTTGCCTCTTTTTGCTTGAGGAGTTTCTTGGGGTCGGTACGCGCAAGTTCTTCGTCGATCTTCACTAGTTCGCTGACCGCCTTTTCATGGTCGCTCTTGAGATGGTCGGTGATATCGTGGATGAGTTTCTTGATGGTCTTCGGAGTAATGCCATGTTTCGTGTTATGCGCGATCTGTATATCTCGACGACGGTTGGTCTCGGCGATCGCACGTTGCATCGAGCCAGTCACCGTATCTGCATACAAGATGACTTTGCCCTCGGAGTTACGCGCGGCACGACCGATCGTCTGGATGAGTGCGGTCTCGGATCGGAGGAAGCCTTCTTTGTCTGCATCGAGTACGCCGATCAGCGAGACTTCGGGTAGGTCGAGACCTTCACGGAGCAAGTTCACACCGACGATACAGTCATAGATACCCTTACGGAAATCCGTCAGGATCGTGATGCGCTCCATGGTCTTGATATCAGAGTGGAGATAGCTCGTCTTGATCCCCTTTTCTTTGAGGAATTCTGACAGATCTTCGGCCATCTTCTTGGTCAGAGTAGTTGCCAATACACGGTCGCCTTTCTTGATCGTCAGGAGCGCCTCGTCGATGAAGTCGTGGACTTGGCCTTTGTAGTGGGCGTCATCCCCGCGCAGGCGGGGATCTGCGCTCTCGCTGTCTTTCTCACGACGTATTCCTGTCTTCACTTTCTCCACTACCGGTCGGATCTCTATGAGCGGATCGACAAGTCCTGTTGGACGGATGACCTGCTCTGCGACCTGGGTGCTGGTCTCACGTTCATAGTTACCTGGCGTGGCCGAGGTATATATCATCGGTCCGATACGTTCCAGGAATTCGGCGAACTTCAGAGGTCGGTTGTCTTTGGCCGAAGGCAATCGGAAGCCGAACTCAACCAATGTCTCTTTGCGCGAAGCGTCGGCGGCATACATACCGTTGAGCTGAGGGATGGTGACATGAGACTCGTCGACGATCGTCAGGAAATCCGGACTACCGTCGGCCTTATGAGGGAAATATGCGAGTAAGGAGTCCGGAGCCTCTCCAGGCATCTTACCGGAGAAATGTCGCGAGTAGTTCTCGATGCCGTTGGTATACCCTATCTCTTTGATCATCGACAGGTCGTATTTGACACGACGCTTGAGACGTTCGGCTTCGAGGAGTTTGCCTGACTTTTCCAATACTTTGAGTCGGTCTTCGAGCTCAGCCTTTATGGTCTCAACCGCACGAGCACTTTGTTCGTCAGATGAGATGAAGTGTTTGGCCGGGAATATGAATACTGACCGATGTGTTGCTCTGACTGCGCGACTGACGGGGTCGAGTTCGATAATGTCCGCAACTTTGGTGTCGTTGTATTCAATACGATAGACAGTCTTCTCGTTGACCGGCATGACTTCGAGCATATTGCCGAGTGCACGGAACTGACCAGGGTTGATGTCGGCAGTCGTGCGCTCGAAATGTATATCGATCAGTTTGCGGATGAGCTCTGCACGCGAAAGCTCCATACCGACACTGACCTTCATATTGACCTTCTCGTATTCTTCGGGACTTCCCAAGCCATATATACACGATACCGATGCTACGATGATGACATCCTTGCGGGTCAGGAGTGCCTGGGTCGATGCGTGTCGGAGACGTTCGATCTCTTCGTTGATCATGGCCTCCTTCTCTATATAGGTATCCGAAGACGGCACGTACGCCTCTGGCTGATAGTAGTCGTAATACGAGACGAAGTAGTGCACGGCGTTGTTAGGGAAAAATTCTCGATACTCCTGAGCCAGTTGTGCCGCAAGTGTCTTGTTATGAGCGATCACCAGTGTCGGCTTGCCATATGCGGCGATGACGTTGGCAGCGGTAAATGTCTTGCCCGAGCCGGTAACACCTAGCAGTGTCTGTCGCGTATCGCCCTTTTTGAGACCATCGACGAGCGTCTGGATGGCCTTGGGCTGGTCACCTGCCGGGGTCAACGTAGTGGCTATTTTGAAAGGAGATGGGTTGGGCATATATCTTGACGCGAGTGAATTACCATGATACCTTCTTTTACAGAAAATTCAACTTCTAACGAAAGAATGTTCGATGAAAACAATTGGAAAAGGTCGGTCTAGTGCTCACATACAGGTCAAGAAAGCCTCTGTCAAAACCAAGCAGCGGAGACCAAAATGGGAAGCTCCTTTGCGAAGACATCTATCTGGTGTAAGGGTACCAGAAACCCTCTACTGGATGAAGAATTTCATGTTATTAAGATGGATAACATCGGAAGAAAAACCCGCATTGATTCTACAGGCATGCGACGAAATCATTGTAGGTATTAGGTTCCTTATCAAAAGGAAAAAACCTGTGACTTCTTCTTTGTTATCATCCAGCTTCCATATCAGCTCTTCATGCGGATGTCTCTTTGCAAGAGCTGTGCCAGAAAGAGATTTTGATGAGGCGCTCAAGATTTTCGAGCTAACCTACAAAGAGGCCGCTGGCTTTGGTTGTTGTCATGTTGTGCACACAGGCAATCAGAAGTGTCTTATGGATGCCAGTTGGACTACTCTTTATAATCGACTCTGGAAGAAAGCTGGACGCTTCTTACGAGATCATCCTGAACTGACCAAGGGTATCCCGAGCCTCCAAGCAGCTTGATCAGTACACGTTCGTCAGGAGCGCACCTATCCCCATAGGTGCGCTTTTTTATATGCCATTGACTAAGTACCGTGTTATGGTGTATAATATACACCAGAGTATGTCATCTATTCAGTTGACTTACGCCGTTTTCAAACTAAAACCTCAACACACCACACATTCTATGGAAGAGCTGACAGTAACGAAACCCTGTGACGTTGGTTACTTTCGCAGTATTACCAAACGTTCACATGACCCCTTCGACGAGGAGCAGGATGCCCTTGTCTTCGCTTTTCGATTCCAAGGAGGAAGAGTGGCCGGATACGTAATCGTCGTAGTCTCCAAACTATTCGAAAGAGGCTACGAGGCCTTCTTTGAAAGCAATATGCGAGATGCACTCATTATCGCCAACCATTCGGTGTCTTCGTATTTCACCGGCGGACGGGATTGCGAATCATTCGAGCTTCCTTGGGATGCAGTACTTCGGCACAAGAACACCGAGGCGCATATCTCCATCGAAAGTGCTCAGGAAGCAGTCGAGAAGGAGGCTCGGAGACAACTAGAAGAAGACGCAGTGAGACAAGGGGGTGACTCAAAACTGTTACCCTTGAGCCACTACGTATGGTGGAATGAGGGCTTGGTACTCCCCCAAGTACACGAGGTACGCCTGGATACAAAAGATTCTTCTTTTCCAGGATCTCTCCATGATGCCATGAACATTGTAGATCAAGCGATCGCAGCTGCACAAAGTTAGCAACCACCACTCCTTGACCAAAGCCCAGCGGCGGTCAAGGAGTTTTTTATTTCCTCAATAGCACCTTATGTACCGCCTCTTTGATATGCTTCTCCCCCATACCATAGTGTTCGATGAGCTCATCTGGTTTGCCTGACTGGCCGAACTGGTCTTGTACTCCGACGAACTCTATCGGTACTGCGTAGTGCGATGCCAGACATTCTGCCACAGCCGAACCCACACCACCTGCGACCTGATGCTCTTCTACCGTGACGATCGCACCGGCTTCATGAGCGAGTTTGATGATGGCATGTTCGTCGAGTGGCTTGATCGTCGCCAAGTTGAGCACTGCAACCTTCTTGCCATGACTATCGAGTTCATGTGCCACCTTGAGAGCCTTGTGGAGCAACGCACCCGAAGCAATGATCCCAACATCGAGTGGCGTCTCTTTTTTTCCTTGCTCCTTGTCCCTTGTCCCCACTCTTGATCTTGCTTGCCCGTCGTAGCCTTGGCGAAGGCGGGAATCGAATATCATCTGCGCTTTC
>ERZ1292633.2706-Hain-H41-02um-R1-2706-length-17843-cov-5_pt2 | contig 10344 bp, 10 predicted proteins | sample MGYA00564406_ERZ1292633 | MGnify/ENA primary metagenome ERZ1292633 (study PRJEB36523, sample SAMEA6512639) | groundwater metagenome | collected 2019-01-08 | study: AquaDiva: Metagenomics assemblies of 32 groundwater samples
ATGTTGTGATGGCAACTCCTGCATTCAGGTGTATTAGAGAAAACTTTGCCGATTCGCACATAACATTACTGATTAAAAAGAATTTAAGAGGCATAACAGACGGTTCTCCATGGTTTGACGATGTCATTGAATTGGAGACTAAAGCTGGAAAGAATAAAAATGGATTTTTTTCCCCGCGAAAAATTTTCAGCGGCAATACGAAGGAATATTTAGGTTTGATCCAAAAGCTCAGGCAGGAAAGATTCGATATGGGGTTTTTATTCCCTAATTCATTCAGTTCCGCTCTTATGGTGTGGCTGGGCGGTGTGAGCAGACGCATCGGATACATCCGCGACTCCCGTTCTTTCTTATTAACAGACGGCATAGAGAGGCTGAGTGAAAATGGAAAATTCCGTCCCAATTATATGGGTGATTATTATTTAAGATTATGTACACAACTTGGATGTAAAATAGTCTCTAAGCAGTTAGAGCTGTTTATTTCCAGAGAGTGTGAGGATAATGCAGACGAGTTACTAAAAAAATATCATATTGATGAGAAACCATTTTTCCTGATAAATCCCGGTGCGTCTTACGGTTCTTCAAAGCTCTGGACGGCTGAAGGATTTGCCAGGACGGCAGATTTATTAAGGGAAGTTGCTGATTGTAATATAGTCCTGAATTCCGGGCAGGGTGAAACCAGGCTTGCTGATGAGATTGAAAGATTATCGAAAAAAGGCTTAATCAATCTTTCAAGGGCATCAATTACTCTTGATGTTCTTAAGGTACTCGTAAGAAAGTGTATGCTCTTAATAACGTTGGATTCAGGCCCAAGACATTTTGCAGTAGCGCTTAACAGGCCAGTTGTTGTACTGATGGGACCTAATGATCCCAGATATACAGAATCCGAATACGAAATTGGTAAGGTGATAAGAGAGGATGTTGACTGCTCACCATGCCAACTCAAGACATGTCCTACAGATAGACGCTGCATGACCCGGATATTACCTGAGAAGGTTGTACAGGCATGTATTGATATTCTAAATCTAAAATACAATCGTAACAAGATTGACAGAAATCTCACAACAACACTCCCTACAGCAAATTGATACTTATGAAAGTTCTTTTAATATACCCTAATATCAACTCACAAGTCGGTTTTAATTTTGGAATCGTTTTTATTTCTGCCGTATTGAAGAAACATGGGCATGATACGAAACTGATAAACCTGAACGAAAAGCTGGCTAAATTACCTGATGACAAAGAAATACAGAGAATAATTGAAGAATACAAACCACAATTAATAGGATTTTCCGCAGTTACCACACAATACCAATATGCCCTGAAAATAGCAAAATTTGTTAAGAGTTTTTGTAATATATCCATTGTCTGCGGTGGGATTCATGCCACCATGGTTCCTGAGGAAGTTATAAGGGAAGACTGTTTTGACTATGTTTGTGTGGGAGAAGGTGAAGAAGCTGTTCTTGAATTAGCCGCCAACATTGAGAAACGAGTTGATACCAAGCACATCGCCAATATCTGGGCTAAGGATAATGGAAAAGTAGTTTCTAATAATGTCAGGTCCTTACCGGATTTAGCCGAATTACCAAGAAAAGACTATGAAATCTTTGATTTCCAGAAAATGATAGATACGGAAGGTGGGTGGGTTCGTTTGATGACATCTAGGGGCTGTCCGTTCAAATGCACGTATTGTTTTAATCACTCCATTGTGGAACGTTATAAAGACGAGACGGGTAGCAGTACAAAAGACCTTAACTATATAAGAAGGCATGCTGTTGATGAAGTAATAGATGAAATAAACTATCTACTCGAAAACTATAAAAATATTACAACATTTATATTTGATGACGATATCTTTACTTCCAACAAGACATATCTGAAGGAATTCTGTGAAAAGTATAAGAAGGCGGTAAAAGTACCGTTTGTCGCCAATGCGCATATCAGGGCATTCGATGACGACAGGGCAAGATTATTAAAAGATGCAGGCTGTATGATTATTAAGTTCGGATTAGAAAGCGGAAGCGAAAGGATCCGGCGCGAAATACTCAAACGTCCAATGACGAATGATGACATAATCCGTGCCTTTGAAAGCGCCCATAAGCACAACCTCCACACTTCAGCATTTGTTATGTTTGGGCTTCCATATGAAACTAAAGAAGAGATTCTCGAAACTGTCAAACTCCTCAGCATAATAAAACCAGGCCGTTTCAGGTGGTCAATCTTCTATCCTTTTCCAAGGACAGAGGCCTACGAAATCAGCAAAAAAGGAAACTTCATAAACTTTGATAAGATGAAGACTTTGGATAATTTCATGGATGATACCTGCCTGGACTTTGGCGAGGAACACAATCTCTTCATTTCAAGGTTACAACGAGCCTTTCCCTGGTATGTAAACATGTATTCCGGTGGTTCATCAAGCGGAATATTTTCCGTATTGACAAAGATGTTAGAGAAAATCCCATCTGATGTATGGGAAGACATTAAGGATTTTATCATGCCATGTGACAGAGAGATTTCAAAGCAATTAAAGCAGGCAAAAGTCGAGCATTATACAATTAAATATAACTCATTCACTGCCGTTAATTCAAAATGGGACAAATGATTAAGGCAAAAAAGATTCTTGTCAGAGCGCCCAATTGGGTTGGTGATGTTGTAATGGCAACTTCTGCATTCAGATGCATTAGAGAAACCTTCGCCGATTCGCACATAACGTTGCTGATTAAAATGAATTTAATTAAGAGGTGAATATGCCTTACAGGGCAAAAGTAATTGCAAAGAAAATAATGGAAGATCATTGCCTGGGAATAGGAATTGATAAACAGAGAATCAAGGAACTGTTCGATATAGCAATACACAAAGATGAGTCATTGGCCAAATCAGGGATTGATGCAACCTTCAGGGCTATTGTTGAGCCGTTAAATGACTCTTTTGATGCTGCCGACAGGGATGTTTATTATGAAATATTCAGTTATTTGATACAGTTAATAAGAGAGCTGCCGGAGGCGGAACATATAGATGAAACGCTGAAAACATTTGGATTGTTCACACAACAGGATTTGCTGGACAGGGTCAGGAAGTTGATTGCTCCTGGCAAAAGGGGCCCTGCTCAAAGGCATAAAGTTAAAAAGGTATTTGTCTTGTCTCGAGTTACAATTGGGGCTGATGTAGCCATAACCAGCATAATAATTGAAAGATCAAAAAAGATATTTTCAAAGGCCAGGATATTATTCCTGGCAAACAGGAAAAACTATGAATTATTCGGTGATGATGAGAACATAAGAATTTTACCTCTGGATTACAAAAGAAGGGGTGGTTTGATTTCACGCCTGGAAAGCTGGCTGGAAGCGCTGGAAAATATAAAAAGTGAAACAAAAGATATGGAATCTTGTGAATATGTAATAATTGACTCGAATTCCAGGATCACACAATTGGGTTTATTGCCATTAGTCGGAGAAGACGCCGGTTATTATCTTTTCGAGCCTCTTGCACATGCTGACGAGGAGACGAGGAAATTGGGAGAGGATGTTAACGGATGGCTAAATAAGGTATTTGGTAGCGCGGGCAAAAAGTCTGTTTATCCTACATTAAGCATACCTGCCAGATATAATGAAACTGCTAAAGCGTTTTATCAGCAGTTGGCTAAAAACAAGGAATTTACAGTCACAGTCAATTTTGGAGCGGGAGAGAATGATAATAAGAGGATAAGCGATGAATTTGAATTTGAAGTAGTTTTACATTTAATAGAAAAAGGAGCTAAGGTTATATTAGATGAGGGATTTGGAAATGAAGAAATAGAGAGAGCTAATAGAATAATTGATCAATTGAAGGAACGCAGTAAAACCATAATGAAAGTTAATGAGGATTTATCGTTTAGTGCAGGATCCAACCCAGATTTAATTGTTTACAAGGGAGGTATAGGACAGTTCGCAGCTCTGATATCCCAAAGTCAGTATTACATAGGATATGATTCAATGGGCCAGCACGTTGCCGCTGCTTTAGAAATACCGGAGTTGGTTATATTCAACGGTTACCCTTCAGAGAAGTTTTCCAGGAAATGGCACCCTTATGGCAATGGTAAAATAAACATAATACACGCGGAAGGGAAAGCAGAAAAAGACGTATTGGAAATTACAAAGAGGATATTAAACGGTTGTTTGTTAGGTGCTGGAATTGTTTTGTCCGTTGCATGGTTGATAGGTATAAATATATAATATCCATATTCACACAAACCTTTTTAAACAAATGAATAAATGAGAATACTGATCGTTGAAGATGAAGAGAAGCTGGCAAGATACCTCAAAAAGGGGCTGGAAGAGAGTTCTTATGCAGTTGATCTTGCGCTTAATGGCACGGATGGTTTACATCTGGCGACTCATGAGACTTATAACCTTATAATACTGGATATTATGTTGCCTGAATATGATGGGTTGACAATCCTTAAACGTGTACGAAGCGCCGAAATCCATACGCCTGTGATTTTTCTAACAGCGAAGGATTCAATAGAGGATAAGGTCAATGGATTAAATATCGGGGCGGATGATTATATAGTCAAGCCTTTTTCTTTTCATGAATTATTAGCCCGCGTTCGTGTCTGCCTGCGAAGGGGCAGCCATAAGACATCCTTACAGTTGAAGTTAGCTGATTTAACACTTGATCCAATGACCAGAAAGGTATTCAGGGGAGGGAAAAAGATTGAAATGTCTCCGATTGAGTTTTCACTCCTGGAATACTTGATGAATAATGCCGGTCAGTTAGTAACTCGGACCATGATTTCCGAGCATGTATGGGATTCAAATTTTGAGAGCTTCAGTAACGTAGTGGATGTTCATATCGCCAAGTTGAGAAATAAGATTGATAAGGGTTTTGATATAAAGCTCATACATACAAAAAGGGGTGCGGGATATGTCCTCGAAGAGCAGGATTAGATTATTTAAAACTATTGGCTTTAAGATCACCTTATGGTATTCGTTATCCGTTGTGGTAATACTGCTTATTGCAGGATCTTTCTTATACTTTCGTTTGAAACATAAATTGATCAAGGAGGTCGATCGTGTACTTTTGGATGAAAGTGTGGAAATACTGCAAGAGAGTTCAGGGGATGAATACATTCAAAATGATATAAAGATTACCATAGAAAAGATGTCTTCCGACAAGAAGTTTCATAAGATATCAGTGAGATTGCTTGATGTGGAAGAAAATAAGTTTATCACTTCAAAAGACTTTTTTAATCCGGATGCGCAGATATATGAAGAATCGATTACAAAAGCAGAAGAAAGAGGAGAGAGTACATTTGAGACTATACGATTTGAAGGTATGAGTTTTCCATACCGCGTGTTAACAATACCAATACATCATGGCGATTCATTAAAGTATATTCTTCAAATAAGTTTTTACCTTAAATCTACTTATAAGTCAGTGGAGAATATAGAGGAAAACTTCATAATGTTAATACCAGTGTTCATTATACTCAGTATTGCAGGGGGTTGGTTAATAGCGAGGAATAGTTTGGCGCCAATTGAAAACATAAACAGAACTACACGAAAAATAACTGCATCAAATCTGGGCATGAGGCTCAGTCCTACCCACGCAGGAGATGAATTGGATGAATTAACTAAAACCATAAATCTTATGCTCAACAGGCTTGAAGAGTCTTTTAGAAAAATTGTCCAGTTTACGTCGGATGCTTCTCACGAACTCAGGACGCCTATTGCTTCTATTAAGACTGGAACAGAAGTCATTCTTTCAAAGGGAAGGACGGCTGAAGAATATCGTGAATTACACGAAAGCAATTTAAGAGAACTAGAAAAGATAACAAGGATGATCAGTGATTTATTAATACTCCTAAGGTCAGATTCCGGTATTAAAAATCTACATCCTAAATCATTTAACCTGGGAAATACACTAAAGGAACTGCAAGATACATTCATGCTGATATCGGAAACAAAAAAGATATATTTATCAATTGATGAAATATCAGACATTCAAATAAGCGGGGATGAAACATTATTGCGACGTGTATTTTCCAACCTATTAGACAATGCCATTATATATACTTCACCAGGTGGTTGTGTTAACATCTCTCTGGAGGATAGAGAAGATGAGGTTATCGTCCGTATTGAGGATACGGGCATAGGCATATCTGAAAGCGATCTTGGAAAGATCTTTGACCGTTTCTTTCGTGTTGATACGTCAAGATCCAGGGAAACAGGTGGGACCGGTTTAGGACTTAATATTTGCAAAAACATAGTCGAACTCCATAAAGGAAAAATAGAGGTGAAAAGTAAGCTCGGCGCAGGAAGTACATTTGAAGTAACACTTCCAAAAGATCTTACAAATTCCTGAACGCTTTCTTAAATTTTTTATTTCAGCAAACGCACATCTGTCTTAACTTTCATTTTAATAACATGAACAAATCTTTTTTCAGCAAAGATAATCTGCAACATTAACAATTCTTCATCTTTCCCTCATCCTTTCTTAATGTTTAATCTTGTACAAAAGTATCATTTAAAGTATTATCATTTTAGTTACAACTATACTGGCACTATAAGATTACATAAGAATTTATCATGGCGAGAAACAACGTCTTAAGAAAGCAAAGAGTATATGAAATGATAAAACAGTATGTACTTTCTAAAGGAAAAGTTTTAGATGTGAGTTGTGGTAATGGTGAAATTTTAGATTGGTTACGGCAAGACGGTTACAGTGTAAGAGGAACTAATTATACAAAACATCCTGATGCTTGTAAATCTGTGGATATCGACTGGGGAGTGGATATTTGTAAGGGACTCCCATACAAGGACTGTACCTACGATTGCGTTATATTGTTAGATGTTATTGCACACTTAAGCGATCATAACGCTGCTATAAGGGAAATTTCCAGGGTTATAAAACCAGGCGGTTATATCATTGTTGTGACGCCTAATATTATGAGAATAAACTCGAGGTTACATTTTCTATTGACCGGCTTCTTCAAAGCGAAAAGAGCGTTTATTGGTTTTGACGTACCTGGCGAAGAGGCATTTAAATTTCATAATTATTCACCGCATTTACCTGTCTTTTTATATCAACTACACTCACATAATTTGAATTTCTTTCTAATTGATGCGGTCGGTTACAAGATGAAATCTTATTTAATGTGGTTTCTGTTAGTTCCCATTATTATTCCAATGACTTTTTATAAGACTCATGTTATGGAAAAATTTATAAGAAGATCGGGAGCTTCAAAACTTCTATTCAATATTTTAGTTTCATCTAAAAGCTTATGTGGAGAAAACTGGTTTATTATGGCCAGGAAAAGTAATGAGAACGGAATCGACACGTAACAGAACATACTCCATTTAAGCAAGTCAAATGGAGCAATTACCCCAGTTGTTTAAGAACGGAATAAATTATCCAGCCATTAATCATAATCAAATCTTTTTGTTTTCCAGTAAAAACAATCTGCCAAATTAACATTTCTTAATCTTTTCTTAATCCTCTCTTAACGTTTACTTTTGTATAAAAATATAATTTAGGCGTGCTTTGGTAATCCTTTTTTATCTTAGTCCATTTGATTCATGAATCCTGAAATATCTATAGTAATCCCCGTATTGAATGAGAAAGAAAATATTTCCATACTTTCGTCTGCCATACATATGACTATGAGTGATATTGTCTGGCCTTACGAATGTATATTTGTAGATGATGGAAGTCAGGATGAGAGCCATAAAGAGATGAAGAAGGTATGTGAAGAGTATGATAATTTTAGAATTGTCAGATTAACAGGAAATTGCGGTCAAACTGCAGCCTTGGATGCAGGGTTTAAGGCTTCAAAGGGAAAGTACATTGTAATGATGGATGCTGATTTGCAAAACGATCCTTTTGATATTCCATTGCTTTTTGCAGAAATTGATGGTTATGACATGGTTTATGGTTGGCGCTTTAAGAGACGAGATCCGTTAATAAAAATTATGTCCGGTAAAGTAGCAAATTATGTCAGGAACAAATTGACCGGTGAGAATATAAAAGATACTGGTTGCTCTCTAAAGATATTCCGTAGGGAATGTTTAAACAAGATTAAGTTGTATAACGGGATGCATCGCTTTCTCCCCACGCTGTTCAAAATGGAAGGATTCTCCATTAAGGAGGTAAAGGTAAAACACAATCCCAGGAAATACGGGAAATCAAAATATAATATAAGAAATAGAGTATTCAAGTCTTTTCTGGACCTTTTAGCAGTTAGATGGATGAAAAAACGCAAACTTTATTATGAGGTGAAAAATGAACAGCATTAATTTTTGGATATGTTTTGGATTTGTAGGTCAGCTATTATTTGGTTCCAGGTTTCTTATTCAATGGATAGCATCAGAAAGAAAGAAGGAGAGTTTTATCCCTTTGGCCTTCTGGTATCTGAGTATTGGCGGCAGTGCCATTTTACTTTTGTATGCCATCCACAGGAAGGATCCTGTCTTTATCCTTGGCCAGTGTGCGGGGTTCTTTATTTACTTGAGAAATCTTTCTTTTATATATAAGAAGAATAAGGTAAGTGTTTCTTAGGCTTTTTGTTAACATCTCAAAGAAGACCATATACCTTAGAAGTTTATTACATGCCTTCCTTTCCACCTCCTCATAACACAAGTTATTTGTATATATAGGAAATTAAATGAACAAAACTATTATAAATTATTTCTGGAAATATACACACATCCAGGTTGTATTTTTGGTTATTTTTACAGGGTTTCTGTTCGTTTTCGACCTGGGAAACAGAGATCTTTGGGCACCTGATGAACCTAGATATGCCCAGGTAGCAAGAGAGATGTTAGAAAATAAGAATTTTATTCTACCTCATTTAAATGGAGAGGTGTACCCGGATAAACCACCCTTGCTATTCTGGTTAATCGATCTTTTTTCCATACCATTTAAAACGGTAACAGAATTTTCCGCCAGATTACCTTCTGCCCTGGCAGGACTTGGTTGTTGTATAGCTACTTTCTTTCTGGGTAGATTCATCTTTTCTCAGAGAATAGGATTTATTGCGGCTTTAATATTAGCTACTAATGTCGAATTCTTGTGGATAGCACGGAGATCTGCCTTTGATGTATTACTTACATTTCTAATTACTATGTCTCTTCTGTGTTTTTATTTAGGCTATTCCAGAGATTTTAAAAATACAAGATTTTTTCTGATTTCATATGTGTTTATGTCCTTAGCAGTTTTGACCAAAGGTCCTCTAGGACTTATTCTACCAGTGATAATAATAGTATCCTTTCTTGTAATGGAAGGGAAACTTAAGCTATACCGTTACATGGCCATAGGAAGAGGATGCATTATCTTTTCAATTATAGTTTTTTCCTGGTTTATTTTAGCTTCCTTCGAGGGTGACAAGGAGTATGTGGATGAAATTCTCAATAATCAGATTATGGGAAGGTTTTTTAATTCGTGGAAGGATAAAGAGCCTTTTTATTATTATTTTACAAGATTTCCAATAGATTTTCTGCCATGGAGTTTATTTATACCTGGTGTCATAATCTACAGTATAAAACAGAGGAGTAAAGAAATTCGGAACGTCAAATTTCCATTTATATGGTTTGCTGCCATTTTTGTTTTCTTTCTGATAGCTTCTGGAAAGAAGGGTAGATATTTGCTGCCTCTTTATCCTGCCGCTTCATTACTGGTTGCATGGTTTTTTGATTCCATTATTTTGAATCTTGAAAAATATAAGTCTCATCGGATTATTTGCATTCCCGGTTATGTTCTTTTTGGCTTTATCATTGTTTTCAGTATAAGTCTTCCGTTCGTTGTAAATGCTTATTTTCCAGTAAAAGATGTATACTCAGTAATAATTTCGTCATCGTGTATAGGCGTATCAGTTTTTTCGCTTGTCTTTCTGTATCGCAGGGAAATGTCTGTTTTCCTGATGTCTATATTTCTTGCAGTACTGATCATATTCATATTGAGTGTTAAGATAGTAATCCCTGAAATAAATAAAAAAAAATCTGCCAAACCGTTTTGTAAAGGGATAAATGCTATTATACAACCGGAAAACAAGCTTGCTGTTTTTGGCTTTTATAAAGATGCTTATCTCTTTTATACAGGAAGAAAATACATTAAAGTCATTCAGAACACTAATGATCTTAAACATTTTCTTAACTCAGAAGAAAGAAGGTTTGTGATAATAAAACAAAATGAGTTAAGAGATATACAAAGATATATTAAATCACCTATTTATGTGTTATTAAGTGATTCTATAGGTCATAGGAAAATTGTCTTTGTTTCCAACAAAATGAAAAGAGATTAATACTTTATTCAATTATAGTGTTGTCCGGTTAGGTTTTTGCATGCGTGGCTTTTGTCATACCCGAATGCCTT
>ERZ1292633.6343-Hain-H41-02um-R1-6343-length-10343-cov-4_pt1 | contig 10343 bp, 6 predicted proteins | sample MGYA00564406_ERZ1292633 | MGnify/ENA primary metagenome ERZ1292633 (study PRJEB36523, sample SAMEA6512639) | groundwater metagenome | collected 2019-01-08 | study: AquaDiva: Metagenomics assemblies of 32 groundwater samples
AAATTTACAGGCCCTAATTATCTTATACCCACTGCCTGCGCCGCAGGAAACTATGCCATAGGTTATGGGGCTGATTTAATAAGAGCAGGAGATATAGACTATGCAGTTGCAGGAGGCGCTGATTCGTTTTCTAAATTTGCATTTTCCGGCTTTCACCGTCTTTATGCAATGGCTTCTGAAAAATGCCAGCCATTTGATAAAAACAGAAAAGGAATGATAGTTGGAGAGGGCGCTGGGATTTTACTGCTTGAATCGCTGGATTCTGCTTTAAAAAGAAAGGCTGATATTTATGCAGAGATTCTGGGATATGGCATTAGCTGTGATGCTTTTCACATAACAACGCCTCATATGGCGGGCATTGAAAAGGCAATTTTAAAGGCTTTAAAAGATGCCGGAGTTGAAAAAGAAGAAGTTGATTATATATGCAGCCATGGCACAGGCACGCCTAATAATGATAAAGCAGAATGTTCTGCAATTAAAAATGTTTTTTCAGCCTCGGCTGATTCGCTGGGGCGAAAGGAGCAATACAAAACAATCCCTGTCAGCTCTATAAAATCCATGCTTGGCCATCCTATGGGAGCGGCGTCTGCAATTGAGGCAATAGCGTGCTGTCTTGCTGTTAAAGAGGATATTATTCCGCCGACAATAAATTTTGAAACAGCGGACCCTGAATGCGATATAGACTGTGTTCCGAATAAGGCAAGAAGAAAAAGAGTAAAAGTAGCTTTAAATAATGGTTTTGCCTTTGGAGGGAACAATTCGTGTCTGGTGGTTAAAAAATTTTCAAAATAAAGGATAAGACAATTTTGCATTTGTAATGCAATATTGTCTTGACAGGTAAATAATAAATGATTATGTCCAAAGACAGAAAAGTAGTAATAACAGGAATAGGCCCATTAGCTTCTACGGGAATCGGTAAAGATGCTTTCTGGAAGGGAATTTTAAAGAAAAGCACAGGCGTAAAATTTGAAGAATTTAAAATAGATGGAGAGGTGTGGGACAGTTTTTATTATCATGGTATAGAAAACTTTGATATTGAAAAATTCAATATTGAAAAAGAAATACTTGAGGACATCAAAATATGGAAGAAAGGGAATGAAGATAAAGACCTCTTATATTTATTAACAGCAGTTAAATTAGCCCTTGATGACAGTGGACTCACATATGACAAAGAGAATAACAATATTGGATTATTCCTAACAGTTGAACATCCTGGATTTGAACCGTTTTGTGAAGAACTTGTAAAGGAGACGATACATTATATTGAAAAAAATCCCTTAAACAACAATTTTTCAAAAGCTAAACTCTTCAGGCATGTGTTTGATCAATTTTCGCAGAGTGGATACGATCTGCAGACTTTTATGTATTTGTTCTTTATTACCAGGGCATTTGGCATTCATGGATATTCCTTATTTACAAACAACGCATGTTCATCAGGTTTATTTGCCCTTGAATCTGCCGCACGGCAGATTAAATACGGTGAAAGCGATATAGTTTTACTTGCAGGAGGAGATGTTGCTAATACCATGTTTAAGCATTCATGGTTTAAAGAACAGGGATTCTATGCTGAAGATGGGAAAATGAAGCCTTTTTCCAAAAATGCTGATGGGATAGTTCTTGCCGATGGGGCATCAGCGCTGGTTTTAGAAGAACTAAATCATGCACAGAAAAGGGGTGCGCATATTTATGCTGAATATTTAGGGGGCGGGTTTTCTCTTGAAGGCTGGAAAGTAACTATGCCGCAAGTCGGAAGTTCATCTTATCAAAATGCAATGCAGGGCGCTTTAAGAAAAACGGAGTTAAGACCAGATGATATTGATTTCATTGTTCCTCATGGAGTTGCAATTAAAGTTACTGATGGCTATGAAGCAAAGGCAATTACAGATGTTTTCGGTAAAAATTCCCAAAAACCGTTGATTACAGCATTTAAACCGTACGTGGGTCATAATTTAGGAGGAAGCGCAATTTTAGAGATTATTATTCTATTGTTATGCATGAAAAATAACATGGTTCAGCCAACATTAAATTGCGAAGAAATTGAACCAAAACATAATATTAAATTAGTGAAAGAATTGACTAATTATCCTATTAATACAGCCATGAAAATATCCTGCGGTTTTGCAGGATATAATGGAGCGGTAATATTTAGGAGGGTAACCTAACTTGTCTAAACAGTATGACTATGACGCAATAATTATAGGTGCAGGCATTGGAGGATTAGTTTGTGGCTGTTATCTTGCTAAAGCAGGGATGAAAGTATTAATTACTGAGAAAAATTTTAAGGTGGGCGGATATTGTACATCTTTTAAGAGAGATGACGTTTTATTTGATGCTTGTGTTCATCTTATAGGAGGTTGTGGGGAAAACGGAGTAATCACAAATATTTTAAGAGACTTAAAAATGGGAGGAGAAATCGTTTTTTCGAGAATGTCACCCCACCGAGTTGTAATCAGCGAACATAAAAAAATAGAGATAGATTTAAATATTCAAGCTACGATAGAAAATCTTTGCCGATATTTTCCTGAAGAAAGAAAATACCTGAAAATGTTTTTTGATATAGTTATGAAAGAGGAGTATGTAAAATTAGCTGCAAAATTAAAAAATCTAACGTTTGAGCAATTTTTTAAGAGCTATATAACTAATAAAGAACTAAATAATCTATTTTCTTTTTTGTTCTTTTTGTCAAGTGGGCTACCAAGTAATTTGCTCTCCGGGCTTTTCGGAGTTATTTTACTAAAAGAATATATTATAGATGGGGGATATTATCTAAAGAATGGTATACAAGAGTTGCCAGATAAATTAAGTGGTACATTTGTTAATTTAGGCGGAACTGTTTTATTAAATTCAGAGGTGGAAAAGGTGATAATTAATGAAAATAGTCGCGCAATTAAAATTAAATCCGCGGAGGAAATAACAACCAATATTATTATTTCTAATATTGATGTGATTCATACCTTAAAAAATCTTTTAGCAACAAAAGACGCAGAGGAGATGCTAAAGCCATTATTGAAAATGGAGCCGTCTTTATCCGGATTTATTTTATATCTAAAATTAAATAAAAACCCGTTATTCTCATCCTATGTACATTATATTTCCTTAAAAAAAGATATAGAAAATCACTTATATAATCGGCTTGTCAAAAATGATTTTAGAGATATTTATTTAGACTGTTTTTTCAATAACTCCGATGCTGGTTATAAAGCAGTAATTGGTCTTATGGCACCATTCAATGATAAAGATTTTTGGGTAAAAAACAAAAGTGTTCTCACAAAAAAAATACTTAAAAAATTTATGAGTAAAACTGGGTTAACTAGCGACGATATAGAATTAAAAGAAACTGTCACACCTATCTCATTATATAATTGGTCATCTTCTTATAAAGGAGCCAATTTTGGATGGGCACCTTTAGTATCTCAAATATTTCCCAATTTCAAACTTGAATCCAATATACCAAATTTATATTTTGTTGGACACTGGTTAGGCAGAGGACATGGTATTTCAAGTGTAGCCTCTTTAGGTAAGTATATAGCTAATACAATTTTAGGTTATAGAAACAAAATATTATGAATTTTTTTATAGAAAAATTATTTTTCATTTCTTGTCTTTTTTTAATTTTTACAAGCAGTGGTTTAATTGTAATTTTACTTAAATACGGGAGAACCAGGTTACATTTAATTTGGGCACTATTTAATGGGGCCCTCTTAATTTGGGGGAGTGGTCTTTTCTTATCAGGCATTTTAAATAACTACCTACAGATTCTAATATATCTAAGAATAGGATTTGTAGGAGCTATTTTTATTCCTATATTCTTTTTTCATCTTTCTACCTTTTTTTATCCATTGAAAAAATATTTTCTATGGTGTGCATATGGTCAAGGTTTATTTTTCTCGATGTGGAGTATCATCGCCGGTGATAAATTTTTACCGTCAGCGTATAAGGTGTTAAATTCTTTTTATTCTTTTGAGATGGTAACTTTATCTTCTCTTATTGCTCTTGCCATTTGGGGAATATGGATTGTCTGGGGATTCTATAACTTATTAAGAGCATATAATTACTTTTCAGGATTGGAAAAATTACAATTAAAATATTTGATATTAGGAATGGTTTTAGGATGGAGTTGTGGTTTTTTTTATGTTCTGCCTTTCTTTTATATTACAGTTTTTCCTATTGGTAATTTTACTATTCCAATATATTGCATAATTGTCACTTATGCAATTCTCCGCTACCGCCTTATGGATATCAATATTGCCATCAAGAAAACCGCAGTATATTCTCTCTCCGCAGGTCTTCTTATGGGTTTTTTTGTTGTGGCTACACTTACTTTAACTAAATTACTTTCTACATATACTCGTGTAGATTCTTTTAAGGTCAGCATTTTTGTTGCACTTATTATCGCCCTTCTTTTTAATCCGCTTAGAAACAAGATTCAGGAGCTTATTGATAAGCTATTTTATAAAAAGACCTATGACTATTATGATACTCTGCAAAAAGTCAGTCATGACCTTGCCGCAATGTTTGATTTAAAAAAAATATACAGTTTTATCGGAGATACAATTTTTTCAGCACTGGGTTTAAGAAGTATTTATCTGATATGTGCTGGTCCCGGCGGAGATTATGAAGTGGTTTATCATATGTTACATGATGAAAAGGAGAAAAGAGATAAAAAAACCCCTAAAATAGATGGAGACTGTTTTATGGTTAAGTCTCTAAGAACATCGGAAGACATTGTTATTAAGGATGAGCTGCCCGCGCTTGTTGACCTTCTCGGGCAAGAGACAATAGATTGTGTAACGGCCAATCTGGAACTATTTGATGGTGAAGCTGTAATGCCTGTAGTTGGCGATGGTAAACCATCTCTTTTTCTGATTCTTGGAGGAAAACTATCAGGGGATATATTTACAAATGAAGATGTTAACTTCCTAAAGACTGTTTCAAACCAGACAGCCATTGCTATTAAAAACGCAAAGCTTTATTCTGATAAGCTCCACTCTGAAAAATTTGCCTCTATTGGCATGATGTCTGCTACTTTTGCACATGAAATCAGGAATCCGCTTACTTCTATAAAAACTTTTACACAGCTGTTTCCGGAAAAATTTGATGATCCTGAATTCAGGGATACATTCGCTAAAATCGTCATTGACGATATAGGAAGAATAGACGGGCTTATTAAAGACCTTCTTAGTTTCTCGTCAAAAGAATCTGCTTCCGGCATAAATGCTCTGGATGTCGCAGAACTTGTGGATAATGTGATAGAGTCCCAGAAAAGCAGGTTTGAATTTGAAAAAAACAATATAAGCCTCAGGAAAAAATATAAAGGCGCCAGGATTAACATTCTGGGAGATCCGCAAAAGCTGAAGCGGGCATTAATAAATATAATTACCAACGGCTGTCAGGCAATGCAGGAAAACGGTGTTTTAACAGTGGATATAATACCAAACAGTAAAGAAGTGGACATAAAAATATCTGATACAGGCACGGGGATGACTCCCCATGAAATGGCTAAAATATTTGATCCTTTTTATACAACCAAGGCTATGGGAATGGGTCTGGGGCTTGCCATAAGCAAGAAGATTATTGAGGACCATGGGGGCAGAATAGCAGTGGAAAGCAAGCTGTCACAGGGAACTACTTTTACAATTTCCTTACAAGTTGAAAAAAAATCTGACAATTAATGTATAATAATGGATATTGTATATAGATAATCAGTAATGTCCGGTAAAGAATGCTTAAATATCAATTGATTGTCATTCCGGCTTGTCCGGAATCTTTCCTTAATATTAAGTAATAAAGAGGGATTCCCGACAAGCGGGAATGACAGACAATGTGGTTTTACTTATGAACTCCTTATCACATATATATAAAATCAAGCGGGAACACCTACCAATATGGAATTATTAGCATTATTAAGCAACAGAGACGAGCCGATTATATCTGAGGTCAAAAAAGCCCTCAATAAATATACTGTTTATCCGCTTAGAACCATAGAAGAGATTGAAGATCTTCATGCAAATATTCCCCTTAACCTGATTCTGATAGATGTTGTCTCGCACAAGTTGTCTGCTGTAGATAATCTGCTGAACAAGCTTGATGATGATCTGGTTGTGCTCATTGTGCCGGAAAAGCTTGATAAACGTGATTTAGAAAACCTTCCCAAAAGCATTTATGACTGTGTTGCAGAGCAGTTAATAGACGCTGAACTCCCTGTTTTGGTAGGGCGCGCTCTTGAAAATCAGAGATTAAAAAACGAATTGACTCTGCTCAGAAAAACAAGAGATGCTTCTGCGGCTTTACAGCCTTCTGTTTGTAATGTGTCTGATGCCGAGGGGTTTACCGGCAGTTCCGCGCTTCTGAGCGGCAGAAATCTCCATGAAAAGATTTTAGCGAATTTCGCCAAGATGCTGAGTGTAAGTTTTGATATGCGCAAGCTCTTTAACCATTTTATGGACTCGGTGGCAGAGATTGCCCGAGTAGGCAAGATGTCGGTTATGCTCAGAGACAAAGAAGGATTTTATATTAAGACGCATTACGGACTTGACCCGTACCTTGCAGACAGCCTCAGGCTTAAGAAGGACAGCGCGCTTGCGGCATGGCTTGCAAAGAATGGAAGGATAATGCATAAACCTGTTAATCCCGCTAATTCAGCAGCAATAAATATAAAGTCAGAAATGGAACTTTTCCAGTGCATATTTTCATTCCCCATGATGCACAAAGGAAAATTGATAGGAATCTTTAATATAGGCAATAAAATTACTGAAGAGTCTTTTTACAAGGAAGAGCTGGAAATTATCTATATGTTCTGCAATTATCTTGCTGCGGCTGTGAAAGATATAGACCTTTACAATCAAATATTGTATCAGAAGGAATTCACGGAAAATATCCTTTCAAGCATGAACAGCGGCATGATTGCAATTGACAAAGAGGAAAAAATCACTGTTTTTAACCAGCAGGCGTCTGAAACTCTGGGGCTGGACCCTTCAGAGGTTTTAGGCAGGGATTTGAGGAGACTTCCCTCTCCGCTCGGCGATATCCTGTACGAAACAATGGTGTTTGAAAACTCGTACAAACGCCATGAAGTCATAATTCAGCCGGCAAAGATGCCCATCAGAATAAACAGTTTCAGGCTTGTGGATGAAAATCAAAAGCCGATTGGCGCAGGGATTGTGTTTTCGGACATCTCAGCTTCCAAAAAGCTTGAGGAGCAGGAGAGAAGGACTGAAAAGCTTGAGGCTGTCAATGACCTTATGGCAAAGATAGCGCATGAGGTGAGGACCCCGCTGACATCAATCCATACATATACGCAGATAATGAGGGAAAGACACAGCGAGGATAAAGAATTGCGGGACTTTTTTGCAACAACTGTTATACAGTCAATACAAAATCTGGATAATCTCATAGACAAACTCGTGATTTTTTCAAGCAAGCCTGACTATAATTTTGACAAACAAGATGTAAATGCTATACTTAACCAGGCTAAAGAGTATATTTCAAAAAATATCAACCGCAATTATAAGATTTTAATAGAGCCGATGAATGAGCCTTTTTTCATCAGCGCTGATAAGAAGTTTTTAATAAAAGCGCTTTATTATATAATTCTAAGCATTATTGACAGGACGCCTGAAGGAACGGTTATTACAGTTGGTGCGGCAAAGATAATGTGGGGACTGCCGTCAGCGGAAATAGTGATAAGGTATGAGGGAAATGAACTTACAGAGGGCGAGAAACAGGATTTGTTAAAACCATTGCTGGATATAAGTAATCTGGGAACAGAATTAAATGTGCCGACGAGTCTTAAGATTATTGAAAGCCACAAGGGCAGTCTTGAAATAAAAAGCGGAAACGGCAATAATATTTTTGCTGTCCGACTGCCGGGCATAGAAAAAAGAAGCTCTGCGGCTTCAGTTGCGGGTCTATGACTCATAGAGCAGCGCACCTGCCTGCCTGCCGGCAGGTAGAGAAGGGAAAAGTGGAGAATACGGATAAGAAAAGAATACTGGTAATTGATGATGAGATGTCCCCGAGAGAGTCCGTAAAACTGGTCTTGAAGGACAAATATATTGTTTCTACTGCTTCAGGAGCAGCGGAGGGAATAGGGCACATGACGCAGAATCCTGTTGACCTCGTGGTGCTTGACATACAAATGCCGGGAATGGACGGTATCACAGCACTGCAGGAAATTAAAAAGAGGCATCCTGAGACTGAGGTGGTGCTGCTGACTGCATATGGCACTTTTGAACGTGCCAAGAGTGCGATGCGGTTCGGCGCTTTTGATTTTCTGGAAAAGCCATTTAATAATGATGATATGATAAAGGTTGTGGAGAGAGGGCTGAAAAGGAAATTTGACGGCGAGCATCTTAGAATGGAACGAGACGAGCTACTAAATAAAGCCAGATCCCTTGAGGATCAGGTAAGTAACGCCAGGCAGAATATAATAATGTCCTATGAGGGCACTGTTAAGGCGCTGATTATGACTATAGATGCGAAAGACCATTATACATTTGCCCATTCGGAACACGTTGCAAGATTATCAACATTAATAGCTGATGCTCTGGGTTTGACAAAAAATGTTAAAGACAAAATAAAGAACGCGGCATCTATCCATGATATAGGGAAAATCGGCATTGATGAGAATATCCTGAGAAAAAAAGGGCCTCTTACAGCTGACGAATTTTCAGAAATAAAGAAGCATCCTGGAATAGGCGCTGCAATTGTGCAGTCTGTGCCTTTTCTTGAAGATGCGATTCCGGTTATTCTTTACCATCATGAAAAGTATGACGGCACGGGATACCCTGAAGGGCTTAAAGGCAAGGAAATTCCTTTGAATGCAAGGATAGTTATGGTGGCTGATGCTGTTGATGCAATGCTGAATGCCCGACCGTACAGAGATAGCCTTCCTATGGGTACAATTTTAAGTGAATTGATAAACAACGCCGGAACCCAGTTTGACCCTGAGATTGTGGACCTCATATTAAAAGGGAAAGTATCGCTGAAGTAATCAATAATCACCCGATACTTCGGGACGAAGCAATCTTTCACTTCGTTTGAGAAATGCCTCATAAGTCGTAAGATAATTTGTCTGATTTTAAAGTCAGATTCTTCAATCCAAAATCCCGATACTTCCGACTTGCCTGTCGGTCTACCTTACGGGTTGTAGACGAGTCATCGACGAAATCCTGATGTTGCCGAAAGTGATTTAATATCATACAGTGAAATGATGGGGTCAATTCTTTCATATTGACAATGACAATTTTTCCTCAATCCTATTCAATATCTGCCTTAGTTTTCTGTCCTTCTGTATCTTCTCTGTTAAACGCTTTCTCCCTTGACTTACTGTGCTGTAGTCAACTCCCAATATCCTGCCAATCTCCACTCCGGTTAAACCACCTATCCTATATAATAAATCCATCACAATCTGTCTAATGCTTCCTTTTTCTACTTTTATCTCTTCTATGTTTTTACCAATTTCTTTTTCAACAGCTTCTATAATCTCTTCTTTTGCCTTGTACCTTTGTATTTCTCTTAAAGCTGGACATTCTCTATCCTTTTTGTTTTTTAAAAATTTCTCCCTTATCCATCCTATAAACTCTTCCCCTCCTAAAATGCTTTGCCCTATTATTTTATCTTTTATCTCAAGCCTCTCTGATATATCAGCGTATATTCTTTTTTTATATGCCAGTCGACCTCTATCATCATAGCCACCATATTCTTCTAACACCATAGCATAATCAATAAATTTTTCTTTTTCCCTATTGCTTATGTAGCCAGGTAAACTGCTCCATAAATAATCTCTCAGATATTGTATTTTTTCTCTTTCAGTTTCTCTTCCAAATCTTTTTATCCTGATGGGATTCAGATGTATATATCTGGAAAGCATGGAAAGATATGTTGCTTTGTCCACTAAAATACTTTTATATCTGCCCTGATACAGGTGTCCTGCCCTATTATGCCTTCGGTTGTGGTGGCCTGTATAGGTGATATTAAAATGCCGCATGAATTCTCCAAGATTTCCAAGAGGTGTCTCAATAAGCAGGTGAAAATGGTTCACCATAAGTACATAGCTGAATATTTTGATTTTATAAATCGTTGCTGACTGGCTTAATATCTTAAGAAATATCTTTCTGTCTATATCGTCCTTGAATATCTCTTTTCTTTCATTACCTCGGCAGGTAATGTGATACACTGCTCCGGGATACTGTACCCTCAATGGCCTGGACATGAGATTTTATATCATGTTTAATCTATTTTGTCAATATGAAAGAATTGACCCCTTTTATTCTAAATTATAACTGTATGTTGTGGCTTCTCCTCCAGAGGTTGAATCAAGCATGTTGCTTGAAGTTGAATAA
>ERZ1292633.6345-Hain-H41-02um-R1-6345-length-10341-cov-4_pt1 | contig 10341 bp, 12 predicted proteins | sample MGYA00564406_ERZ1292633 | MGnify/ENA primary metagenome ERZ1292633 (study PRJEB36523, sample SAMEA6512639) | groundwater metagenome | collected 2019-01-08 | study: AquaDiva: Metagenomics assemblies of 32 groundwater samples
TGTGCCTGAAAGGCTTTGAGAATTTCCACCCGCTCGGCCCTGACCTGCTCTGGCAATTTTTCGGCCACGGCGGCGAAGCGTTCAACGGCCGAAGCGATTTGATCGGCGTTGCTGACCAATTGCTGCACGGCGGGCATCGCCACCGTGTTTACGCTGAGCAGTTCCATCTGCCACCGGAGCAAGTTGGGCGTTTTTTGGGTGACGAAGAGCGCGCGTTCGGCGAGCAGGCGCGTCTGGGTGATTTCGCGCACGGCCGGGTCCATGCCGGCGAGCGGGTCCACCATGAGCAGGCTGAACACGCTTTCGGGTTTGGGGGCATCCACCTGAGTGGCCGCAGTCACCCGCAACGCAAAACCCAACGCGCGCGCCGCCAGCATGTTTTCCGGGTCAGGATTTTGCCGGTGCCACAATTGAATCGCCTCGCGCAGTTCCGCCTGTTGCGGCGGTTTCAGCACGGTGCTGGCGAGTTGCCAGATTTCCGTTTCGGCGTTCCGGCAACTTTCCACCAGCGCCCGGGCCGAGGTCCCGAAGACCTTCGGCTGCCAATGTTCCTCTATCACAGTCCGCATCACGGTGACGAAAACCGTCATGTCGAGCAGGTTGGCGACCGCGTTCGGACCGGTCGCGATGGCATAAATTTCGGCACTGAGCGCAATTTTCCAGCGCAGCACCTCGGCTCGTTCCAGCGCATTTGAACCGCGCTGGAGTTGGTCCACGCTGATGATGATGCGGGTCGAAAATTCTTCCGCGAAACGCAACACCTGCTGTTGCACCTCAACCGGGTCAGCCAGGCTTTTCTTTTGCAGGCCGGGCGTGACCGCGCGCACAGTCTGACCGGGAACTTCCACCGCCGTCTGAAACAACCGGCAACCGGTAACCAAAACCGCCAGGACGCCGCAGCAAAACAAAGGGCCATAAAAGGCTGCGTTTCGGAAGATTGCGGTTCCGCGTACCACAACCCGTAACCTCCCCCCGATCCCCCCGACCGCGGCCAGTCTCCGCCGACAATTAATCAAGGTAGCTGGTTTCATGACGACGCGTCGTCCTTGTCACTTGATTAGCGGCAACGATGCCGCCACGCGCAGGTCCAAGGCCAGATTGATCTGGTTTTCAATTTGGAAGAAACGCGCCGCTTTGGTGGCCGGCATGACTTTGGCAAACCTCTTGAAATACTTTCGCTTTAGATCGGTCCGCTTCGTTTCGTAGCTGAAACTCTCTTTCGCCAGCGCGGTCGCCTGTTGGTCGGTAATCGTGCCGGTGTTGTGAAGATTTGCGTAGCGCACGATCAGGGCAAGTTTCTGGTCGTTGAGTTTGCTGAGTTCCGCCTCGTATTCGCGATGCAGCGGCCAAAATTCGGCGGCTTCTTCCTCGGCCATCGGAAGATTCTCGGCGATAACGACGGCCTTCTGGGTCTTGAGGTCCGAACGCACCAGCTCAATGAAGGTGCGCAAATTGGCGGCATCAGGTTGGTCGGCGGCAGCACTGGCAAAACCAGTTTCATCAGTGGATTGCGCCACGGTACAAACCGCAGCGATACCCACAGCTAGGCTGGTCAATGTGAGTTTTGATTTCAGGTTTTTCATAGGAGTTGTATGGCGGGGAGTAAGATTAGAAACGGATTTTTACATTGCCTTAATTGCTAGCTTGCACGGTGACGGGTTGCGTGAGGGTAAATTCGAGCAACGTGCCAGGCGGAATGGTCACCACCTGGCCCTTCTTGAGCAGACTGGCGGTGGCCCCGATGGCCGCGCCCTTGGCCGCGCCATCGCCACCATCGGCAATCGCTCCAACCGCCGCGCCGAACGCCGCGCCGCCCATGGCTTTCTTGATGGAGGCTTCGCCAGCCTGTTGATAACCGCTGGTGGCAATGGTAATTGGATTTCCGCCGACAATTATCCGGGCCAGGCGGAGATCAAGTGCGGATTGGCCCAAAGCCCGCCGCGCCTGCATTGAACTCTGCACCTTGCCGTAAATGATTGTTCCCGCTTTGACCGCCACGATGCCGTTGACCACGAGATTGTATTCCAGCTTGGTGGTGAAGGTGGCGCCGGGCGCATTGCGGGAAGATATGCTGTCCATCATGCGCACGAGCAGGGTCGTGCCGTACGGCACAGTCACGGCGGAAGTGGCCGCAGGAGCCGGGGCCGCCGCTGGGGCTGGCGCCGCGACCGGGGGCGGCGCGGTGAAAGTAAGCGCGATGACTTGCGCGGTCGGCAGGACCTGTTGTCCCCCGCTGGTGTCGAACCGCACGGTGCCCGCGGTACCGCCAGCATATTTCCCGTTGAGCACAGTGCCGTTCTTGAGTTCGAGAAGATCGCCGCAGGCGGGCGTGGCCACGGCCAGGAGCGCGAGGAGAATTGGAAGGGGAGTTTTCATAAGTTTGATTTTGAGATGATGTGAGCAGGTAAAATTGATCCGGGTCATTTCAGGCGTTTGGCGACTTCATCCAGCAATCGCTGATAAGGTCGCCCGCGAAAGTCGGCGAGTTTGTGTTCATCCTCGAAGAATGAATCGCCCGCGCCGCTCACCATGAAGGCATGGGCTTGCAGGCGCTGCGAGCTGGGGCCGAGTTCAATGAGTTCCACCTTGACCCGCACCACCGTGACGGCGCCCGCCTGCGTTGCCACCAGCCCGTCGCGGGACAGGGTGTTGAGACGGCTGCCCTCCTTGTCGAAGATCAGTTCGCGACCACTGGCCAACGGGGTATAGCCGTCTTCGCGAAATACCGCGATGGTCGTATCCAGAATCTGCACCGCACTGCGATCGGAAATGACCACGGAGGCAAAACTGGCCGAGGCCGGTTTGCCCGCCGAGCGGCATCCCGCCCCGCCGAGAGCCACCAAAACAACGCTCAACAAAGCGCCGAGCCGTACGAAGAAAAAGTGATTTCTAGTTTTCATTGTTTTAGCGTCTGTGAAAATACCCCCAAGCCGCTCCGGCCAGTGCCGCCAAAGCGAGCACGACAAAAACGGACTTCATGATTGCCTTGTTGACCTTTAGCGCAATCAACAGCAAGACCACGCCAACCCCGAGCATCGTCCCGGCGGGAAGATCTCCGGACGTAAATTTTTCAATGAAATCGCTTAGGGTTTTCATAGCTGACCAGAGTCTAATCGGTTTCAGCGATTGAGGCGCAAATCCTGGAGGGCCGCATCCACTGCTTCCTGAATTCGATGGGCCTGCACTTCGGCGGTGGGATTGCGCAATAACGGACGCACCACAAACGAACGTTTAAGCAGCTTGTAGGTCTTCGCCTCAATGATATCAATCAAGAGCGTGCCCGCCTCGAAGCGGTTGGGATTGTTGCTGCTGGTGTAGGCTTCATGGGCCTTCTCCTGCAATCCGGCGGCGTCGCGACCGTAACCGAAATAAGTGCTGATGGCTTCCGTGCTCGCGTTGTTCCCAACGATGACGAGATACGCCACGATCACGTCGCCGTCCTGCGGCAGTTTGCTCAGGCCCCGACCGCTCAGATTCTGGGTAATCGAATCCTGAATCATCGCATGAACTTGTTGCCGCCGATCCGCAAACTCCGGCGCGGCACTAGTCACCCCACCCGCGATGAAGCTGTAACTGCTGGCCCGGATGGGGCCAGTGTCCACGGTGCTGGGCGGAGTGGTGCTGCAACCGGCGAGGAGCAGCGTGGTCAGGCCAAGGGTGAGGAAGAATATTTTTTCCACAGGAGTGTTTGTTTGTTGGGGTTGATGATTCGTGCGTGTTGCAAAATTTGTTGGAGCTAATCTTCAATCCGGACTTCAACTCTGGTTGAGCCACGCCCGCGCCGGGGCCAGTTCGGTCGGGGCAAAATATTCAATCGGGAACTGGCGCAAGCCTTGGGCGGTAAAAACCAGCGCCAGGGATTCCCATTTCTTCTCCCCCACCAGCGCCATCCTCACGATGTGTACATCGTTTTCCAGTTGGAACGAGATGTCACCCCAATCGCCTTCCTTCTCCCAGCCCTGAAAATCCTCCGCGATGACCAGAAACCTGATCTTGCCGTGTTTGCGGATTAATTCCGTTGCGGCGGCCTGCAAGGCGGTCAATTCGGGTTGGGTTAATTTGCCGCTGATGCGGGCGGTCACAATGCCCCCGGTGGATTCGATGATTTCAGCACTCATAGTTTTAGGATTCGGCGGTGCGGTGCGTGAGTTCGGGGTTTTATTTGTTCGGTTAAAATTGCAGGCGCACACTGGCGCCCGCAGACCAGCCGCTGAAGTCCTCCCCCCAGAAATAGGAGTAACCGAATCCGATCCACCGGACCTTCCAGACTTTGCCCGCCAGATCCAGGACGAGCCGGCCATTGACGGTATAAACATGATCTTCGTTGAGTCCATCGGCTGCGCCGCCGATTACCTCCGTGCGGGAGAAAAAGCCGCCAGTGTGCAGTTCCCGATTGAAGAGTTTCACGCCCAAGGGCACATCCACGTCGAGTTTGTTTTCCCAAGTGTGGGAATTGCCATCCACTGCCACCACGGGGGAAGAGCCGTCAAAGTTTTCCGTGTGGTAAAAATTATAGCGCGAGCCGAACGCAAAGGTCGTCCGACCCCAGAAATAATCGTAGCGCAAATCCAACGCCGGCACCACCGACCAGGTTTCCAACTCCCAGTCCACGAAGGTCCCGCTGGCGGCAGCTTTGATTGCGGCGCCGACCGGGTTCAGCGGGAAGAATTCATTCTCCATATAGCCATAAATGCCACTGAGCGTCGGCGTGAGGCTGAAGTTGTCCGTGAAATAGAACCGCGCGCCTCCGCCGAATTGAACCGCGAATAACTCGTAACGGGTCCGATTGCCCTGCAAGTAACCCGAGGGAAACTCGTTTTCGGCGATGCTGTGTCCGAGGTTGCCTTGCACCACCGGCGCCCATTTGATTCTACTCCCACCCAGCGAGCGGGGTTCAGCCACAATGCCGCCCCCGCCGAGTTTCGAAATACTCAGGTCTGCCAGATTACCGCCGCGAAAGGCATACACACCGCCCGCCGCCGCGTAGTCGCCGCCCAAAATTGTCACCGCTTCAACGCGACTCCCGATGACGTGCTGGAACTGTTCGATGGCGGCGGGAGGCACGATGGGTTGGGCTGCGGTGGATGCGATCATCCCGACCAGCGCCAATCCTGCCGCAACTCCCAAATGCCAGGGCCGGCCAGCCAAACGGCGAGGCTTCGGCAGGGATTGAAATTGGCGCGAGGTCATGGGTGGGCTAAAGCAGGCTCAGAATTGAAACGTTATTCCCACCTGTAAGCCATGCGTCGTGATGTCGTATTTGAACCGGCTCAAGCCGCTGCCGGTCTCGTAATCGGTGTAAACCCAACGATAGCCCGCTTGCAATGAGCACCTCTCCGTACACTGCCAGCTCAAAAACGGAAACGCCTGCCAGGTCAGATCCGAGCCGACCCCGAACCCGCCGACATCGCCTCGAAAGTTGAAGCTGAATTTTTCGCCCAGCGGCAATCGCACATTGGCGCCCACAATCGGATCCCACCATTCCTGCGTGCTCGTGGGATTGCGGCCAAAGGGACCACGGATTTCGCCCTTGATTTTGTTATAGCGAGCGCCCGCGAGCAGTTCAAATGCATCGCAGAAACGATAACTCAACGACGGCTCCACCACCCACTGATCCAGGTCCGCGCTGAACCCGTTCTTGGAGCCACCCAAGCCCATGTAGATGACATCGGCGGATACGGCCACCGGGCCGTAGCCCAAGCGCAATTTGCCCATCGCGCCGAACTCGAGGTTTTCCAGAATGTCGGCGAAGCCCATATCCACGCTGGCAGTGTTGGGCCCGACCCCGACCTCGCCTGTCATGCCAGCGGCCAAGCCGTAGAGCGAGGCGTCGAAGGTCCATTTGTCGGCATGAGCCGGACTGGGCAGCGAAGTCAGGGTGAGGGTCGCCAGTATCAAACTGATTGGCGCGAAGTATTGGATACGTTTCATGATGTGAGTTCTTGTTTGGTTTTGGACGTAATTAGGGGTTCTCCACCCGGTTGGTGAGTGATTGTGATGAAAATAATTGGACCGCCAGGTTCACGGGTTGCCTTTGGTTGCTTGCAGCGCTTTAGCCAGGCGCTCCAATTCCAACGACCAGCAAAAGAGGGAGAACAACACCACCAACATCAGGAACACCCGGTGTGGTGGCAGCGACAATTGCTCGAAGCGTAAAAAGAACACGACTGAAAAAGTGGAGCTGGCCAAAATGAAACTCAGTCGCGCCACGAATGCGGTCAAATGACCGAGCACGACATAACCGCTCGTGGGGAGCGGGGGTTGCAGCCACACGCGCAGCCAATAGGCAATCTGCATCACCAAGCCGGACGCGACCGCCCACCAGATAATCCCGGTGAGCGGTTGATGATTTTCAAAATCGCTCACGAGTTGCCGGTAGAACGGCACGCCATTCCCCAGCACGATGACCGCGCCGACGGTTTGCAGGGCGAGCAACACCCAATAGACCTTAGGGCGCGAAGCGCACCGGTTCGGAGGAATAATTGCACCGCTCATGATTTGAGAATTGCGTCGGGTTTTGCTTGAGGCTGAAGCAGCACCACAGCTTTTGTAATGAAATGCCGTAACTGCCGCCGGCCTTCAGTGAGGCGCGGTCCCGGTTTCAACCCCGGCGCCTTCATCTGTGATCGCATGTCCGTCGCCTTCAACCAGCACCGCGCCCTTGCCATCCTCAGAACCCATGACTGGTTTGCCATGCGCCAACCCAACCTTGGCGACATAAATCAACGCGAGCGGTTTGGCGGATTCCTTGCCCAGCGCGTTCAGACGCTCCTGCATCGCCACCACTTTGTCCGGATGTGCGGCGGCGAGGTTGTTTTTCTCATAGGGATCTTCGGCGAGGTTGTAGAGGTCCACGCTCGTGGGAATCAACGTGCGCCAGATGAGTTTCCAATCGCCTTGGCGAACAGCACCGCGGAACGGTTCGACATTGTAGATGATTTCGGAACGCGGGGAGGGTTTGCCATCGGCGATGGTGTCCCAGACGTTCACGCCATCGAGCGGCTTGCATTTGGCGGTGGACGCACCGGCCAGCGCGGCCAGCGTGGGATAGAGATCCACTGCGTGAATGATGCCGTCCACGGTCTGGGCCTTGATCTTGCCGGGCCAATTGGCGCAGGCGGCCACGCGCGTACCACCTTCAAACAGCGAGCCTTTGCCGTCACGATAAGGGCCGTTGTCGCAGGGGATTTTAATTTTGGATAAATCGGCCATCTGCCCGGCGAACATGGCGTTCTTCGTCCCTCCGTTGTCGCTGTGGAAAATAATGAGTGTGTTGTCGCGCAGCCCCTGCTTATCGAGCGCGGCGATCACGCGACCAATCTCGTCATCCAGACACGCGACCATGCCAGCGTAAGTTCGTCGCGTTGGATCTTCGATGTTCTTGTAGCGATCCACGTATTCCTTCGGCGCTTGATACGGCGTGTGCGGGGCGTTGAAAGTGAGGTAGAGGTAGAACGGTTTGTCCGCGCTCTGTTGATTGATGTATTTCACGGCATCGGTGCCGATGAGTTGGGTGGTGTAACCCTTTTCCTTTACCGGCTTGTTGTTGCGGAACCAATCGAGCACGCCGGCGTCGCTGTGCTTGTAATAATCCAGTTCGCCGATCATCGCGCCGTATTGGTAATCGAAGCCGCGCTGCTTGGGCCAATACTTCGTGTCTGCATGGCCGAGATGCCATTTGCCGATGATCGCGGTCTTGTAACCCGCGTCCTTGAGGCATTGCGGCATGAGGAATTCGCTCGTGTCGAGGCCGTAACCAGCCGGGCCGGGAATGACAATCGTTTGCAGCCCATAGCGGAATGGGTAGCGACCGGTCATCAGCGCAGCGCGCGTGGGCGTACACATGGGCTGCACGTAGAATTGCGTGAACTTCGCGCCGTCGGCGGCCAGCCCATCAATGTTGGGCGTCTTGATGTCGGTGGCGCCGTTGAAGCCGACGTCCTTCCAGCCGAGATCATCGGCGACGATGTGGACGATGTTGGGTTGTTTCCCGGCCGCCAGCGTCGGCAGCGCCAGGCTGGCCGTCACCAGGGCCGTGAGAACGGTTGTTAGCAGCGTTTTGATTTTCATCGTTTTACTTTGGGGTTTTGATTTGAATTGGGTTGGAACAGTTCCGTCGTTGGTGCGCCTGAAAATTCATGTCGCGGTGCGGGCCGGCGCACTCAACAGCCAGTTAATGCTGTCGAGCAACGCCTGGTCATCCACGGGTTTGCGGAAGAACGCCACCGCCCCGAGTTCGCGGGCGCGATTGCGCGATTCGTCGTCGTCCTGCGCCGACAGCGCGATGACGGGAATCTTCTGACCGCGCAGGCGCAGACGTTGCTGGACATCGTGACCGGTCAAGCCCGGCATGCGGATGTCCATCACCACACAACCTTGGGCATCCTCGGGAAGCCCGGCCAAAAACAATTCGCCCGAAGCGAAGGCTTCCGAGTTGAGCCCCTCGGAACGAATGAGCCGGCCCAAAGCCCGACGAACGGAATGGTCGTCGTCCACGATGTAGATTTTGTAGGCTTCGTTTTTCACGCGCAGGCGGACGCAATGCGTCGCGTCCGAATGGCGGCAGAGTAAACTGATGTAGGAGTAAGACTATTGGACCTTGGGCCAATAGGGGGAATTCACCGGCGCGTGGCAGCACCGCATCAGGCGCAACTTACTTGGATTCCAACAGACCAAGTTTCGTGGCCAGCGGTACCAGTTCGGCCAGCGATTGGACCTGCATTTTTTCGAAGACGCGGGCGCGATGGACTTTGATGGTCTTTTCCACGGTGCCCAAATCGTCTGCCACCTGCTTGTTAAGTTTCCCGGTCACGATTTGCGCCATGACTTCGCGCTCGCGCGCGGTCAGGGTCGCGAAGCGCAGTTGTATGGCGGTAAGTTCCGCGAGCGCCTTCTGATCCAGCCGGGTTCGTTCAATCGCGCGCGCCACGGCATCGAGCAGGTGTGTGTCGTCGAAAGGTTTCGGAAGAAAGTCCACCGCGCCATCCTTCATGGCCCGGACGCTGGTGGGAATATCACCGTGACCAGTGATGAAGACGATGGCCAGCGGTGATTGAAGTTCGGCGAGCCGGGCCTGCAAATCCATGCCGGTCAATCCGGGCAGGCGTAAATCCAACACCAGACAGGCAGCGATGTGGTGATGGCGATCACTGGCGAGAAACTCCAGCGCCGACGGAAACATTTCGACCTGATAACCGGCGGATTTGAGCAAGCGCGCCAAACTGCGGCGCACCGAGGCGTCGTCATCCACCACAAAAACCGTTGGGGCTGGCTGCGTCATGTTCAGGCAATGGTTTTAGCCACGGGCAAAGTAAAATGAAAGGCCGCCCCGCCGGCAGGATTATTTTCCGCCCAGATGCGGCCTCCATGCGACTCGACAATGGAGCGCGTCACGGACAATCCCATCCCCATCCCGTCCCGCTTGGTGGTGAAAAATGGATCAAAAATGGCGTTGAGCTGGTCGGGCGAAATGCCCGCGCCGCAGTCCCGAACCGTCACGCGAACGAACTGGGATGATTCCCGCGTCGTCGCCACTGTCACGAGCCGCGCCGCCACGGGATTTCCGTTCAAGGCGTCGAACGCATTAAGCAACAAGTTGATTAGGACCTGCTGCAATTGGATACGATCGCCGTGAACGGGCGGCAGATCGGACAGCAGTTCCAAGCTGACGCGGACATTGCGCGCCACGATGTCGCCGTGCAAAAAGCCCACCACTTCGCGAATGGTGTCGCCCACGTCGAGTTGCGTGAAGTCCGGCTCGCTGCGTTTGACCAAGGCGCGCAGATGCCGGATCACATCGCGGGCGCGCGTGGTGTCGTAGGCAATATCCTTGAGGATTTCGCGAAACTCCTCCAGGTCCGCCTGGCCGGAAGCCATGAACCGCTGGGCCGCCTGGGCGTTCGTGAGAATGGCGGTCAATGGCTGGTTCAACTCATGGGCCATGGAAGCCGAAAGCTCCCCCATGATGGAAACGCGCGCGACATGCGCCAGTTCCGCACGTTGCCGCTGGATTTCCGCGTCGGCCTGTTTGCGCGCCGTCAGATCAATGCACACGCCAAGCAAGCGCGTCGCCGGGCCGGTTCCGTTGCCGGTCGCCACGCCCCGGGCCCCAATCCAACGTGTGTCGCCAGTCGGCAAACTTACGCGATACTCCGCCTCGTAAGCCGCTTTTTTTCCCAATGCGTGCTGCACCGCCTGCTCCATCCCCACGCGGTCGTCAGGATGCACGCGGGCCGCAAAGGCAGCGAACGGGACCGGTTCATCGGGTGTAAACCCAAACAACGCGCGGCACTTTTCGGTGGCCCAGATGGCATCCTGGCGCACGTCCCAAACCCACAAACC
>ERZ1292633.6346-Hain-H41-02um-R1-6346-length-10339-cov-7_pt1 | contig 10339 bp, 7 predicted proteins | sample MGYA00564406_ERZ1292633 | MGnify/ENA primary metagenome ERZ1292633 (study PRJEB36523, sample SAMEA6512639) | groundwater metagenome | collected 2019-01-08 | study: AquaDiva: Metagenomics assemblies of 32 groundwater samples
CGCTGCAGGCGCACGAGACCTCGGAGGAGCTGAACAAGATGGGCGCACGCGACGCGTTGGTCGTCCGTGGCCACCTCGCCAACCAGGTAGAACCGCGCGATGTGGCCACCGTCTTTGGCTCGTCCGCGAGCTCATACGTGAACTCGCAAGGCGACATCGTTCATCCCGCAGATTTGCTCGCAGGTTTGCAACAGGATCAGGTCCCCGCAGCACAAGAAAGTGATTGCCCGTTGACCGCCGAGTTGTTGAAACTGGTGTCCGTCGGCGCACCGGTCGTGCACCACCGCATCATTATCGTTGCCGGAGAGGCTCCCGCGCCGCTAACCGTCCCCACGGATCCCACGGCAACGTGCATCTTCATCCCCACGAGGCACTTTACGCAGGCTCTGTACCCGCTTGTGATTCCCGAGTCGCCGGGGAACACCGCGGCGCCGATTGACTGCGGTTTGTTCATCGATCCAGCTTCGCCGACCTTGTGAGGAGTTCATACGGGATCGCGTCCCAGATTGTTGGCACAGCAGAAGGTACCGCGTTGCAGAATGTTGGGGTGCAGCGCTTTGAAAGTGTTTACTAACAATCTACCATACAATAAATGGGGCCACGCTTAAAATGACGGTGCGGGAAAAAAGTAGGATTACATATACCGTGCCCTAAACAAAAGGATTGGATGCCAATTTTGCGTCGCAGCCTGAATTTTTTTCCGAGAATATGTCTTTGCGGCCCCCCAAAATGGAGGCCGCCGCTTGTTGATCGATGCAGACGACGGCGACGTTTGCTGTTTCGACGAAACACGCGACGTCGCCGTCCCTCCAAACGTGGTGGTGGTGTTTTGGTTCACGCCAAAACCGACGCTTGACGATGTGTGCGAGGAGGCGCCACGAAGCTCCACCGGGCGGTTGTGCTATGTCCAACGCAAAGCCGTACCCGGCAATCTTTTCACAGCAGTCGGGAATGTGTCACATGACCTTTTTTTGTTTCCGGCGGACGATCCCTCACCTCGTCCTGGAGGTGGTGGGGCCCTATTGCGAAATGGTTGGCTCCCGTTTTCCATGGTGTGTGTGACTTGCACTTTGTTAAGGGGGGGGGATCGATTCGAATTTTCGATATGTCTTCTCGAGAGACCGAGTGGCAAGAAATTTCGTTGTCTATGGCTTGACCTGTTTCTTCAGTTCGAGAGAGTCGAACAATGTACGTCACCAATGATAAGCGAATCCACACATCCCAGTGGCACTAGGGCGCTGTTGTTGGGAGGGTGAGTGTGAAGCTGTTTGTTTTGGCCACCACACTTCCCAAGCTGCAGCGCGCGCGAGGGCGTCGGTATAATGTGTGAAACGCACAACATGTTCGTACCGCAAGCGATCAGTCAGCCGACGACGTTGAATTCCGGCAGTCTGCTTGCGGTCGTGTTTAGCGACATCGCTCGGCAGCAGCAACCATCTCCCGTTGCGGATAGTTGCGCGGCCGATGGCCCAAGTGCCACTGAGCGAGGGGCCAACAAGCGACTACGAGACGACCCTTCGCAAGCACCGCCTGGGATGGCAGCGCCACCGTGCCGAGTGCCGGCGGCGATTGCACCAGCTATTGGTGCTGCTCTGCCATCGGGCGCAGTGTTTCCCTCGCGACCACCAATCCTCAAGGGCTCACCGACTGACCCAACGTCAAGTGCTAACGGTAACCTGAAGGCGGCGACGACGACGATTCACGCCCGGTTGTCGCCGCTTGAAGCCCCGTCGGTCTCTCCGGGTGTGGCCTCGACGAGCCGCTCGCCACTGAGTCCGACAGGTTCCGCAACCGGTGGCGGCCCGCGACCTGCGGCAAGTCCGACGAGCGCCGGGACGACGACGGCAACTCCACGATCATCCTCGTTCGCCGTCAGCGGAGCGTCTTCGGCGCAAACGGCCGCCGCACGGCAACCGTCGTCGACGACGTCATTCGCGGATCGGATTTTACCGAAAATTTTGAAGCCTCTCCAAATGCGTGAGGGCGCGACGCTACCCGAGGCGGAAGTTCTAGCCGTGTCACGCGACATCGCCACCGCTGTGAGTGGCCACGGTACCAGCGCCGCCGACATTGTCCGCCGCATCGTTTCCGCGCTTTCTGACCCGCTCAATGAGGCGCTTCGGGAAAGCGTCCGTCGCGGCGACATCACCCCGGTTGCGCTCGCGGACATGTCTGAGCACGACTTGGCGAACCCCAAGGATCGGCAGGAAGCCGACGCCATTCGTCAGGAGCGCGCGAAGGGGCGCGATGTGCAAGCGCTGCAGCTCGCGATGGCCACCCCGTCCTCCTTTTTCCCCTGTCCACGGTGCAAAGCACGTCACGCCAATCTTGTGGAGCTGCAAACGGCGAGTGGGGACGAGCCCACCACGAAATTTCTTTGCTGTCTCAAGTGTAACTACAATTGGAAAACGAGATAATAATCGATCTCCCCTCCTCCAGTGCAGTCAATCAACCTCGGCCCTATGCGCAAGGTATCGAGACGCTTCGTTGTGACAAGAAGAACGTTTCTGCAACGATGCCCCCCCCCCTGTTGTTGACTACCCGCCATCGGGTTGATGCGTGGCGCTTGACTCAGATCGCGGGGAGGGCAACGTGTGGGTCGTGCTGATCTCAGCCCTCTGCGACTCACTTTTAGCAGACACATCGAGCGTTGTGATCGCACTACAATGGCCGCCGCGCCCGCAGCCGCCGGTGCCGGCGCCGTGCCCGGCGACGTCGACACGCACGTGGAAAACACGAATGTCAAGGTCATGGTGCGTGTCCGGCCATTCAACCGCCGGGAAATGGACTTCAGCTCAAAGAAGAAGGAGCAACTTCGCAGTGTGGTAAAAATGCGCGATCAGACCTGCGCCATCGTTGAGTACATCACCGACGACAAGGGCTTCGTGCATGAGCAGGAACGAGAGGCATTTCAGTTCGACGAATGTTTTTGGTCCATTCCGGTCGAACAAGACTTCAGCGCCGTGACCTTCGCCGATCAGGCCTACGTGTACAAGCGGTCGGCGTTTCAAGCGTTGGCTGCGGCCCTGAAGGGATTTAACGTTTGTCTTTTTGCCTACGGTCAAACGGGCTCTGGCAAGACGCACTCGATGCTTGGGTCGCACGACGATCCCGGGTGCTCGCCTCGGCTAGTCGATGACCTCTTCCTGTCCGTGAACAAGCAAATCGCCACGACGCCGACGACGAAGTTCATCGTGGAGTGCATGTTCTTTGAAATTTACAACGAAAAAGTTCGCGACTTGTTCAACAAAAAGTCCAAAGAAGGAGAGTACGACCCACCGAAAATCCGGCAGCACCCTACCAAGGGCGTGTACGTTGAAGGTCTGCAGCGCAAAGAGGTCCCCGACAATGTGACCACGAAGGCCCTGATCGAGAAAGGGACCAAGGAGCGCGCCATGGCGGAGACGAAGATGAATCTGCACTCGAGCCGTTCGCATGCTATCTTTCAGATCCGCCTGATTCAGAACGACGCGCTGAAGGGGACGCAAAAGGTAGCCGTGATCAACTTGGTCGACTTGGCTGGCAGCGAGAAGATTAAAAAATCGGAAGCGGAAGGCGACACCTTCATTGAAGCCACGAACATCAATCAATCTTTGAGCACCCTGCGAAAGGTCATCGACGCACTCATCGAAAACGCGATGCCAGGAAAGCGTAAAAAAGTGGTCGCACCGTTCCGCGAGTCGGTGCTGACGTGGGTCCTCTCGGACTCGCTCGGAGGCAACTCCAAGACCCAAATGATCGCCACTGTGTCCCCTCACGTCTCAAACTTGGAGGATACGCTGGGAACGCTGCGATACGCGCTCAAAGCGAAGGCGATTGTGTGTTCCGCACGCGTCAACGAGGAAAAGAGCGCCGAGATGGTGAATGCGATGCGCGACGAGATCCTCAACCTGCGAAAAGCGCTGTCATCCGGCGGGTCGCTTGGCGGGGCGGTGCCGGAAGACATCGCCAAGGACATCGCGGAGAAGGAGGCCGAATTGAAAAAGATGGACGAAACGCAAAAGCAGATGACGGAGATGCTCGAGGAGTCGAGGAAGATGCAAGCTCAAGCGGAGACGAAGCTCGAAGAGGTCGCTCAGCAGCAGCAGGAGCTCATTGTCCAGGTGACCGAGCACAAGCGGGAAAAATTCGCCACGGCGTTTCGAAACGCGTTTCTGATTGCCAAGGACCGGCGCCGGGAGGAGGTGTCGACGCAGGAGCTCGTGGACACGAAGAGCGAGCGGGACACGCTGCGATCCCGGTGCGACCAGATGGAGGCGGTACTCGCCGACGAACGGGAGACACTACAGACGACGTCGTCGCGACTTCAGATCGTGGACAAGGAGCTGGACGAACTGCGCACCACCACGGAGGCCGAAATCGGCCGACTGACGAAGTCGGTGTCCACGCTCAACGCAGATAAGTTGGCCCTCATGGAGAGCTTGACGGTCAAGGAAAAGGAGCTTGCCGGCAATGTGATCAAGTACGCAGACGTCGAAGCACAGTTAAAGGCCGTCCACGAGGATGCCATGGGCATGGGCTCGCTGCTCGAGGCGGAGCAACAGGAAAAGCTGCGCGTGAAGGAAACGATGCAGCTCGCCGCCATGCAAACGCACGCCCAACTTGACGAAATGCGAGCCAAAAAGGATCGCTACAAGTTGATGGCCAACGAAGAGCGCACGCGGGCGACCGCGTGGAAGTCCGCGGCCACCGAGCGCTGGGAGAGCGATCGCGTTCAGCTCCTGGGCACGGTGAAGGCGCAACAGCAAGTCATTGATGAAAAGACTGGGCTGATTGAACTCATCTCTGGCGAACGGGACGCCGCTAAGCAACGGGCCGCAAGCGCTGAGAAGCAGGTGCTCATCATGGAGCAGCAAATGAAGGTTCTGCACGAGAGCCTGCGTGAGTACCAGGAGGCGTCGATGCAGTGGATGCAGGACCACGCGCAGCTAGAGAGGGACTTGTCGCGGCTCCGCATGCAGATCGATGTGTCGCGAGGTAACGCGCATGGCGGCGTGGGTCCGCTGACGTCGTCTGGGCACCGCGGAGCGTTCGCGTCGGCAGCGCGAGGATCCCCTACGACATCCCTGCTTCCAGCGTCGCCCTTGGAGGCCCTCGCCTCGACCCCCCGTCGCGCCCAGAGTCCTACGGCTTCGACGACGTCTCCGTACGTTCGGCAGCCGATCGTTCGAGCCGCCTCGCCCAGTGACAGGGTCGGCCGCAGTCCTATCAGCGCAGCCGCGGAAAAACCTTTGTGGCGTCTCGCGACCCACTGACGTGGGAGTCGAACGGTCGCCACTGGTTGGCGTTTTTTTCCCCCCTTTCGTGGTGCCACCCAGAAATCAGCCACAGGTTGTGCGGACCTATGACCACTACGAAATCGCACCCTCTTCCAACCCCGTCCCTCTTCCTGTACCGTTCGATCAAAAAAAACCCCAGCAAACACACATACGTCTTTGTGCAAAACGCCTCAGTCGCTGTCGCTCTTCGCCCTCCTTTGTGTGTGTGCGTGTCGTCGTGCGAGTGCTCAGTGTCGAGGTTGGAGCGCCGCCATCGTCCCCAGACGGACACCGCCTCTCCACGAGTGGTGTGTGCACACCTCGTCGAGGCCTGTTGGGGACATTTTTGTAGCAGCACACCAGTAGCCCCTCGTCCTCCTCTCTTTCGCCTGGGGGCCGTTGTGCCTTTCCGTTCCCTCTGCCCTCGTCAGGGTTAACATCATGCCGCAGGTCGCGCCGATGGCGGCTCACCTGTTGCCGGCAAAGCGGCGTGGACACCCGGAGCTGCACTCGTCGAGCTCACCAGCCGTTCCCCGACCGATCCCCGTCTCGTACATGCGACCGCGCGTCGCGCCGGTGATCGCCTCCCCTCCGCCGGGAGTGTACGACGTCCCCTTCCTGCCCGTTCGCCTGTCTTGCTCCACCAGCGGCTGCAGCGTGCTGATCACGCGGGACGGCACGGTGCCCTACGTGAATAGCGACCGGGAGCACGGCTTTCGGTGCGAGTCGTATGACCCTCATGACGTGAAGCGATGCATGGTGTTCATCTCCGGTCGCGGCGTGCACGTCCTCACGCTGGTGGCGACGGCTCAGGGACTGGTGGAAACGGCGCCGCTTGTCTTGCGGTACAAACTGACCCTGTCCGACGGGCCTCGAACGGCGAAAGGGGGGGCTCCTTCGTCGTCGTCGTCTCTCCACGGTGACTGGAGCCACGAACCTCAAGGCGCCTCGCCGCCATGTCGTCCAGGGACGAGCGTTGGGACCACGCGCCATTCGCCAGCATCCAACACCATGAACGGAGAAGGGATAGCGTCGGACGACGCCGCCCTCGTAGCCGCGGGTGAAGGGGGAACAAGCCGCCCCCCGCGTCCGAAGAGCGTTCACAGCGCTTCGGACAAGGCTTACGCGGCGCAGCTCAACCGCATCTTTCACCGAGCCGCCTCGACGCGGCCCATGACGCCCGTCGAGCAAGCCAGGGCGTCCCGCGGCGGGGCCCCCGTCACCCTCGCACTAAAGGACGCCGTGTCCACGGAAGACCTCAGAACGATGATGCGTGACGGCAAGTCGATCGTTTTGTTTGAAATTGGGAAAGACAACTCAGGTGGTGTGTCCCGTGAGCCCTGCTTTAGGAGGGTCGTCACACCGAGCATGTCCGTGAGCGCCCCTCGGGGGTCGAAAACGAGCGCGTACCTTCGGCAGCAGCTTGACGCCGCATACTTTCGCTCGTCATCCTACCGCCACCCCATGACCTTACAGTCCGATGCCCTGTCCGACGTGGCTTCGAACGCGATGGACTACGCTGGCAACCCGCCGCTGCAGGATGCCATGACCAGCTCGGCGGGCGGTGGTCGCTCGCCGTATCCCATCCCAGCTAGCTACCAGTCCTACGGTGCCGGTGCACTCGTTCCGGTGAGCGCGTCGCAGCGACAGCGCCTGACGCCGATGTTCGCACCGGTTCGCACAGATGACACGGTGGATCCGCACCACACCTCCTCGAATGAAGAGGTCGTCACTTATCCGACGCCGTCAGTGAGCGGTAGCCGCCTTGGGCAATCTTCTCCCGTCCGAGGCACCGGATCGCGAGCGGCGTCAAGGCGATCCTCCCCTCAATGGGCTCGCACCGAGGCAGCATCAAAACCAGCTGCAGCAGCGCCGCCGGCCACGGACCCAAAGGGAGGGGCAGCGATGCCGCACGCGGGAGGCGCCGACACGGACGATAGTAGCTACCGCGCGCTCTGTTGGTTCGACCACCGCTTCCAGAAAGCGCTCAACGGTTTAGTAACGAATCCGCTGGATGGCGACCTCGAGGATGGCGCGGCCGACCAGCGATACTTGGCCACGTGCGCCGCCATGGTCCAAAAGCAGGCGTCATTGGGGGGTGGGGCGAATGACGCGAGCGGCAGCGGTGCAGCGGTCGGCTCGGGAACCAATATACGCAAGAAATCGGTGTACTCACTGTTCCCGCCGTCATCCGCCGTCTTGTCCGGCTCGTCGTTGACGGACATCGCCAGCGACAGCCGTCGTTTCGTGGCCGCCATCGCTGCCACCACGACACCCGGCGTGGCGACCACGTCCGGCTGGCGGCGCCTCTTGGCACTGGTGCCAGTAAGGGCGGTGGCGACGGCCATCGGCAACCGCTCCTCCGTGACCATCGCGGAGCTGTCACGCCTGGCACAGCTGTCCTCGACGAAAGAACAACTTCAACTGGAGAAGCAGCTTCTCGCGGACTTGAAGTTGGTCACGGGCGTTCCTCACCATGCGCAGGAATACCAGGCCAGGGTGGACGGAAGCTTAGGGGCTGGAGCCGCGGTTCAGTGCCCTGCCAGCCCACTGCTGGCGCTCCTACAGTACATCACCTGGGCGACGCGAAGCGTTCCGGAAGCGATTTTATGGTACGCTGCAGTTTTCTGGGACGCCGCGGCTCTCGTTCCGGAGCTGCTCGCGACGTTACAGGAAGAACAGCGCCACCAGGCGTCTCCGCCACCGACGCACCCGGACTCCCTCTTGGCGGAGTCCATGCGGTCCCCGCCGGCGGCTGCATCTCCAAGTGGGGCCGCCACACCTCGGCAGGTGCCCAAACTGGAAATGTGGACCGTTCTCGAGGCCTACCGGCGCACGCGCGGTAACCACCCGGACGTCGTGGGGGCTCTGCAGGGAATCGCCGGCGGAAGCATCGCCCCTCCGCTGTGGGACGCCCAGGGGGAAGTTGGGGCCGAGGCTCTTCTCCGGCGATGGCTGGAGTCACACAAAATCGTGCAAGCGAGTTTTGCTACCATGTCCAATCCTGCGCATCCTGCGTACGCGGCCGTCCTTCCACTGGTGACTGTGTGACGACACCGACCGACGGCGGCCAGTTGAATTATCCATGGTGATGGCTCGCTCTCAGCTCTCGAATATCACTTTTTGCGTGTAGACATTTCCCGATCCACTCACCCCTCTCATACCGTACCGCGACACCGCCTGACGAATAAATTTACATTCGCTTTGCCACCGGTGTCGATGAGTTGTGTTTATTTTTGGGGGGGGGAATGAGTAAGAAGCAAAAGGACATTTTTCGGGGGAAATTCGTTGTCGCGACTGCAGCGTCATGAAAGTGAAAGTTATTTGGTTTGCGACGGGGAACGCCTCCGTTTTCGAGGAGGACGATCGACTCCTGGGGCCCAGCACGACGATCGGCGAACTCAAAGGTTTGGTTCAAATCCGCTTCGGCTTTAAGGCGCCGTTGCTCGTTGCCATGTATAACCGAAACGTGCTCGACAACTCCGTCACGCTGCGCAGCCTCGGCATCGTATCGAGCGAGTCGACCATGTCCGACGTGAACGGCACCGCCGTCCGCCTTCAGATGCACGCCTTTTCCGAGAGCGAACTCGACGACGACGACAAGACGAGCTCGGCTGACGACGAGAAGATTCACGAGTTCACCCACGAAGACTTCTTAAAAGTGTGTCAAATGCTTGGAAAGTCGGTGGAGGTCTCCCGAGACCGATTGGACGCGGTTAAAGCCGAGGGCGCACCCCGTATGAGGCCGCGATTCCTGGATGAACGCCCCCACGGGTCCGCGGAACCACCCGCCGCCGCTGCGCCAGCGGGACCGACGGGCGTGGCGTCGACGGCATCGTCGGGGCAGCAACGGGGAGGGGGCGTCGTCGCACCGGGGTCGGTCCCCGTCGAGCGGATATTGCGCAATCTCATGCACGGCCTGCGCACCGAAACCGCCGAGCAAGATTACGCTCTCACAAGCTATCCTGGGGCCACAGAGCCGATGAACTTCTGGGACATGCGTTGCGCCGAGCCGCACGTCGGTCAGGCGATGGCACAAGCACTGGAAATCTCAGCGCCGAACCGCAATAGGGATTCGTTGGACTTCGTCAGCTTGGAGCTATTCTTCTTTGGAGAGTTCACCCAGGTCAACGACGCAGCTCTTCGGGAGGCGGTGCGACGCATGCTGGAGGCGAAAGGCTTCACGTCACAGCTATTCCCCGCTGCGGCGCGCGAGGCAGGCTGCATGTACCCCTTGATCGCGGTACCTGTTTCTATGACCGAGCAGGAAGCCCGCCGATTGGGTGAGGCGGTCTTCGAGGGGTTCGGACGTATGAAGGGCATCGACGACGCGCATCACGGCAGCGGCGACGACGCGGGGAGCGTTCAACGGGAAACCGGTATGGGCGGTGCCTCCGCGGCGGGACAACCGCCAGGTTGCGTGCTGCAGTAGTAGCTGACTGGAGCTGCAACCGAGAAGCGCGCACTCCTCCATTGATATTCCCTCCGGCTGCGTCCCAAATGGCACCTGCGCGCCGCTCGTCGCTCCTTTACTTAACACTACGTTGCCAAGGTTCAAAATTCGGCACACATTCTTTCGAATTTCACAAGTTTCATTTTTCTTCTCTCTCTCTCTCGCTCTGTCGGTTCTACACACCTCTTTCATGCGGTCGGGAGCGGTGGAGGTCTCCTTCACCTCTTCTCTCTCTTTATTGCCTTCTTCGTCCTGTTTACCCGCACGACGACGACGGCACGTCGTGCCGTGTGGAAGGGGAAGGGACGGGAATGATCCCCGCGGTACGAGAGAGATGGTTCGCATCCGCATGCCTGCATACTGCTTTGACCTCCGCACTTTTAGATAGCGCATTTACCCCCCCCCCGACACCAGCCACGATACGTATAGCTCTTGCGTGCGGTGGGTCGCTGTGTGCTGACACTAGTGGGAGTTGATCGGCCGTATTGGTCGGCGAACGATATTTTTTCGACGAAAAATTTTCAACTGATTTCTGAGAGGGTGGAAACGGCCTGTCTCCACTACCTGAAATGACACCTTTGCTAACTGAGTCGCATCTGGCCGTCCGCTGAGCCACGGCGAATCATAG
>ERZ1292633.6347-Hain-H41-02um-R1-6347-length-10339-cov-6_pt1 | contig 10339 bp, 12 predicted proteins | sample MGYA00564406_ERZ1292633 | MGnify/ENA primary metagenome ERZ1292633 (study PRJEB36523, sample SAMEA6512639) | groundwater metagenome | collected 2019-01-08 | study: AquaDiva: Metagenomics assemblies of 32 groundwater samples
TTAACATGAGTTTTATTTCTGTTAAACTTTTCTCTTGCCATTTTTATTTACTCCTAAAACATTTTATTGGGTTAGTTTAGATTTAACAAGCCTTCGACGAGACTTGAACTCGTGACCTCATCCTTACCAAGGATGTGCTCTGCCAGCTGAGCTACAAAGGCAAAGTTAAAATGGGAGGAGCGGGATTCGAACCTGCGTACTCGAAGAGGGCAGATTTACAGTCTGCTGCCATTAACCACTCGGCCATCCTCCCAAATGCTGAAATTTTAAAAGCCGATGATGGGAATCGAACCCGCGACCAGCTGATTACAAATCAGCTGCTCTACCACTGAGCTACATCGGCATAAAATCAACAGAGTAATTTATAACAAGAAAGTACCTTAATGTCAAGTGAATGATTCATTTAAGTTTACATTTTAAAATATTATTAGTTATTTTTTTTAGGTTTTTTAAATAGTAAAAACCATACAAATATGATGATTGGGGATATTTTAAGTAAAATAATATTTCTATTATAAATTTTTACATTTTCCATTAAAGATTTATTAGTACTAATATACCAATCGATTGATTCTTTTAATTGTTTTTTCCAATTAGTATCTGGTAAATAATTTAATTCTGTTTTGGCTTTAGAAATATCATAACTAAAGTTATTAGAAAACATTTGAACTGTATTACTGTTTAAATCTGAGTTTTTAATTATATTTTCAGCAACTTTTGCAGATACTTTTGCTATTTTTTTTCCTATCCCAAACTTAGGTGGCTTATGACCTAAAATATGTGAGATTTCACTTATAAAATCTTTTGAGGTTACTCCAGTTCCATCTGTTATATGATAGATTTGTCCATTAGAAATATCTTTTTCCATAGCTGATATAATTGCATTACAAAGATTATTTACATTTGTTAAAGCAATTTCATTATTACCAGAGCTTATCCAAGTTATTTGTTTTTTTAATGCATAAGGCATTATATAAGGTAATCCATTTCTATCATTTTTACCAAAAATAAATCCAGGACGAATAACAGTTGTTGGTAAATTTTTATCTTCATAGTAATTTAAAACTAATCTTTCTGCATCAATTTTTGTATCTGTATATGGAATCCCTGTTTTTAGATAAGCAACATCTTCTTTTGTATTATAATGATCTTTTGTGATACCTAAAACTCCTACAGTGCTTATGTGAACGAATTTTTTTATTTTATTTTCTACAGATGATTGTAAAAGATTTCTTGTGCCTAAAATGTTTGTTTCTGCATGAGCTTTATCAAATTTACTTGTAATACTAACTTGAGCTGCACAATGAACTACATAATCAACATCATTTAAGGCGTTGTTTAAACTATCTAAATCAGTTATATCACCCTCAACATATTCTAAATTATTCAAAGTATTTAAAAAACTTCTATCACTTGATTTTCTTACAAGTGCTTTTACTTTGTAACCTTTTTCAATAAGTTTTTTACATAAATTACTTCCTACTAAACCCGTTGAACCTGTTACAAAAACTTTTTTTTCCATAAAACCAACTTAAAACTTAAAATTAATAAATGAGAATTGTATTACATTATTTGATAATTTTTCAAATTTACTTTTATCTTCTTTTTTCTTTTTTTTGAATTCATAAGTAGCAGATTGATATGCATCACCCCAAGAATAAAGCCAAACCGAAGGTATTGAAATTCTAATTAACATTACAAAAATATCAAATAAATTATTTTGAGAACCATCTGTTTGATATTTTTTTAGAGTGGGTTCGATATAAAATATTTCTGTAAGTATTAATGATAAAAAAGAAGTAAATACTAAAGTTCCTTTTATATAATCTTGATTATAAATTTGACCTGAACCAGGTATTACAGCAGATAAAACACCAGATATTATAGGGGTTCTATCTTCTTCCTCAAAATCTATTACCTTTAATTTTCTTTCAGTTGAATTTGGTATAGGTTGAGTTTCAAAATTAATATATTTTTTTTCTAAAGTGTATATTTGAGAGTAAGAAGGAAAATTAAATAAAAACAATAAAGAAAGTGCGAGAGCTATTTTTTTCATAAAAACCAATAAAATAGGAGGGAGTTTTATTTCCCTCCATAATAGATTAATAATATATTTTTATATATTATTTACCCCATTTTTGCTATTTGTTGAAGCATTTGTCTTAATCTTCTTGTATAGTTTTCCCAACTTTCTCCGTTAATAGGATTTGTATTTGAGAATGAAGATAATGATTGATATTTTGTTGCAAAGTATTTTATAGCTTGTCTCATATATTTTGCAGAATCATCAAATTGTTGTGCAAATTGAGGCATTTGAGAAAAAACAGCTATTGTTTTTTGAGCAGTTATATTAAACTTTTCACCATCATAACTATCTAAAAGAGCTTGATATACAAGTGCATTAAATATTTTAATATCTGTATATTGAACATTACCTTCTGCAATATTTGCATTGTTTAAAGATGTTATTGCATCATGAACAAATTGAAGAGAAGGGTCTATTGAAGTTATTCTTAATAAGTTTTGATTTGCACTTTTTACAAATTCAAAAACTTTAGAACCTTCATAAGTTTGAGAACCATCTGTATTATCATGAGATACATCTAAGTTAGCAAGATTTTCAACAGCACTTGATAATTGATAATAAACATTATCTTGATTAGGATTAGAAGAATTTTTCTTAACTAATTTTTTTACTGTAATAACTAATTTTTGAGGGCTAGGATTTACAGTTTTAGGATCTTTTGCTTTAGTTGCGTTTTTGTGATCAAAAGTAAAGCTTTTTGAAGATGCAGACTGAATTTGAGAATCGGTTACTTCAGGTAAAAGAGCAGTTTGATTTGTTTGACTTGAACATGAAGCTAAAATTGTAACAGAAAAGAGCAAAGGGAGAAGTTTTTTCATAATCATTTTCCGAATAAAAATTAATATTTGTTTAATTATAGCTTATTTACAATTTAATCTCAAGATAGTTTTTAAGTAAAAAAACTTATTTTTCTAAGAAACTTTTCAATTTTCAATATTTAAAAATTATTGAATAAAACGTTTTATAAGAGATCAAAGAGTAAATTTTTGTCATTAAAGTTTGAATTTAATAAAAATATAGATTAGAATTTTTTTAATGTATAAAATAAATTTTAAAAACTAATAAATTTTAAGGTAAGAATATGCCCATTATTACTATAAACGACAAACAAATAGAAGTTGAAAAAGGATTAAATGTTATTCAGGCTGCGGAAAGATTAGGCATTGAAATTCCTCATTATTGTTATCACCCTGGTTTACCAGTTGATGGTAACTGTAGAATGTGTTTGGTTGAAGTAAAAGGACCAAGAGGTTTTATGGCTCAAGTTGGCTGTAATACTCCTTGTACTGATGGCTTAGAAGTCAGAACAAACACAGAACAAGTTAAAAACATGCGTCAAGGAGTAATGGAATTTCTTCTTCATAACCATCCAATAGATTGCCCTATATGTGATCAGGCAGGCGAATGTAAATTACAAGATTATTATATGAAATATGGTAAATATGATAATCGTTCCATTGTTGAAAAAGTTCATAAAGAAAAAGTTGTTGATATTGGTCCAACTGTTGTTTTGGATCAAGAAAGATGTGTTTTATGTTCAAGATGTGTAAGATTTTGCTCTGATATTACAAAAACAAATGAGTTAACAATTTCTGAAAGAGGTGTTCATTCAAAAATAGGTGTTTTCCCTGGCTATGAATTAAAAAATAATTATTCTGGAAATGTAGTTGATATTTGCCCTGTTGGTGCTTTAACTAGTAAAGATTTTAGATTTAAAATGAGAGTTTGGTTTATGTCTTCGGCAAAATCAATTTGTCAAGGTTGTTCAAGAGGCTGTAATATTTCAGCTGATTATAAAATACCAAACGTTTATAGATTTAAACCAAGAGAAAATACTCAAGTAAATGATTATTGGATATGCGATGAAGGTCGTTTTAGTTACAAAAAAAATAAAGAAAATAGATTATTAGAATCTTTTGAAAATAATGAACAAGTTGAATATGATTATTCAGTTGAAAAATTCAATAAAATTGTAAAAAGTGCAAAAGCTAAATATTCATCAAAAGCAATTGTAGCATTAGCTTCACCAGAATCTAGTGTTGAAGATAATTTTATGCTTAAAAAATATATGAAAGAAGTCCTTGGTTCTGAAAAAGTTTACGGAGCTAGTTTTAAACCTCTTGGTTTTGAAGATGATTTGTTAATAAAAGCAGATAAAACTCCAAATAAAAAAGGATTAGAATATTTAGGAATAAGTATATCTGAAGAAGATTTTATTCATGAACTTGAGAAAAAAGAAATTAAATTACTTATTGTTATGAATAATAATTTTATTTTAGAAGCTGGTGATAAAGTTTCTAAACTTTTAGATGGTGTTGAGATTATTTCTTTATCGCCATTTAATACAGAAACATCAAAAAAGGCATCTTTATCAATACCTGTTTCTTCTTATTTAGAAAAATATGGCTCAGTAGTTAATTTTAAAGGTCAATTACAAAAATTTGAAAGAGCCTTTGATACTTTTGAATTAGATGATAGCTTGGCTGTTTCTGAATGGGAATTTTTTGGAAAAATAATTGCTGAAGTTAATAAAACTAATTATCATGATATCGAAGATGTTTGGAAAGATATTAGTAATGAAGTTCCTTCTTTTTCTGGATTATCTTTTTATGAAATACCTGAAAAAGGTTTAAATGTTCCTGAAAAAATAAAAAAAGAAACTGAAGAAAAAGAAAGATTACAAAAAGAAGCTGATGAAAAAGCTAAGTTAGAAGCAGAAAAAGTTGAAGCAGAAAAACCATTACAAGTTTAGGTAACTTAAATGAAAAAAAGTTTTTTTATTGTTTTTATGATAGGGTTATTAAACTTATCTTCTTTTGCTATGGCTGAAAATATTGAATATCAGAAAAAAATAAATGATCTTCAAAGTTTTTATAATAAAAGCGAAATTAATACTGTAAGAGAGCTTTTTTCAGAAGAAATGAAACCTCTTGTAACTGAAGAGTATTTTAATTCTTTAAGAACACAATTTGGTAAAATACAAAAAATAGATTTAATTAAGGAAAATAAGGACTATTCTGTTTTTAAAGTAAAATTTAGTTCTATTATATTTTTACTTAGTGTTTCTTTAGACAAAAATTCAAAAATAAATGCATTTAGATTTTCTGAATATGTAGATATTTCTATTCCTATTTTAGAAAGAACTAAAACTAAAATGATCCTTCCTTTTAAAAATGAATGGACAGTTTTGTGGGGAGGAGATACAGAAGATTTGAATTATCATGTTATATCAAAAGCACAAAAAAATGCTTTTGATATTTTAAAAACAGATGAAAAAGGTCAATCACATAAAAATAATGGTTCCAAAAATGAAGACTACTTTGCTTTTGGAGAAGAAATTATTTCGCCATGTGATGGTGAAGTTGTTTTAGCTGTTAATGGTATAAAAGATAATAAACCAGGAAAAATGAATCCTATTTTTGCTTTAGGAAATGTTGTAGTAATAAAAACAAAAAATAATGAATTTCTTTATTTTTGTCATCTAAAACAAGATTCAGTAAAAGTAAAACAAGGTGATATTTTAAAACAAGGGCAATTAATTGGTCTTTGTGGTAACTCTGGTAATTCATCTGAAGCACATTTGCATTTTCACGTTGAAAATATAGAAGATATGAATGAGGCAACTGGAGCGAAAGTATATTTTGATAATATAATAGTAAATGGTCAAAAAAAATCAGATTATTCTCCTATACAAAATGAGAAGATTAAAAATGATAGATAGTTTTGATAAATATTTATTAAAGAATGAATTTATTAAAACAAAATATTTTCGTAGAGGTTTGATTCATCAAACCGCTTTTTTAGATAATGCAAGGGTGAGTTTTGATACAGGAGATAATAAATTTAGTTGAATTTTTTAGATAAAAAAATAAAGGATATTGATTTTGTTGTTTTTGATTTGGAAACAACAGGTCTTTTTCCAGTTAGTTCAAAAATAATAGAAATAGGTGCAGTAAAATTTAATAATTTGGGTGTTATTGATAGATTACAATCATTGATAGATCCAGAAATTTTAATTTCTCCAGATTCTACTAAAATTCATGGTATCGTTGATAATATGGTAGAAGGCAAACCTTTAATTCAAGACTATTTACCAACTTTTTTTGATTTTATAAAAGATTGCGTTCTTATTGCTCATAATTCAGCTTTTGATGCAAGTTTTATCTCTTATAGTATTAATAAATATGCTTTTAATATTCCTGATAATACTATTATTGATACTATTCCTATATCAAAAAAATATATACAATCACCATCCAACTATAAATTAAGTAATTTGGTAGATTTTTTAGATGTTGAAATACCAGAAGAATCTAATTTTCATAGAGCTTTATTTGATGCAGAGTGTTGTATGGGCGTTTTTAATAAATTACTTGAAATGCACCCAGAAAAAGAAGATATTAGTTTGAGAAAATTTTTAGGTAATTCAAAAATACATAGTTTTTCAAATATTGTTCAAGATAAATATAACCTTGTTGTACCAGAATCTTTTCTACCAATAAAAAATGAAATAGGAAAAGAATCTAAAATAAACATTACATACAAAAGAGTTGATGGCGAAATAACTCAGAGAGATGTAACACCATTATCTTTTATAAAAGTTAGTAATAAAATTTATTTAGAAGCTTTTTGTTATTTAAGAAATGAAAAAAGAAGTTTTAGATTAACTAAAATACTTGATTTTTCTATATAAACTAAAACTTTATTTCATAATTAAAAACTAATGATTGATTTTCAAGAGAAAGCTTTTTTTCTTTGTTTTTCATCTTTTTTAGATATTTTTTATATTTTTTAGATAAATATGAATGCATTGAATTAGTAACTATTAGATCTATTATATAAATTATTATATATGCAGGAACTACCAAAAATATAAAATTCAAAGAATAACCAACGCCACCTGCACCATCTCTTTGAACAAAAAAAGTAAAATATGTAATAGGAAATAAGGTAAGAAGAACTAAAATTGTTCCACCTATAAATTCACCAACAACTAAGTTTCCTAAACCTGGAAATAAGAGATTTAAAACTATCCAATTTGGGTTAATTGGCTCGTCATCATCTTCATCATCATCTGACATATAATTATTATTATTTGATAATTTTTCTGTATCAATACTATAATTAAAAAATTGGCTATTATTACTTTGTTCTAGTTTTATAATTTCAGTATTATTAATATTATACGCATATGTCTTTTCATTAACACTAAAAAAGAAAACAAGTGATATTACAAGTAAAGATGTAATTAGTTTTCTCATTTATATTTTTCCTTCAATTATAAAATTAATATATATTTTCATAGTAACATTTTTTGAAGTTATTAATTATCATTATTATAAAATTTGTGCAATTCAAAAAATTCAATTGGAATTATTTTTATAAAAAACTATAAATCAATCTTTTTTACCAAAACTAATGATAAAATTAAAAACATATTATTTTTTTATAAATTTTTTTATTTAAATAAATCTGAATGACTTCCTAACCCTGCAAGAAAAAGTTTATTATCTTTTTTCATATAAACAAGAAGCCAATCAGGTTCTATATGACACTCACGATAATCTTTCAATTCACCTTTTAATTGATGATCTTTATATTTAGGTTCTAAATTTATATCCATAATTAGCTTTTCTAAAACTTCGAAAAGTTTATTTAGATCTTTGTTTTGTTTTATTGATTTTTTTAAATCTTTTTTATAAACCTTGGTTTCAATAACCGATCTCATTTTTTAATTTTCTTTTTCATCATTAATAAATAATCATTACCATCATAAGAAGTTAAATCTGTTTTTGTATTAATATCATTTATTGATTTTTTTAAGTTCTCACTTGGTATTTTTAAATCAAAAGGTATTCCCTTTGTTAATCTTACTTGAGAATAAAATAAATTTATGGCTTCTGTTGTTGTTAATCCTAATTGATGAAAAATATTCTCAACTTCAGCTTTTAAATCTGGTTCAGTTCTGGCTCTAATCATTGCTGTTCTACTCATAAAAAAACTCCTAAATATAATTATCAATTAAAATTGTATCCTATTTGAAATACAAAATGAGATTTTTTTTAAAGATTTTTCATAAATTATAATGAGAAAAAGTATTGATTAATCTGTTTATCAAAATGATTTATAACTACAAATCAATCTTTTTTACTAAAACTAAAGATAATATTACAAATAAGATTATATAGGTAATAGATCCAATTATAGTAGTCGTTAAATCTAAATGAGGTAGTGTTGTTCCAATCATTCCTGGTAAAGGGTTATTTACCAAATTACCTAATATATTCATAGGCATATAGTCATTAAAAGGAGCTGGTATTTTTAAACTTACAATAGGTTCAATCATTACTGTATATAATAAAAAAAATAAAATAGGTGTCCCTTGTCTTCTAAAAAGCATTCCAACAAGTAAACCTAATGACATATATGCAACAGATTGAATAAAATAGGTTATCAAAAAATAGCTTTCTTTTAAAATATCATCAAAAGAATGTTTAACGGCGTATATTTCACCTATTAGTAATCCACTAAGTAAAATATAAAATGTTGATAAAAAAGCAATTATTAAAATAACTATAAATTTTGAAAGGATAAGTTGATTTCTACTTACACCATCTATTACATTTTGCCTAAGAGTTTTATAAACAAACTCATTTGATATTAAAAGAATAAACATTATTCCTAATAAAAGATTGAACCAACTAGCTAAATAAGAAAGATTATGCCATAAATCTGGGTAATTAAATATAATACTTAAAGATATAGCTGTTTTAGAAATAGATAGTTGACCTATCCCAATAAACATTAATGGAAGAAATACTAAATATAAAATTGTACAAGCCATAAAAGACTTATAATAAAATATTTTTTTTGCTTCTGCTTTTACTAATCTAATCATTTTTTTTGCTCTGATGTTAATTCTAAAAATGTTTCTTCTAAACTTTGTCTTGATAAAACAAGATGAGAAAGATATATATTATTTTCTACTAAATACTTATTTATTTCTTCTGATTTCACATTATCATCAACATAAAGCTCTAATTTTAAACCAGCTTTTATTATTCTTTTTATACCATTATATTCTTTTAATACATCTTCTAATTTATCTAAATTATCTGAAATAATTTCAATTCTATTATCTTTACTTAAAACTTCATTAATACTTCCTGAAATAATAAGATTACCTTTTTTTATTATTGCAACATGAGTACATATTTTTTCAATTTCATCTAAAATATGACTTGCAATTATAATAGTTTTTCCTTTTTTAACAATTTTTTGTACTATTTCTCTAATTTCTGCTATCCCTTGAGGATCTAACCCATTTGTAGGTTCATCAAGAACAAGAACTTCAGGATCTGATAATAATGCAGAAGCTAACGCAACTCTTTGCTTCATTCCCAATGAATAAGTAGAAACAGGATAGTTTTTTCTTTCTGATAAATTTACGGTTGCTAAAACATCTTCAATATTTTTATAAGAAACATTTTTTATATCTGCAACTATTTCAAGGTTTTTTACTGCCGAAAGATATGGGTAAAAATTTGGAGTTTCTAAAATTGCACCTATTTTTTTTCTTGCTTCGTTAGTGGGTTCTTTTTCAAACCATTTATATGATCCAGAATTTGCATTTATAATACCCAAAACAATTCCAAGTGTTGTTGTTTTACCACTTCCATTAGGGCCTAGTAAACCATACACATTGCCTTTTTCTACTTTTAAACTAAAATTATTAAGCGATTGAATTTTGCCATATCTTTTAGATAGATTGTTTATTTCTAATATATTCATTAAAGTTTTTTGTAAAATACTCCATAAAGTAAAAAATATTTAAAACACTAATTTTTTATCTTAAATCTTAAAATATAATATTATCAGATTTTATTATATTAATGAAATATTCTTAATCTCATTATTGAATGATTAGTAATTATTTTTTACTTAAAAAAAGAATAAAAAATCTTTGTGATAGCAGGAATAACGATATATTTACCTTGATAGGCTTGAGTTGAATAATATAATGCCAAAGAAAATCCTACTATCATTTGTAATGATATTGCTAACCCAAAAATAGCATTAACAAAAAAACCAAATATATCTTTAAGAAACCAATAAAAAACAATACTTAAAGCCAAAAAAATAAGATTAAAAAGATAAAAAAGAATTGCATGGGAAGAATGATATTTTATATAATAGTTATTTCTTCCCGATGTAAAAATAGTAAACAAAGAAACAAAAGGAAAATATGACAAT
>ERZ1292633.6349-Hain-H41-02um-R1-6349-length-10336-cov-4_pt1 | contig 10336 bp, 12 predicted proteins | sample MGYA00564406_ERZ1292633 | MGnify/ENA primary metagenome ERZ1292633 (study PRJEB36523, sample SAMEA6512639) | groundwater metagenome | collected 2019-01-08 | study: AquaDiva: Metagenomics assemblies of 32 groundwater samples
AGAACCTACGAGTCTTGATTTTAAACCTTTTTTGGGGTAACATACTAGTTGCTTGTTAACCGTAAGGTTTATTCGGCTAAATCTGAAGCCGACGGCAAGCAATTATAGTTTTGGTAAACTGCTACTTGAGTTTTTGACACCAAATCTGTTTTTCCGCCAGAAGGGTATTACGCTCCAGAAGTGTTTTTGTCCGTTTCCAATTTGGCGCACAATTACCTTGATTCTCCGTTCTCTAATTACGCCCTCAAACGCCCAAAATTTTATATTTTTAGTATCCTTAACTATTTTGCTTTCTTCTTGGGGAATAGGCATCTTTTGCAATAGTTCAATCGTTCTAGGAAGAAGTTTTAATCTGGTTTCAATTTCTTTATGGGAGCGTTTGCTTCTTGGTCCATTATAGAAAAGGTGGTTTATGCCTTTAGCATTAAAGATTACTTTTTCGTTGGGAAAACAAGGACATCTAACGAATTTAATTTGATCGAATATTTTTCTAGCCTTTTGATGAAGATCGGGCATATAAATAATTGATTAAGTATAACAAAATTTATACAAACCATTGTCAGTCAGTTAAATAATTTTCGGTAGGAAAAGGAAGGTTTCAACCATGATAGAGACGGTGGCAGAAACCAGAACAGCGGCGGTCATGAACGGTATATTTCCAACCTCGGTATCTTTTTGGTCTGTTTCTTTGGCTTTTGGTGTATCGGCTATTGTCGGAGTTGTTTTTGGTGTAGCTCCGGCCCTCAAAGCCTCCCGTTTAAATCCCATTGATGCACTTAGGTACGAATAAAAATATTCCTACCAAAATTGCAATAATTGCAGCGATCAAAACACCTGCCGCTGCAACATCTTTTGCAATCTTTGCTTTTTCCTGTTTTTCAGGACTGACGATATCTACAATTTGTTCTAATGAAGTATTAATAAATTCCAAGATGAGCACCAGTCCTATTGTAACTACAAGTATTGCCCACTCGACAGAAGATAATTTTAAGATAACCGCCAAAACAATTGCCAAAATCATTAAAAGAAAATGAACTTTCATATTTTTCTCGCTTATATATGCTTCTTTGATTCCGTCTATGGCGTACTTAAAACTTTTTACAATATGTATCATGCCGAATGTTATACAATTACTTAGTATATAACATGCCACAGTATTTGATAGAGTTTTGTGCCAGTTTTTTTATTTGGTTTATGTATTTAGGTCTTATTGTTCTTTGGCTTATTGACGGCAAGATCAAAAAGGAACAGGTTATTCACGCGCTTTGGGCAAGTTTGATTGCACTTTTGGTAGCAGCTTTACTAAAAAACATTTTCCATACTTCAAGACCGTTTATAGTAGACGGATTAACTCCTTTAACCTTAACGGTTCCTGCCGACGCTGCTTTTCCTTCGTCCCATACAGCCATGGCTTTTGCCCTTGCCATAACCATCTGGCTTCATGATAGAAAAGTCGGCTGGATTTATTTAATTTGGGCTCTTTTTGTCGGACTTGCCAGAATTTTAGCCAACGTTCATTATCCGATTGATATTTGGGGCGGGGCAATTTTAGGAATTATAGTTGCCTTCGGTTTAGAGAAAGTTCATCTTTTTAACTTCGTTAAAAGATATTTTGTAAAATAACTCTTGATTTTTAGCAGAGTAAGTTATAGACTGCTAACATGCAAACAGACGATAAATTAATAAGACAGGTTCCCGTTGTTCCCATCAGGGGTTTCGTGGTATTTCCTCATTCGGACACCCTCCTTTCTTTTACCAGAAAAAAATCCGTAATGGCGATTAATTCCGCTTTTCAGCAGGACCGGGTTGTTGCAATTTTTGCCCAAAAGGACGTAAAAACTCAGGATCCTGACAAAGAAGATTTATACCCGATTGGGACAATTGCCACCATTACTCAAATGATGGCAACGGACGGAGAAATCCATTCATTGGTTCGGGGGCAGGCCAGAATCCGCTTGGAAGAAATTGTGTCACACGAACCTTACTTAATCGGAAAAATTGTAGAAATTCCCGAAGACAGGGATAATTCCAGTGAGGTGATTGCTTTTTCCTCCCAGCTTTCCGATCTTTTCAAAAAAGCGATCAATTTGGGTAAACAGGTGGAGGTTGTCACCGTCATGAAACTTATTTCGGGAGAAATCTCTCCTATCGAAGTTGTTGACCAAATTGCGGCGGTTTTAGATATCAAATCTGAAGAAAAACAAAAAATTTTGGAAATGTTTTCTTTGAAGCCCAGAATGCAGAAAGTTTTGGAGCTTCTGGCCAATGAAATAAATTCGCTTGATTTGGAAAGAACAATTTCGACAAAAACCCAAAAGAGATTTGAAGATACAATGCGTAAAAATATTTTAAGGGAGAAAAAAAGAACTATCGAAAAAGAATTAGGAGAAGGTGAAGAAGAGGAGATTTTAGGTAAGGATGAAATAGAAGAGTATAAAAAGAAAATTAAAAGCTCGGGAATGGACGAGGAAACCACCGAAAAAGCCAATAAAGAATTAAAAAGGCTTTCTAAAATGTCTCCCTACAATCCCGAAAGTGGCTACTTAAGAAATTATTTGGATTGGCTCTGCGATATGCCGTGGGACAAGGTCTCACCTAATAATGTAACAATTAAGTTAGCTGCTAAGATTTTGGAAGAAAAACATTACGGTATGGAAAAAGCAAAAGAGCGAATTTTGGAATTTCTTTCGGTGATGAAATTAAAAGAAAAACTTAAGGATAAAGGAGAGAGTCAACCCACCATTCTTTGCTTTATCGGTCCTCCCGGAGTCGGCAAAACTTCAATCGGAAGGTCAATTGCAGAGGCATTAAATAGAAAATTCGTCAGAGTGTCGTTGGGCGGAATTAGAGACGAAGCGGAAATCAGGGGTCACCGAAGAACCTATGTCGGTGCCCTTCCCGGAAGGATAATTCAGGCAATTAAAAATGCGGGGACTAAAAATCCGGTGTTTATGCTTGATGAGATAGATAAAGTCGGTAATGATTTTCGGGGAGATCCTTCCTCGGCACTTTTAGAAGCACTCGACCCTGAACAAAACAAAGAATTTTCGGATCATTATTTGGAAGTTCCCTTTGATTTATCCGAGGTCATGTTTATCTGTACCGGAAATGTTTTGGATACGATTCCTTCCGCTTTGAGAGACAGGCTTGAAATAATTTCCTTTCCAGGCTATACCGAGGAAGAAAAGTATCATATTGCTGATAAATTTATTTGGCCAAAGCAGGTCAAACTTCATGCAGTAGACAAAACCAAAATATCCGAAAAAGCTCTTCGGGAAGTTGTTAATAGATATACTAGAGAAGCAGGAGTCAGGGATTTGGAAAGAAACTTGGCATCTGTCTGCAGAAAGGTTGCTAGGTTGACTGCGGAAGCAAAGAAATATCCGAAGATAATCGAAAAGGATGATATTAGAAGGTTTCTTGGCCCCCAGAAATTTACATCAATGATTGCCGAAAAAGGTGATGAAGTGGGAATGTCAACAGGCTTGGCGGTGACTTCAGCAGGAGGAGAGATCCTATTTATCGAAGTTTCCTTAATGCCAGGAAAAGGAATTTTAACCTTAACGGGACAATTGGGAGATGTAATGAAGGAATCTGCCAAGGCTGCATTTACCTGGACAAGATCCCATTATAAAGAACTTGGATTAAAGCCGGATTTTGCCGGAAAATTAGATGTTCATATCCATGTTCCGGAAGGGGCGGTTCCTAAAGACGGGCCTTCGGCGGGAGTGGCAATTACAACTGCACTGGTTTCGGCACTAACGAAAATTCCGGTTAAAAGAAATGTGGGAATGACCGGAGAAATCACCCTTCGTGGAAGAGTTTTGGAAATCGGGGGAGTAAAAGAAAAGATAATTGCTGGACATCGTGCGGGACTAACAACAATAATCCTTCCAAAAGAGAATAAAAAAGATATGGAGGATATTCCGGCAAACATCAAGAAGGATATTAAATTTGTCTTTGCAGATAATTTAGACCCCGTACTTTCCCAAGCTTTGAAATCAAAACCCAAGGTGCTGAAATAAAACCACACTTCGTGATAAAATAAGGCTTCAAGTCGCCATCATCTAACGGTTTAGGATATCAGGTTCTCATCCTGAAAATTGAGGGTTCGAATCCCTCTGGCGACACAATAACCTACTCTTTTGGGGCTTCGCCGTAGATGGTTATCGGGGTTCCGGGATCATCCTTACTCGCATAAGTTGTGTTTTTTGCTAACACCTTCGGATTGGTCCAGTAGTAGAGAGTTTCCGCATCGGCCGTTCTCATATTGACGCAACCATGACTCATCGGGTGGCCAAAGTTTTCATGCCAGTAGGTTCCGTGAAGGCCAAAACCTCGGCTTTGGGCAATTTGGTCGTTAGAGAAATACATGACATAGGGGACATTGGGAAGATAATAATATGTATTTGTATTTGGGTTTCCTCCTGACATTTTGGTGTATTTGACCTTTATCCAAATATTAAAATCTCCGGTCGGAGTCGGATACCATTTGCCGCTTGAAATAAGAAAGGTATAGACAAGGTGATCATCTTCATAGGCATAGAGAGTTTGTTTGCTTAAATCAATATATATGTGCTTATTGCCATTACCAGTGTATTCAGCAAGCACCGCCTTGTTATTATCTTTGATCTCTGGAGGAACAGAAACAATCTTTCCCAAGAAGTTTCCTTCTTTAGCTGATTCATATTTACCTGATAAGTTTTTAGTGTAACTTTGCGAAATTAATATTGTTGCCAAAGATAAAATTAAGAAAGATGAAAGAAGAGTAATAAAAGAATTCTTTTTCTGAGAAGATTTTTTCATTTACATATTAAGATTAAACATATCTTAAAGAAAAGTAAATAAGATATTCATATACCCTGTAGTACTTGACTTTTAGCTTCCGATTTGGTAGTATTTCGCCTTATGTTTGCTTCAACTGTGCTTGTTTTGAGCCTGATTTCTATCATTCCTAGCCTAATGGTCACGGGAGATTCATATATGGCTAGCCACGAAATGAGCCTGGAAAATAGATATGAGAATGTCTACGTGAATGATGTTTTTAAGGACAATATTCTTCTTACCTTAAGATATTTGGAAGGGTCGGTGGCTGAGGTTGACAAGATTTCCTGGGAAGAGGTTAACAAGCCTTTTAAATACGAGTTTAGCCTTAAACCTGGAGAAGAGTTTGCTTTCCACGATACTACTTTACCGGAATATACCAAAAATGTGGTTAAAACCACTAATGCCCATTTTAATTATCAGGATGGCTTTAAGAGTGACGGCTATCTTTTTGGAGACGGAGTTTGCCATTTAGCCTCGCTTATCTACTGGGTCGCCAAAGATGCCGGGCTTGAAGCGGTTTCCCCCACCAATCATAATTTCGCCAACGTGCCTGAGGTTCCTAAAGAATATGGAGTTTCCATATCATTTAGGCCCAATGAGATCTATAGTTCTGCAAGGCAGAATTTATACATAACGAACAATAAAGAGATGTCTGTAAGCTTTGTTTTTGAGTATGACGGAGAAAATCTCAAAGTTGCTGTTAAAGAGGTTAAACTGATATAGTTTGATTTCCTTGACAAGGAAACTTACGAAGCATACAATTCTCAAAGTAGTTTGACCTCTCCGACTATAAAAAGAAGGAGAGTATTTTTTTCCAAATAAAGTATGGCAAAGGTAATTCAGATGACAAAAGTTGGGGTTGAGGCTCTTTCAAAAGAGCTTACTGAACTAGTGGGAACAAAAAGACCGAAGCTTGTTGAAAGGCTTGCTTTTGCCAGAGGTGAGGGAGATTTGTCTGAAAACAGCGATTATCAGAGTGCTCGTGAAGAGCTCGAGTTCATGGATGGAAGAATTGCCGAAATTGAGGATGTATTAAAAAACGCATCGGTTGTTTCGACAAACGGAAAAAACGGTGGTGTCGGAGTAGGAACGAAAATAACCGTTAAGTTTAACGGTAATCAGCATGTTTTTGAGATGGTAGGAGAATGGGAAGCAGACCCCGTCAATAAAAAAATCTCTCCGGGATCTCCTTTGGGAAAAGCTTTATTTGGCAAGAAGGTTGGAGAAAAAGCAGAAGTAGAGGCCCCTGCTGGAAATGTGACATACGAAATTCTTGCGATTGAATAAAAACCTTCATAAAGCTACAATTGCCTTATGGTAGCTCATAGGCAAGATCAGTTTGAAAAAATTAGGATAGAAAACCTTAAGAAATTAAGAGAATTGGGGATTAATCCATATCCTTCGAAAATTGACATTAAAGGAGATTTGGTTTCTTTGAAATCGGCTTTGGGAATGGAAGGCAAAGAAGTATTAGTTGCCGGACGTCTTTGGTCTATCAGAACTCATGGGCAGATAGCTTTTTTTGATTTGAAGGACGATAAAACTAAGCTTCAACTTTTTTTTCAAAAAGACAAATTAAAAAAGAAATTTGATTTGCTTAAACTTTTTGATCAAGGTGATTTTGTGGCTGTAGTTGGTAAAATCGGCAAAACCATTGCCGGGGAAATTTCGTTGTTTGTTGACGATTTTCAGATTCTTTCGAAATCATTAAGACAAATTCCCAGTAAGTGGCATGGTCTGAAGGATATTGAAGAAAGGTTCAGAAAACGATATTTGGATCTTTTGTTAAATCCAGAAATAAGAGAAAGATTCAACATACGAACGATCTTGGTTCGGGAAGTCAGAAGATATCTTGATAATTTAGGTTTTTGGGAAGTTGAAACTCCGACTCTTCAATCGCTTTACGGTGGGGCAAACGCCAAACCGTTTAAGACTCACTTAAATGCTCTTGATATTGATATATACCTAAGAATTGCTGATGAGCTTTATCTTAAGAGGCTTTTGGTTGGTGGTTATGAAAAAGTTTACGAAATATGTAAGGATTTTAGAAATGAAGGTAAAGACTTAACTCATAATCCTGAATTTACCATGATTGAGTATTACGAAGCATATGCTGATTATCAAAAAGTTATGGATGTTACGGAAGGACTTTTTAAACATTTGGCAAAATCAATTTTTGGGGAACAAAGTCTTAAGGTCGGAGATAAAGTCATTGATATTTCTAAAAAATGGCCAAGAATACCCATGACAAAAATAATAAAAGAAAAGATTGGACTTAATGTTGACAAAGAAACAGAAGGAAGTTTGGAGAAATATTGCAGGGAAAATAAAATTGAGTTGGTTGGTGGGGAAAGTAAAGGCCAGCTTATCTTTACGATTTTTGACCATAAAGTTACAGATTATTTAACCGAACCGACCTGGATTATTGACTACCCGAAGGAAGTTTCACCGCTTTCGAAAGATAAACCGGATTCTCCCGGATTTGTTGAAAGGTTTGAAGGTTATATTGGCGGAAAAGAGATCTGTGATGGATGGAGCGAACTTACAGATCCACAGGAACAAAGAAAAAGATTTGTTTCGGATACAAAAGCCGCCAGAAAAGACAAAGAAGAGGCACAGCATGTAGATGAAGACTTTTTGGAAGCAATGGAGTATGGCATGCCCCCAACAGGAGGAATCGGAATAGGAATAGACAGACTTACAATGTTTTTTACAAATACCTGGTCAATTAAAGAAGTGATGCTTTTCCCCACAATGAGACCAATATCCAAATGATTACCAAAAGCGAAGCTTTGGAACTTCTTCATTCTAATATGCAATCGGGTAATTTAAGAAAGCATTGTTATGCGGTTGGTGCCGTAATGAAAGCCTTAGCGAAACATTTTAATGAAGATGAAGATAAATGGGAGATTGTGGGAATATTGCATGACGGAGATTACGAAAAAACAAAAGAAACTCCTGAAAAACACACAATACTGATGACAGAGTGGTTGAAAGAGAAGAAAGTGGAAGACAAGGAAATTTTAGAAGCAATACTTTCTCATAATTTTTCCCATACCGGAAATAATCCTCCTAAGAATAATCTTGAATGGTCGCTGTACTGTTTGGATGAACTGACTGGTTTTATTATTGCGGTCACTCTAGTTAGACCGGAAAAGAAACTTGAAAAAGTAACTTTGGAAAACATTTTAAGCAAATGGGATCAAAAAAGTTTTGCCGCAGGAGTCAAAAGAGAACAGATTGAAATGTGTCAAGAAAAATTAGGAATAAAACTTAATGATTTTATTCAAATTGCACTATCTGCAATGCAAGGAATTTCCAAAGATTTAGGGTTATAACAGCATTTTGAATGCTGATATGTCATTTCTAAAATGTCATGAATAATAAAGACTATACGGAATTTGAAGCAAAATTCTATCCTGTAAATAAAGAAGAATATAGAAAAAAACTTCTTAGTATTGGAGCTAAACTTGGTATCCCAGAAAGAAAGATGATCCGTGTAGTTGCCGACAAACGCGGCAATCCAGTTTTGTCTGGCTCGTTCGGCGACAAATATATAAGGGTTAGAAATGAGGGTAATACTGTTAGGTTAAGTGTCAAATATATGGCGGAGGCAACAGGAAAATTAACAGACCAAAGAGAAATTGATGTTGAAGTAAATGATTTTGAAAAGACTATCAAAATCATTGAAACGTGTGGAATTAAATTTAATAGAAAACAGGAAAATTTGCGGGAAGAATGGTTTTATAAAGGAGCACAAGTAACAATTGATTCTTGGCCCGGGCTTGATACTTTTTCAGAAATTGAAGCGGGGAGCGAAAAAGCTGTAAAGGAAATTGCCGAAGAATTGGGTTTTGATTGGAATAAGAAAATAATTACTCCTGCAGCAGAAGTATATGCAATGGTTTATAGAATGGATATTAATGAAGTATTAGAAAAAATAAGTTATATCACATTTGAAAATAACCCATTTAAGAATTTGAAGAAATATCGGATATAATAGAGATATGCTTGACATTAATTTTATTAGAGAAAATTCTGAAAAAGTTAAAAAGGGAATTATCTCAAAAGGTTTTTCTTCAGATCTGGTTGACAAAGTATTGGAACTTGACGAAAAATATAGAAAACTAATTCTTGAAACAGAACAACTCAGGGCAGAGCGGAATAAGATTTCTGCTAGCGCTAGTCCTATCCCAAGCTCCAGCTCCAGCCCGAGTCCAGGCCCAGATGAGAATGAAGATATAGCTGTGAGCGAAGAAATTATTGATAAAGGGAAAAGGGTCAAAGAGGAACTTAAAAATAAAGAACCGGAGCTTGAAAAGGTAAAGGTGGAATTTTTAGAAACCTTGCAAAAAATTCCCAACCTTCCGTCTGAAAAATCCCCTGTTGGGAAAAGCGATAAGGATAATGTTGAGATTAAAAAATGGGGAACTCCAACAAAGTTTGATTTTAAACCCAAAGACCATTTGGAACTTGGAACATCTTTAGGAATTTTGGATTTTGAAACCGGCGCCAAAGTAACCGGATCGCAATTTTTCTTTCTTTACGGCGACGGGGCACTTCTTGAACTGGCCTTAACAAGTTATGCTTTCGAAAAACTCTCCAAAGTAGGATTTTTACCCGTCATCACACCGGATTTGGCCAAAAGCAGGTACTATTTGGGAACAGGGTATGCCCCCAAGGGAAATGAAGCTCAGACTTATACAATTGAAGGGGAAGATTTAGGTCTTATCGCAACGGCCGAAGTGACCTTGGCAGGAAGCCATGCGGATGAAATTATTCCTGAAAGTAAGCTTCCCTTAAAATACATCGGTTATTCTCATTGTTTTAGACAGGAAGCGGGAGCATACGGTAAGTATTCAAAAGGATTGTATAGAGTACATCAGTTTACAAAAACAGAAATGTTTATTTATTGTAAGCCGGAAGATTCAAATAAGTTACATGAGTATGTTTTAAAGATGGAAGAAAAAATATATCAAGATTTGGGTCTTCCCTATAGAGTACTAGAAATGTGTACGGGGGATTTGGGGGCGATGGCAGCTAGAAAATTTGATATTGAGGTCTGGATGCCGGGGAGGGAAGATTACGGGGAAGTAACTTCAACTTCAAACTGTACCGATTATCAGGCAAGAAACTTAAATATTAAATTCAGAAGAAATACCGGAGAAACAGAATATATTCATATGCTTAACGGAACCGCAATTGTCATGTCCAGAGTTCCACTAGCGATTATAGAAAATTATCAGAATGAAGATGGATCGATTACAATTCCAAAAGTTCTTCAGAAATGGATGGGGAAGGAAAAGATTGAAGTTTTGGGGTAATTTACTTTCTTTTTTTCTTCCGTTTGCCTTTTTCTCCAAAATACAAAACTGCGTAAGCCAAAGCTATAACTAGGAATGCAATAATCACCAGTGGTCTCATATTTTGTTTCTTATAAATAAATACATACCAATTATGAAAAAACTACTTACGATTGCAGCCAAAGCAAGGATGTTTGTGTAGTCCA
>ERZ1292633.6351-Hain-H41-02um-R1-6351-length-10333-cov-8_pt1 | contig 10333 bp, 9 predicted proteins | sample MGYA00564406_ERZ1292633 | MGnify/ENA primary metagenome ERZ1292633 (study PRJEB36523, sample SAMEA6512639) | groundwater metagenome | collected 2019-01-08 | study: AquaDiva: Metagenomics assemblies of 32 groundwater samples
AAAAAATCATCCTATATTTTACATCAAATAAATTCGTTGAGAAACAGCCTCTTAGCCTAAAACTGTCTTCACCTTAGTCGCCAGATCTTGAATATTATAGGGTTTAGACAAGAAATGGATAGTACCATCTTGAGTCAGCGCATTGCGGAAGGTATCTTCGCTATATCCCGACATGAAAATAATTTTTGTTGTACAACCAATCTGACGCAAGTGCTGACACAAGGTTGGGCCATCCATCTTGGGCATGACCACATCTGAAATAATTAAATCAAAACTCTCACCTTTCTTGATGATCTCGAGAGCTTCATCACCCGATGATGCCTCGGTCACAAGATATCCTTTTTCACGAAGTGCCCTTGAACTAAATATCCGAACAGCATCTTCATCTTCTATCAATAAAATTCGCGCATTACCTGTCAAATCTATAATTTCAGCAGGTTTTGTTTTTTCTAGAGGCACTTCACCTTCGTACCGAGGCAAATACAAAACAAACGTGGTTCCTAAAGACGATGACTTCACGTCAATATAACCGCCGCTCTGTTTGATAATACCGTAAACGGTTGACAAGCCAAGCCCCGTCCCTGCCCCCACATCTTTCGTTGAAAAGAAAGGATCGAAAATATTATTGATCATCTCTGCCGGGATACCGCAACCCGTATCCTCAACCTCTATGCTAACATACTCACCTTTTGGCAAAACATCAGATCCCATTTTACGATCATTCGCGATGGTACAATTCGACGTGGTTACAGTTAAACTGCCTTCACCTTTCATCGCATCTCTGGCATTCACAGCCAAATTGATAAGAACCTGCTCAAACTGTCCAAAATCACCGCGCACAGGCCAAAGCCCCTGACCATGATGCACATTGACGGCAATCGTTGCACCAAGCAAACGTTTTAGAAGTGTTGTCACTTCGGATAACACATCCGATATATTCACGCATTTGAACTGCAAATTTTGTTGACGTGAAAAAGCCAATAGTTGGCGCACCAAATTCCCAGCGCGATTCGCATTTTGTTTGATTTGGATCAGATCGGTATACGCCCCATCATTGGGCAAAAAGCGTTGCAGCAGTAGATCACAATATCCAATAATCGCTGTCAGTAAGTTATTGAAATCATGCGCAACACCTCCAGCCAATTGTCCTACAGCCTGCATTTTTTGAGATTGAATAAATTGTTGTTCTAGTTGCTTTTGTTCTGAGATATCTACGAATTGTAGTAAGAATCCAACTTTATCTTCAGCCAGTTTCAACTTGCTGGTGTAAACCGTAACACATAAATCGCTTTTATCAAACCGCACTTCAAATGGATCAATCGTATCCAGTTTGAGTTTACTGCGAATATCAGAACGTATGGCAGGATCAACGCCATCAAAAAAATTTGCCATTTGAGGAAACAATTCATGGAAGGTCAGATTTTCTTCTTCAATAGTACCAGTCTCATCAATCACCACTGATGGTAATCGCGATACATCATAAAACGTTTTTCCAGAACCATGCTGCGGGAAAATAACATGCGTTGTATTCAAGTCGGCGCCTTGTGTTTGATGCACAGACAACGCTGTCATGTTACCAGCCAAGACCAAATCAGCTGGTCGATTCACAATCTCAGCACCTGTTTTACCCAGATAATTAAGCGCCGCATGATTGGCGCCAATCACATTTGCACTAGCATCAGAATAAAGCAATCCAAAAGGCGCATCATCTAAAAAGCGCTGCAATTTCTTATAACGCAAATCCAAATCGGAGATGGCTTGAAACTGGCAGGTGATGTTTTTAAGAAGTACCACATGAAAATCAGAAGACAGCGCAGAGGTGTGTTCACATAAAAACAAAGCATTATCTTGCCTACGTACAAGTAACCCGCTACCTGTTTGTGAAAGACGTAATTTTTGCAACAAATTATCGGCAGAAAAATAATGGGTATACTGCTTTTCCAAGAACCCAACAAGATCCAAATAAGTAGGAATTTGCTGGGCTGAATGTGAAAAAATCAATTTCCCAGATGTATCAAAAACAAAAGAATCTTGCGCGGCTTTACCAAGCAGGTCTTGCAGTAGCTTCAGACGAAAAGCCGATACTTTTTCTTGACGGTAAAAATACGCACCAGCAGCTAAAAATAAACAAAAAATAATACTAAGCAAAATTGCGAGAAGCAATGAAGCGCCTGAATACACCTGTCCATAATCATTGTGCCGTTGTTTTGATCTGATGAGCAAGAGTCATCCTCGGCAAGGTGCGAAAGCACCGCGGACCGAAGGAAGATCTATGTACTATCATGTTGCTAGACCTTCTTATTGAAAATTCGAATATCTTACTTCTCATTGTGAATGGATCCTCGGTCTGCGGTGCTTTCGCATCTTGCCGAGGATGACGTATAATGATCTACGGTTAAGCTAAATTCGCCGCAAAAATGGATCAAACTCTGGACCTTATCTTTACAGACGCGCGCACCTGCCGCGCTTGGCAAGACAAACCTATCGACAATGCCCTCATAAAACAAATCTACGATCTGGCCAAACTAGGCCCCTCTCACGCCAACTGCTGCCCCTTGCGAATTGTGTTTGTGCAATCCGCCGCAGCAAAAGAGAAGTTGAAGCCAACATTAGATTCCACCAATGTTGATAAAACAATGACGGCTCCCGTGACTGCCATCATGTCTTATGATCCCAATTTTCATCAGTATGCTGACACGCTGTATCCCGGTTCAAAGGCATGGTTTTCTGATCCAAAAGCTCGCGAATACATCGGCCTTGTAAATGGTTCTTTGCAAGCTGCCTATTTTATGTTGGCAGCACGCTCCCTTGGTCTTGATTGCGGTCCCATGGGAGGATTTAATCAACAGATGGTTGATGATTTATTCCTGAAAGGGCAAGGTTTTAAATCCATCTTCCTGTGCAATCTTGGCTATGGAAACCGTACCGACATGCCTCCCCGCGGCCCCCGACTGACGTTTGAGCAAGTGTGTTCAATGGTTTAAGACGACGACAGTCTCTTCCCCCGTAACACCAACAACACAAATAATCCCATACACACAACAATCAACAAAAACATCATGTTGGTAACCACCGTGACAGGACCATTAAAGAAATAGCCTGTGATTGAAATGAAAACACTGGTCAATAAAAATCTTAGAATATTCCCAAAAGCAGCCGCAGCACCTGTGGCTTCGCTGAAACAAGACATGAAGTTCGTGTAAAACTTAATACAGCTTAATGCAAAACCCGCCACAAATAGGCTCATGAATAACGTGATCAAATTATAATTTGCTGGCAACAACTGCCCTATTAAAAATAATCCACTCACGCCGACTAGCCCAAGAAGTATCCCTATAGAAAACGTCTTCTCAAAACCAACATAATCGATAATTCTTGCAGCGAACCAACTAAAAAATGCAAATACTAGCAAGATAGCACCTTGATAATAGTCATAAATTTTTGGATCCATTTTGAGATGTTCCATAAAGACAAGGGACAAGTACGCCACATAAATCATATAGGCCGTGTACGCCAACCAAAGGATTGATACGTTAATCATGGCCACTTGATTGGTCATAATCATCTTATAACTTTTCAGAATACTTTTTAGGTTCAGATTTCTCTGAATGTTTTTGTTGGTTTCTGGAATAAGCAAAATGCCACAAAATCCTATAAAAGCAGAAATCGCAATCAATAGAAAATTGGCATGGAATCCATAATAACGGTTGATAATACCGCCAATAATAGGCGCACCTGCCATTACAAATGTCACCAAACTGTTTAAGCTGCCGAAGGCCTTACCTGCCTCTTCCTGGTCATAAATATCAAAAACAATCGACTGTCCCACAACAAATCCTGTGCTGGCACTTACGCCTTGAAGAAAACGAAAGATAAGAAGTGCCTCAATAGTCGTTGAAAAATAACACCCTAAACTGCTCAAAGCGAACAAAGCAAATCCGTACTGCAATACAGGTTTTCGCCCATAATGATCAGACAATGGACCAATAATTGCCGACGCAATACACATACCTAAAAAATTGATGCTCAACACCCAAGAAAGCACACTTTCCGTAGTTTGAAAGTAGATAAGCATATTGGGAAACGAAGGAATATAGACATCCGTTTCAATACATACTGCAACAAAAACAACAACGATTATCCAAAAAATAAACCGTGGAGAATTTGTAATATTTTTCAGCATCCCGCATGTCTAATTCTTCCATCCCTGCATGATCATGCAAAAAAAGAACACACCGTGTCAATAATGAAGAACTTCAGAAAAAACGTGAACAATGAAACAAGAAAAATCTGTACTGCATGCTATATCATCATGTTACGTGTGGCTGCCGGCAACTTAACACGAAGTCCATCCAATTCTTCCGTCATGATAATCTGACATCCAAGCCGTGATGTTTCTGTCAGGTGAAAAGCTAAGTCCAGCATATCTTCCTCAGCTTCAAGGGGGGCTTTTAACCTAGCATACCAATCAGGATCAACGATGACATGACACGTCGAACAAGCCAAAGATCCCTCGCACGCACCTTCTAAATCAATATCATTTTGATGGGCAACTTCTAATACGGATAAACCCACAGGGGCATCGACTGTGATTTCTTGATTGTCTTGCGTCACAAAAATAATTTTAGGCATAAATATCTGGATAGCTTACTTAGATAGAGTTTAGCTGATTTGTTATTATACGCAAAGATGGGAGGACAGCATCTCAGCTTGCTTGTCACGACGATTTTGAATACCTTTGTGGTGCGTATGGTTAGAATTACTTTTAATTTCATAAATTGCTTTAAGCAAACAATTCAGATCACATGTGTTCACATAACAACACATTTGCCGATAAAAATTTGTTTTTCCATTCACAAGGGATGGGGCATTAAAATAGGCATCTTCAATTGTTACTTTTTCATTGCCCGTAAATTGATCCCAAGCGCTACCATATATTCTTTTGATTTCCAGGCGTCTTTCTGAAATACTTAAATCGAATAATGTTCTAATTTCAGATTCTGCTAAACTGCGTTTTTTTGTATACACATCTGCAAAAGACACAGAACCACCAAATGCTTGATTCCATTGACTTTTGGCCGATGAAGCGTCCATATTAAACCCAATACCTACAGTCACTTTGCCCACTGTATCTAAATAAGCCTGAGCACGGCAGCCTTCATTCATCAAGATGAATTGATACAATAAATCGTTGTATTGTTTTTGACCATTTGGATCACAGAGATCAAGTTTAAATAATAGATCTCGCATTTCTGTTACAGATAATGTCATTATTATCCACTGTTGTATTGATTTGCTTATATTATACCATTAATTTTAAATAATTACAAATAATCAATAAAATCTGCCTTTGCTAAAAGTCATAGTAACGACCTGCAAAATGAAGAAGTCATTAATGCGAAATTTACAGTCTTTGGCGTACAATAAATCAATAGGGAATAGAACGCATAAACATGATTTTGTCGTCATTTCCCTCTATCTTCGATGTAGTCAGGCACTATACCTTCGAACGTTTTCGTCAAGATATCTTAGCTGCTTCAGTGTTAGCTGTTGTAAATTTACCTTTGACCATTTCTCTTGCCGTTGCTTGCGGGGTCAATCCTAAAGCTGGCATATTTTCAGTTGTCGTGGGCGGTTTCTTTGCATCTTTGTTTGGAGGCACACGTTTTATCATCTCTGGTCCCACAACAATTTTCCTGCTAACCATTGCGGATATCACCAATCAATTTGGTATCGACGGCGTCTATGTCGCAGGGCTTATGGCTGGAATATTTCTAATGATTGGAGGCCTTGTTCGATTCCATCGATTCATCGATTTCGTCCCCTACTCCGTCATTTTGGGATTCACGGCAGGCTTATCTGTGGTTATTTTCACAACCCAATTAAAAGATTGTTTGGGATTCATTATTGGCGTCTCCCCTGCAGATAACCCTGCAAACCAAATGATAAAACATTGGAACTATTACATAACGCACCTACATAAAATACACTGGCCAACGGTCCTTGTCAGCTTGATGACGGCCATTCCCTTGATCATTTCAAAGCGGATGCTCAATAAGAAAATACCTTTTTTAGCATTGATTTTGATTAGTGTATCAATTATCACTTACTTTTCTGGATTAGACGTACTGACCTTAAATAAGAAATTCGGCGTAATCGACTTCACCTGGCCCTCTTTTCAAATGCCTGTTGTATCGATATCGCAAGTTGTTGCCTTAATCCCTTACGCCATGACGCTAGCTTTTTTGGGGGGCATCAATTCGTTGTTAACCGTGATCACAACTTATGAAATGACCAGCAAACCTTATAATTCTAGGATCGAACTGCTTGGTCAGGGTGCAGCAAATATTCTTGCGTCATTATTTGCAGGCTTACCACTTAGCGCCAATATGTCCCGTACCAGTACAGCCATACAGGCTCAGGCACAAACACCTTTAACCGGAATGATGCAAGCGATTTTAATCTTAGTCTTAGCCCTTAATTCTGAAAAACTGATGAATTTTATCCCCATCCCCTGCCTGGCCACAATCTTTGTGGTAGCCGCTTATGATATGGGATACTGGAAACGCTTCTTCAAATACTGTCGCATGCCCCGCAGTGAATCTTTAGTACTTTTGGTCACATTCATTTTGACCTTGTTTTCAACAATTGCGGTGGCCATATTAACGGGCATAGTCCTAGCGGCCCTTTTGTTTATTAGAAGGATGAGCGAACATTCCTACATCACCCCAGAAATCCGCCAAATCCCGGGGGAAGAAAATGAACTGCCCCAAGAAATTAGTATCTACCACATTGACGGCCCATTCTTTTTTGGAGCATCCAGCCGTTTGAAGGCCGTATTAGATGAGCACCGCCCCCAAAAGAAAATCACGATTTTGGATTTTGACAATGTGCCTTTTATCGATTCGACAGGACTTAAGATTTTGAATGAGTTTATTAAGGACAGCAATAAACGCGGGGTTGAATTAATCTTAACGAATATTGATCACGCGCGGGAACTGTTCACCAGTCTGAACCTAGGGGTTGATCCACTAAAACGCTATCTCACCGCCCCTACCCTGGCTGATGCGTTGCAGCTGGCGAAGGAGCGGCTTAAGGTTCAGACCTAGTATTTTTCCCTTTGAATCAATGACTTCTAGACAGAATTACCCATCACTTAAAAACGTGGGTCGAGCGCGGCAAATCTAATACCGGCCTCGTTGTTCCTGCGGGAGGCATCCCCCTGCGTGCTGCTCTTGGAGGAGGCATCGACCCCAGGACTTCGTTAAAAGCTCTAAAATTAGGAATTTCGGGAATAGGGAAAACGATTTTTAATCGAGAACGATCTGCGGCTAACAATTCATGCAATCGGCTATAATACACTTTTGCAACAAGCTCTGGCTTATTACAAAAAACACCGCATCTGTGTGCCACTAAAAAGACAGTAAGCTGTTCTGCCGTTTGTTCTAAAACAGCTTGAATAGCAGCAATAACAGAGTCAACATTTTTAGACCATTCTCCCTCATTCTGACAATTTATTGGCGCAGCATTGGCCAATACATAGGATGTGAACCTACCCTGTTGATTCGTGTTGTTTGCTTTCGCGATACGCACAATCGCTGTGGCTGCACCCGACAAAATTTTTCCAGCTATATCTGGACTTGCAAATAGAGCATCATATTTCTCCTGCAAAATCCCTGTTTCATATGGATCGCCGTTTGGTCTGTAACGTTGATATCTGGAAAAAAGTTTATGCACTGCAGGATCCTGCCCACTACCCATTCCCAAACCTGAATTGACAAAATGCAGGACTGCGGTAATTGAATTTGCGTTTGCCATTGCTGTACCAATATCTTCGTTAGTCACTGAAACGTATTGTCTCAACTGTGCTTTCGCACTTTCATCTAATACAGTAAGAACTCTGTTTGGATCCTGGGAGCTTTGCATAACATGATCTTGCCATCCACTTGCTTGTTGTCCTGGTTGAGTTGTAGTGTTTGGCAATCGAGATGCTTTATTAAATTCGCGATTGTATAAATCTCTAAAATACGTCAAACCCGCTTCAATATTCGCCATATATTCACCAACCAATAACGTTATCTGTCTTGTCCCATCCTCTAATAACGTTTTATATACTGTGCCAACGCCTTGAGCTTCTGCCGTTTCTTCAACAGTATGTGCTCCTATTTTCTGGCCAACAAATCTTTGCCAATTCAGTCTTTCAGGGGATGTGACAATATTGATATATTGTTGCGCCAATTCCTTGGTAGAAGCCTCTCCCACTGCTGGAGGATTAGATTGAACAACAACAATACCCCAGATCAAAGATAATAAGAAAAACATCATGTATTGGTACAAACAGAATCAACCTAATACGTTAATATATGATGCAACGGGGGGCAATACAAATCACTTCAGCTCCAGGTAATTGCCCAGGCTGGTTTCCCGGACCTTATGAAACACTTGGCAGCTTTGCTGCCTTAGTGTTTCTTGGGAGCCGGGATCCAGTACTTTTTTCTGGATCCCGGGCCTTACAGTCTCTACGCGCAAAGCGCTAGAGACTGTAAGGCCCGGGAAGCCAGCCTGGGCAGTTACAACTCCAGCACATGCCCAATTGTGAGTAAATCAATCGACTTACCCTTCAGCTTATGCTCCGCACAAACGATGGCTTCAAAACCGAGTTTCTCAGCCTCTTTCAGACGCAGCTCTAACATACGGACAGGGCGAACTTGGCCCGATAGCGCAATTTCCCCGCAATAAACTGTATTTGAAGACAAAGGCTGATTTTTCAAAGACGAAATCAACGCGGCAACAATCGTCAGATCTGCCGCTGTATCCTTCAACGTTAAGCCGCCCGCAATATTGACGTAGATATCCTTATCCCCAAGTGGCAATTTGCAACGTGAAATCAAAACCGCCGTTAACATGCTGAGGCGATTGTTATCATAGCCAATGCTGACCCGCCGTGGAGACGCCAAAAAACTGGGAGAAATCAACGTTTGAATTTCACACAGAATCGGGCGCGTACCCTCCATACTGACCGCAATGGCCGTGCCGCTAACCGGTGTTTTGTCTTGCGATAAGAAAATGGAAGAAGGATTAGCAACTTCAATCAGCCCCTCTTGCCCCATTTCGAAAACTCCAATTTCATTAGTAGCACCAAAACGATTTTTTATAGTACGCAGGATACGGTAATCCAAAGACCCGTCCCCATCGAAATAAAGAACGGTATCCACCATATGCTCTAGCAGTTTTGGACCTGCAAAAACGCCGTCTTTGGTGACATGCCCAATAAGGATCATGATGTAATTATGCCGTTTGGCTGAGTCAATCAACGTTTGGCTGGCAGCTCTGACCTGCGATACTGTACCTGGCGCCGCGTCAACGTCGGGATGTGACATCGTTTGAATTGAGTCAATAATCACAACTCCAAGGTTTTTTGTTTGTTCTAATGCCGATGTCAGTTGAATAACATTAGTACAGGTGCTTAACACACATTTATCTTGATCAACTTGCAGCCTGCTTGCCCGCATTTTAATTTGCGCTAAACCTTCTTCTCCAGAAACATACACACACTGCTGCTTTTGCGATAGACGGGCTAAGATTTGTAACATCAAGGTCGACTTGCCAATACCAGGATGCCCCCCCAGCAAAATGACAGATCCTGGGACTAAACCTCCACCCGTCACACGGTCAAACTCACTGATCCCCGTCAGGACACGCTGGTAATGCTGATCTTCCACATCTTTTAAAGGCGTGAAAATATCTTCAGGCTTGATCTTTTGTCTTTTTGTAGTGCTGGTCGTAGAAATTTCTTGCGTGATGGTGTTCCATTGCTGGCATCCTTCACACTTACCGCTCCACTTGTTGTAAATCGTCCCACATGAGTTACAAGTGAACATTTACCACCTCTGCGTTTTGACCAATTGTTCTATCCTATCAACAATTTGCAACAATGTTTCTACTTGTACAAATGTGTCATTTAATGTTTTCGCTGTAAATAGGGGCATATCGGGATAGTCGTGGGTCAGGTTGTTTCGAGTGTCACGCATGTCTTTCCAGAGATTTGCATCAGGTATAATATCCATTTTCTCAAGAGCATGGACTTTATCAATAATGGTGACAGGCAAAGGCGTTGTTCCTGCAAAGGATAATACCGCATCAAACAATTTTGATCCCAGTAAATCCTGCAACTTACAAAAACGCATCGTCAAGGCGTCCCACAAAGCGATCTCTTCATCTGAAAAATCTTCCACCCTTTCAACCGTTAAAGGCATCATAGAAGCCAAAATATGTTTGGATTTCTCTAAGTGATACTTGTGACGCTGAGCTACAAACAAAAGATTTGTGATAA
>ERZ1292633.5190-Hain-H41-02um-R1-5190-length-11829-cov-4_pt2 | contig 10332 bp, 7 predicted proteins | sample MGYA00564406_ERZ1292633 | MGnify/ENA primary metagenome ERZ1292633 (study PRJEB36523, sample SAMEA6512639) | groundwater metagenome | collected 2019-01-08 | study: AquaDiva: Metagenomics assemblies of 32 groundwater samples
CTCCAGACCATCGCCCAGCTCGCCTCTTAGGGCGCGGATTGCAGGTTGAGTCGTAGGTCGGTGTTCCGATCCCGTACGCCATGGCGGACGGGAGAGAAACCCGACATCTTTTCTATCGCTCCTACCTTCTCACCCTTCCAGCGCCTGTCGCACAAGCTGGGCGTAACGCTCTGCAAGAGGACCAGAGGCATAGGCAGTGGTGGCGTGAGCATGACCGGCCTCGGCCAATCGGTTCCGTAAGGGTGCGTCATTCAAGAGACGCGTTATCCCCTCCGCAAGAGAAGAAACAGAATCGGGCTCAACGAGAAGTCCCGTTTCATTGTGACGAATAATCCCCGCAATCCCCCCCGAATTGGCGCCAATAACCGCCGTGCCGCACATCATTGCCTCTGACATCGCCAGTCCAAATCCTTCCTGCACCGAATTTAGCACAACAAGCCCCGCTTGGTTGTAAACCATTCTCAGTTCTGCCTGCGGAACGGGAGGATGAATCGATACGAACTCACCAAGATTCAGCGACGCAATAAGCGCGCGAACTTCCCCTTCAAGGGGTCCGGAACCATAAAGGGCCAGATTGGCGGTTGGTATCTTATTGTGAACTTGAGCGAAAGCCTTAACCAGATAGTCAACCCGCTTTTGATCGGTGAATCGGGTCACCGCCACCACAAGCCCAGCCTGTTTTTTGACGGAAGGGTCGCGATAGAATACAGTCTCATCGTGGGGTAATGGAAGGACTGTCAGCCGATCCCGCAATGATGGGTCGACGGCGACAATCTGGTCGCGCAAATATTCAGAGACGACTGTCCAGCTCTTCAGTTTGGCGCAGACCGGTTTCAAATAGCGAAATGCTACCCCCATGTACTTATTCATGATGCGGACATCGGTGCCGTGCGAACTAAGGATCATCGGCAAGTGATAGCGCCGGTCGAGCGATTTCATCACAATCCCGGCCGGAATCAACCAGTGGCCGGAGACGACCTGAATCCGCTCTTTTTCGACTACCCGAAATGCCGACTCGCGAAAGGCATTGAGAAACGCCTTGAACTTGAAAATCCCGCTTACCGACGAGAGGACAATGTTGTGCATATTGCCGCGATAGGCGATGGTTTCTTCGTTATCTGTCCCATACCGAAAGCGGTAGATGCGGACACCATCGACCATCTCTTCCTCAGAGGCTCCGGCATCATGGGGGGCAATAACTATCGGCTGAATGCCATTTTGGACAAGTTGCTTCGCCAGCAGGGCGACAAAAACCCCTGCATAATCACCGCTGAATCGAGGATAATTGTGGGTAAGAATGAGTAGTCTTATCGGTTCGTTCATCGGTTCCAATCTACAAAGTCTTTTGCCTTTGGCGAAATAGGAATTTCCCTGGACTCTTCCCGCCTGTATATTGCCTACCTCTTATGAGTATACCCGACACGAGCCGTCTCGACTTCCTCCCCGAACTGAGTTTCGATGAAATTCTCGCCAGCCCGATCCTTGATATCGGCGCCCGGTGCTGGGAAACGGAGAGATATGAAGCATTCAAGGTCTGCTACCGCTCGATGCGAATTCTGGATAACCTTGTGGACAACCGTCGCGCCATCGGAACGCCGGTAAGCGACAATGAGCGTCTCCAATTTGAACGGATGATCGAGGATTTTATCGCCGCCCTTCGGATGAAAGAGCGGGATGACCCTTTCGCGGCCCAGCTCCTCGATATCATGACGCAATTCAGGATTCCTTCCTGGCCATGGCAAAGACTCTCCAAGGCGATGATCTTTGACCTCCACCACGACCAATTTCCCTCATTTATCGTTTTTCTCAGGTATTGTGAAGGCGCGGCCATCGCGCCAGCTTCGGTTTTTGTCCATCTGTGCGGTATCGTGAGGCAGGATGACGGATATACCGCCCCATCGTTCGATATTCGAATCGCCGCCAGATATCTCGCGATCTTCTCCTACCTCGTACACATTATCAGGGATATCCACAAAGATCAGCATGCCGGATTAAACTATTTTTCTGCCGACCTGCTTCGCAGGAGCAATCTTACTGCCGAGACCTTGCGGTATCAAATCACGAGCGACGCCATCGATTCAAAAGCACGGGGACTGATAGCAGAAGTAGTTAGAATTGCCGAGTTTTACAGGAGCAAAGCCCGCAAGGGTCTCGACCAGCTCTGCCCTCAATTGGATAACCGCTATGCCCTCAGCCTTGAGATAATCTATTCCCTCTATTGCCAGATACTCGAACGGGTCGATCCGGCAAAAGGGACATTTCTTGCCGAAGAACTGCAACCGACTCCCGGCGAGATACGAGCACGCCTGCAATCCATTGCCAGTCAACGACCTAAATGAACATAGCCCCTCATGGAAGAAATGCCGCCCACGGCTGGTATTGCTGATACAACTGATACAAGATGTATAACGGATATGCAAACAAATTGGAGGATATCGTGAAATCAAAGATGCTTTTCACAGGTCTAATCGCCCTGGTGATTATAATTGCGTCAACGACACCCCGCGCCGACGAGGTCGCCGTGACTGTCTACAACTCGAATCTCGGCGTCATCAGCGAAACCCGCACCCTCACTTTTGAAAAGGGAATCCACAACCTCGCCTACCGCGATGTCCCCTCTCAGATCGACCCGGCCTCGGTGCGGTTCACGGTAGACGGCGGCAAGTCGGTGGCGATTCTGGAGCAGAACTTCGCATATGATTTAGTCAGTCCCGACAAGGTATTTGAGAAATATATCGACAGCGACGTTGATCTGGTAGGCGAAGACGACGCGATATTCAGCGGCAAACTGCTGGCCTTCGGCGGAGGTTATCTAACCCTTCAGGAAGATGACGGCAAGATTCGGATGGTGAGTTCAGGCAAAGTCTCAGATGTGACCTTCCCAAGCCTCCCCGAAGGCCTTATCACCCGCCCGACTCTTTTCTGGCTCTACAATTCGACCCAACAGGGGAGTTTGAAAACTACCGTCGGCTACCAGACCTCCGGCCTCAACTGGTCGGCCGAGTATGTAGGAACGCTCAATGCCGATGAGAACAAAATTGATCTCGCGGGTTGGTCATCAATAGACAACAACTCCGGCAAGACCTACAAGGATGCGACTCTTAAATTGATAGCCGGCGACATTCATCGTGCCGACCAGCCAATGATTCGAGGTGGACGAGCTGAAAAGTTTTCAATGACCGCTGAAGCGGCCGACAGTTATGGCTTCGAAGAAAAGGCCTTTTTTGAATACCACATGTACACTCTCCCCCGCAAGGCCACTGTCGCCGACCGCGAAACAAAACAGATTTCGTTGTTTGATCCCGCGAGTACCGCAGTAACGAAGATATTCTCCTATCGGCCCGATAGAAATCAAACTGATGTCAACGTCGCCGTCAAATTCGCGAATCGCGCCGACGCCGGGCTGGGGATGCCCCTTCCGGCTGGACGGGTGCGTATTTTCAAAGCCGATACCGATGGCTCACTGATTCTTCTCGGCGAGGACCGCATTAAGCACACCCCCCGCGATGAGGAAATGAAACTGACCGTCGGCACCGCTTTCGATGTCAAAGCAGAATTGCGCATGATGGACCAGCGCAACATCTCGAAGTATGTCAATGAATACGATTATGAAATCGAAATCCGCAATCGGAAGACGGAAGCGATAACGGTTAATGTCGAGAAAAATCTCTATGGCAACTGGACGATTAAATCGTCAACCCTGCCGTATAAGAAAAAAGACATATCGACCGTAACCTTTGATGTCCACGCCAAAGCAGGCGAGACGGTCGTGCTCAAAATGACTGTCAGCATCAATTCCCGCTGACGGCCGCCGGTTGACAGAGATGAGACCGGCGACTACATTTGCCGGTCTTGGAAAATGTATGGCGAAACGTGAAATCCTTCACAGGAGGAATTAGGTGAATAGGCGTATTTTGATTCTTCTGACCGCGGTGCTTACTCTTTGCATTGCCCTACAGTCGCAGGCACAAAAAGTCCGCAAACTGCCAGCCGGGGCGTATCTCAAGTCGGCAAAAATCGAAATCATCTCCGGCGACACCGCCCGCTATGCTGGCGCCATCGCCATGCTCGACACCCTCATGATACACTACGGTCCGCACGCCGAAGGACTCTACTGGCTGAGCCAGATTCAGGTCGACTTTGTCGAAAAAAGCTCCACGCCACAGCAAAAATCCGTGCACATCATGAAAATCCTCAGCTATGCTGATTCCCTCCGGCGCATGTGTGCCGATCCCGCGGTTGACAACAAGAACAAAAAGGATTGCGATAAATGGGTCTCGATTGTCGATTCCCTCAAAGTGAAATACTGGGGCGAGTTCTACAATCGCGGCGTCGAACAACTCAATGCCGCCAAAGAGATGCAAAAGGAAAAAGAAGGCGCCACCGACTCGGTGACTATCGCCTTTGCCGAAAAGGGGATGAAGGCCAACAGTGATTCGGCCATTGAGAATCTCATGGTCGCCATTTCCGTGAATCCCTCAGACTTCAGATCATACGTCGCCATCGGCAATGTTTATGACGGCCAGGGAAAATATGAAGAAGCCCTCGAATGGACAAAAAAGGGATCCGAAAAGGTTTCCGATCGCTCGCCATTGCTCATTCCTCTTGCCATGTACAACATCAATCTCGATCGCTACTGCGACGCTATTCCCTATTTCAGGGAATTTGTCGCAAAAAACACCGGCGAGGTAGGCACCATGTACAACCTCAGCATCTGCTATAGCCGGTGTGAACAGTATGATTCGGCCATGTCAGTGTATCGCCAGATTCTGACCCAGGATTCAACGCATGTTGAGGCTATCTCCAGAATGGGAGAGTATTTCATCCGCGGTGCCAAAACTGCCTCGGATTCCATCTCCACCCACAGTGGCGAAGAGGGAAATGCAAAGATGACGGCATGGAAAACCGATCGCGACCGCGCCTATGATTCCTCGGCTTTCTGGTTCAGCAAATCGTTTGAATTGAAACATGACGACGCCACCACCGCCAGCCAATATGCTCTGATTCAGGCGCTGAGGGGGAAATTTGAGGAAGCCGCCGTAGGCTACAAAAGGCTGTGCGAGCTTCAATCCAAGGATGCCAATAACTGGATTTACCTCGGTGACTGCTACACGCAGTTGAAGAAATTCAAAGACGCCGTTGGAGCTTACGAACAGGCCGAGGCTATTGATGACAGCAACATTGGCATGCTGGAGCATATGCTTGATATCTATCATGAGCTGAGAGACGCCGCCAATGCCGATCGCATGACAGCCAAACTCGCCAAGAGAAAATAGATCACAATCACATTCAAGTACCCCCCAAAAGCGGCAGGTGTGTACCTGCCGCTTTTTTCGTAGATTCACAATCAGATGAAAAACCGTTTTGTCGAGATAGCCGTTGCTGGCCCCATGCGCCGGACATTCACCTATCGCCTCCCGCCAGTCATGGAAGCTCCCATGCCGGGACAGCGGGTAGTAGTGCCGTTCGGGCGCAAAAACACGGTGGGCTTTTATCTTGGACCGTCATCAGCCCCGGGTGAGATGGAGATAAAAGACGTCGTCCGCCTTTTCGACGAATCACTGTATATCTCGAAGGATCTCTTTCAGCTCTGCCGATGGATCGCCGACTACTATTTCGCCAATCCCGCTGATGTTCTCACGTCGGCCCTTGCGCCGTCACTCAAAAAACAGGAAAAGCCGCACCTTGTCTGGTCTGCCACGGCCCGTGAATCCGCTCCCCCACAGATAGCGCGTCTTGCCAAACCGGGAAAGCGGCTGTCACCGGCGGTGCAAAAATCAATTGAGCGCTTTGGAACGACAAATCTGCGGGCGCTCATCAATCAGAAAGTCCTTGTCGAAGAATGGCAATTCTCAAACGCCCAACAGCGTACCGAGCAGATCGCGACTGTCGCAAATCTCGCCGACTGGCCACAGTTCTTTTCCCGTCGCAAAACTACACTTGCACCCTTTGATGGAGAACGAACGAACGAAGAACTTAAAGCCGACGGATGGAAATCCGATGTGATAGCGGCGGCGAAGGAGCGGGGCATTCTGACGTTTGTCGACCGAGAAATCACCGTGCAGATATCGCAATCGATCACAGGAAGGATCGGCGCGATCGACATTGCTCCGACCGATGAACAGCAGGCGGTCTGCACTGCGATACTTTCGGATGCGCAGAACGGATTCTCTACTCATTTGTTGCACGGTGTGACTGGTTCAGGGAAAACCCTTGTCTACTGCCGTATCACACAGGAGATGGCAGTGCAGGGAAAAGGAGTGCTCATCCTTACTCCTGAAATAGCCCTCACGGCAACAGCCCTGGCCTGGTTCAGAGGATTTTTTGGAGACGCCGCAACCGTCATTCATTCTGCCATGTCCGAGTCGGAGCGGATGGAGAGTTGGCTGGGGATTCGCTCCGGAAAATATCCGATAGTAATAGGCCCTCGCTCTGCCCTTTTCGCGCCGATACCCAATCTTGGGTGCATCATCGTCGATGAGGAGCACGACGGCTCCTACAAACAGAATGACCCCTCCCCGCGATTTCACGGACGCGACGCCGCCATCATGCGGGCAAAGATTCTCGGCATTCCGATTCTTTTGGGATCGGCTTCGCCATCGCTGGAATCCTACCGCAATGCTGAGGCCGGACGCTACCGTTTGCACCGGCTAACCCGACGGCCGGGGAATGCGGTATTGCCGACAATACGGGTTGTCGATATGCGCACCGAGCGGGTTCAAGGGGAGATGGGACAGTTTTCCCTCGCTACTATTCAGGCGGTGCGTGAGACACTTGACCGCAAGGAGCAGGCGATTGTATTTCTCAATCGGCGCGGCTATGCCATCCAGTTGGCCTGCGAAGAATGCGGTGAAATCGCTACCTGCCGAAACTGCAAAATTGCGCTCACGTATCATAAATCCAGCAAGCGACTCCAGTGCCACTATTGTGGGCACTCCGAACGGGGGTGGGTTGATTGCCCCAAGTGCCAATCCCATAAACTGACTCTCTCAGGATCAGGGACACAGAAAATCGAGGAACAACTCCCCGTTCTCTTTCCAAAGGCACGAGTGGCCAGACTTGATTCTGATTCGGCCGGAGGACGTGACAAGGCCCACGCCATCATCGGACGAATCGCATCCGGTGAATGCAACCTACTCGTCGGCACTCAAATGGTGACCAAAGGACTCGATCTTCCAGCGGTGACTCTCGTTGCGGTATTATCTGCCGATCAAAGCCTCAACATGCCGGACTTTCGGGCTTCGGAACGAACCTTCGCCCGGCTGGTGCAGGTCGCGGGAAGATCCGGGCGCGCCGACCGGCCGGGACTCGTTCTCATTCAAACCTACAATCCCACCGCCGCTGTCATAGAAAACGCCGCCGCTCAGGATTTTGAATCCTTTTACCGCATGGAGATCGCATCACGCGAGTCACTCCGCTATCCGCCGTTTTCGCGTTTGGTGAGGATTGTTTTTGAGGATCCGCAGGAGAAGCGGGTTATCGATTCCGGGCGATCTTTCGCCGAATCCCTGAACCAACGGCTCACAGCAAGCAAACATGCCGCCACGGTCATCGGCCCTGCTCCCTGTCCGATGGCATTTGTGCGTGGACGACATCGGCGAAATCTCTTTGTGAAGACCTCACGAATGGTAGAGTTTACGAAGCTTTTGACCGAGTGGGAGCTTCAGCAATCCCGATTTGGAATGCCTTCGGGAACCAAGATTGTCATCGATGTCGACCCCGATGATATGATGTGATCCATAAATACAAAGGCCGGACTCGGCCGCGTCGGTAATCCCCTCTGGACCGACTATGTGACCGAATCCGGCATCTCCTTTACCCAGACCTCCGAAAAGAGCCCTTCAATATCCTTCACCAAAGCCCGGGCATTGGCTCACAACTACAGATAATTAAACAAATCCCGTGCCACAGTGTAGTAACTGACTAAAGAATGGCGCTTTAGCTGGGGGAGTTTGATTTAACGGGCTTTTTTTCCACGTTTGAAATGAGTCTGATTCGTATGAATTATTCGTGAGGCGACCCATTACTCGTATACCTGTACGAAAAATCAAAGAAAAACCGGCCACCCATGTCTGAGTGGCCGGTCTCGTATGCGATTGAATAGCGAGAAAAAGGGTTACTTCTTCTCTTGTTTCTTCTCGGCTTCTTTCTTTACAGGGGCGGCGCCAGCGGCCGGAGCAGCACCCGGTGCACCCGTAGCAGGGGCGCCAGCGGCAGGAGCAGCTTCGGCTCCTTCGGCGGCGGCAACAGGTGTCTCTACCTTGATGACGGTCGGAGCCGACACCACGACCAACGTGCGGTCTTTGTCGGCCATAATGTTGACACCCGGCAGGTTGAGATCGCGGACGTGGATCGAATCACCAATATTGAGGTTGGTGACATCGATTTCTACGAACTCGGGGATATTGGTTGGGAGACAGGAAACTTCCAGCTCACGGAGAACCAACTGAAGAATACCACCCTCGTTTTTTACGCCTGATGCGGTACCCATGTAGTGGATAGGAACTGAAATGTGAAGCGGCTTGGTCATCGAAATGGCGTGAAAGTCAATATGAACGATGCGGCTAGTGACCGGATCGCGCTGGACTTCACGGACGATTACTTTTGACTGTTTGCCGCCGGTGTTCAGATTGAACAGGGCGTTTCCGCCTCCCGCTGAGCGGAATGCTGAGCGAAGAGCTTTTTCTTCGACTGATACCGCAAACGGAGTGACTTCAGGACCATAGACAATGGCCGGAATTCTTCCTTCCATCCGGACCCGACGGGCGTGTCCTTTAGTGGCGGCTTCGCGGGCTTGCGCGTCTAATGCGACTTCTTTCATGACTGGGTCATATCCTCCAGGCTACTAGTATTGTTTTCGTTGTTATGCTGGGACGGGCTGGTCGTCAAACAGTGATGACACCGATTCCTCGTCGAATATTCTTCGTATCGCTTCGCCGAATAATCCCGAACAGGGGAGAATCTCAAACTGCGGCGGAAGCACTTTACCTTCGTGATTTATCGAATCACAAATAATCATTTTCTTGATGGGCGATTCGGCAACACGCGTAAGCGCCGCCCCCGACAAAACGCCATGGGTGCAGGCGGCATAGATATCAAGAGCGCCCCGCTCTTTGAGGAGGACCGCGGCCTGCACGAGGGTTCCGGCGGTGTCTACCATGTCATCGCGAATCAACACGTTCTTCCCTTGCACCTCTCCGATAAGATTCATCACCTGCGACTCATTGGCCCGCTGGCGGCGTTTATCGACAATAGCAAGATCGGCGTCAAGCGCATTGGCGGTGGCGCGGGCAAGCTTGATGGATCCAACATCGGGCGACACCACAACCAGATTTGATAGTCCCAGTTTGCGGAAATGGCTGTTGAATATCGGTGCCGAATACAAATGGTCATGAGGCAGGTCAAAAAATCCCTGAATCTGTCCGGCGTGAAGATCCATCGTGATGATGCGATCCGCTCCCGCGGTGGTGATGAGATTGGCGACCAGTTTTGCGGTGATAGCGACACGCGGTTTGTCTTTGCGATCCTGACGGGCATAACCATAGTACGGAATCACGGCGGTTATGCGCATCGCCGAGGCCCGCCGCGCGGCCTCGATGAGCATCAGCAGTTCCATCAGGTTGTCCGCAGGAGCGTTGGTCGGCTGAATGATGAACAGGTCGGCGCCGCGAACGTTTTCGTTTATCTGCACGAAAATCTCGCCGTCCGAAAAGCGTGTCACGGTGCAATCGGTGAGCTTACGCCCAAGGGATGCGCCGATTTTTTCGGCAAGCGGCCTGTTGGCATTGCCGGTAATTATGCGAAGTTCGTCTCGTATATGCATATCGTTATCGTTTCAGTCGTCGCTTTGTCGTCAGGAGCAGAAATCTTCGCTACACCTGCGGTCACACGCGTTGAATAAACTCGCTGTGCGATTGCCGGGAGTTTCTGCTGGGGCGCCAGGATTCGAACCTGGGAATGGCAGCTCCAAAGGCTGCTGTCTTACCACTTGACGACGCCCCACAGTTGAGACAAAAAATCATTGTCCTACAAACTGGTGTGCGCCTTTAGCTCCTGCTCAAATGCTTCCAGTACCCGATCTTCCAGCGTCTGGCGCATCTCAATGGACACCGGATGGGCTATATCCTGATAGGTCCCGTCCGGACGTTTTCGGCTTGGCATCGCAACAAAGTAGCCGTTGTTCCCCGCGATGATTTTCATCCCGCGAATAACAAAGACATTGTCGAATGTCACGTTTGCGAAGCCCTTAAGGCGGTCTTCGTCACGTAAGGTTACCCTTACTTCTGTTATCTCCACGGTTCCCTCCAGTTTTTTGGTGCACGCCCAAGAGGG
>ERZ1292633.6352-Hain-H41-02um-R1-6352-length-10332-cov-12_pt1 | contig 10332 bp, 6 predicted proteins | sample MGYA00564406_ERZ1292633 | MGnify/ENA primary metagenome ERZ1292633 (study PRJEB36523, sample SAMEA6512639) | groundwater metagenome | collected 2019-01-08 | study: AquaDiva: Metagenomics assemblies of 32 groundwater samples
CCGGCGCGGAAGACCGCCTGCGGGCCCAGGTTCGCCCCGTCCCCGGTGCCTTCCCCCCGCCCCCCCAGCGTCACCGCGTCGGTCAACCCATAGTTGTGGAACACGGAGAAGGCGATCGGGCCGTACCGGTTGCTCTCTTCGCCGAACTTCCTCCGGAGGAAGCCGACGTTGTAGCTGTATTCATGAAGTCCTTTTTCAAGCAAGGTCTCGGTGAAGTAGAACGGGTACCGGATCGTCTGCTCCCTCCCGAACGGGTCCTTGATCACGACGGTCACGTCGCTCCGGCCGCCGAGGGAGGAGATGTTCTTCAGCTCGAACTGCCCCGGGGAGAGCTTCTCCGTGCGGATCCGCGCGCCGCCGAGGTACACCTCCGCCTCGGACGGCAGGGACACCATCCCGCCGACATTGGCCAGCGGGTAGCGGAGGAAATAGGGGTCGATGCGGTAGATCTTGGAGAAGCCGACCCCACCCAGGTTCACGCCGGTTCCGAGGTCGCCCGAGGAGGCCGTGAGGTCCCCGAACACCAGCCGCTGCATCTCCTCGCGCCGGTCGCGGGTCACGTTCGTCGAAAGGCGGACCAGGCGCTGGTCCGCCCGGGTCTTTTCGAAGGCGGCGTCGGAAAGGAAGAGGAAGTCCCCGCGGCGGGCGCCCACCTGGCCGGTGACGTCCAGGCTCTCCGCCTCCCCCGGGTCCCCGCCCGTCCAGGTGACGCCGTAGTTGAAAAAACCGGAGGGGTCTTTCGGGTAAAGAACCTTCGGCTGGCGCGGCGGCCGGAAGTCGACGACCCGCATCGGCAGGACGGACGGGTGGGCCGTCAGCTCGAGAGAGAGGGTCTTTTCCCGGAACGCGAAAGACATCTTCTCCAGCGACCGGAGCGACCGGTGCGGTTCGCCGTCGATCTCCGTCTCCCGTCCCGGGGGCAAGGAGAGGCCCATCGCCGCAAGGTCCTCCACCCGCACCAGGAAATCCCCGTTCTCGAGCAGCCGGACGAGGAACTCCCCCTTCTCTACGCCGTTCAGGGAAACCTTCACGTAGAAGGAGTCGTCGCACCATGCCGCGGCGGGCAGGAAGAGCAGGCTCAGGAACACGGAGAGGAGAAGCGGAGCGCGGCGGCAGGCGGCTCGATCCGGTGTTCGTAGCCTCACGGACCGCACATCGACCGGTCGACGACCATGCGGCCGCGGAGGGGGAGCTTGTCGGTTTTCACCTCCGTCTCGATGACCGCCATCGTTCCGCACGTCTCGGGGGGGACGGTCGTCTCGTACCCGCGGGAGACGCCGGCAAGGAGGTACCACCCGCTCAACTCCCGGGAGAAGACCTCCTCGCCCGCCCCGTTTCTGCCTCTCAAGAGGACGGACTGGACGACGAAGTGGACGTTCCCCGTGTTTTTCACGGGCACGAGGAGCGCGCCGGCGGACATCGTCATCGCGCCGACCTCCCCGTGGACCTCCTCCTTCAACGGCTTGACGAAGATCGGCACGCCGAACCGGATGGCGACGGCGACGTTCACCCCCTCCGCCTTCCGGGGCCCGGGGATCTCCTCGATGAAGAGGCGGTACGTCTTCTCCTTCGCCGCCGCCGGGACCCGGATCCCCGCCCGCAGGATCTTCTCTTCCTTCCCCTCCAGGATCATCAGGCGGGGGAAGAAGAGGATCTCGCCGGTCTCGTCGTACCGGTCCTTCCCCTCCGCGTCCTGGGTCCACTCGTACGCCTTCATCTGGACCTGCAGACGGTCGTCCGAATCGTTGACGACCGTGACGGCCCCGCTCTTTGCATCGCGCCCGAGGTCGAGCCGGATAGGCGAAACCCGCCAGTCGCCGGCCCGGGCGGCGACGGGGAGCAGGAGAAAAAGGAGGAGGAAGAGAGGCGCGGAGAGCCGGCGCGCGCGGCGCGCGGCTCCCCTGCCGTCAAGGCGTTTCATGGGCATCACTATACAGAAGGGGTCCGGGGGATGGCAACCCCGCCGGGCAGCACTTACAACGAGCGAACGGAAACACGGAGGGGCCAGGAATACGTCCCGGGGCGGGCGTCCCTGTCGAGGGAGAACCGGTAGCTCAACTCCGCCGTGACCGGCGCGGGGGCATACGGGTGCGGGACGAAACCGCCACCCGGTCCGATCTCGACGTCCCGTCCCAACCCCCGGACGGAGACCCTGCCGAACGGACCGTCGAGGCCCGCGACTCCCTCGAAGACGAGGAGGCATCCCCTCCGGCTGTTGTTCAGAACCTCGATGCGGGAGGCCGCGGGAGCGTCGATATACCCGCGGGCGACGTCCTCCGGGGTCACGACCAGCGTCCGCTCCTGGTGAAGGACCCGCAGGGTGGCCCGCGACGGAACCGTGGCCGTCACCTGGATCCGCGCGGTTCCCGCCGCCGGCGGACCGCTCGCCCGTCCGACCTCCTGCGCCCCGACGACCTCCGCCAGCGAGAGCACGGCGACGAGGGCGGCGGTGACCAGCATCTCCTGGAGCCGGAGACCGCGGGCGAGGTGGTGGGGCTCGACCGCTCCGCTCTCCACCAGCAGATCGCCGATGTTCTTCTTCGTCAGCTTCTGGCGCGAGAGGACATCTTCCAGCTGCTCCCGCGTGATCCGCCCTGTGGCGACCAGGATCTCCCCGAGGCGGAACCGGACCGACGAGGGGGCCTCCCCGGCCTGGCACTTCTGGAACGCGAGGACGGCGTCGAGCTGGCCCCGGGTCAGCGCGCCGCGCCGGACGAGAATCTCCCCGAGCTTCTCGCCGGTCCGGCGCTGCTCCGAAAGCGCCTCCTCCAGCTGTGCCGGGGTGACTTTCCGCGCCTTCAGGAGCAGTTCCCCGAGGTACTGGCGGACCCCCGCCGCCGACCGGATGGCGTCTTCGAGGGAGGCGAGGTTGCTCTGGATGGAGACGAACCCCCCGTCCACCAGCACCTGCCCGAGCAGCCGCTTCCCCGGGCCCCCCGGCGTCGCGCTGTCCCTTCCCATCCGTTCCCTCCCAAGGGCGGGATCTTCCCGCCCTTGACGTTTTTATCGGCCGGGCGGGCGGATATGTTCAGTAGTTGTAACGAAAATGTGGGGAAGGAGTCGCTTGGGTCACGGAAGGATCGAAACGATCACCGAATCCGTGTAGGCCCCGGCCATCGCTCCCCGGGGAAATCCGTCCAGCGGACGGTCCCCGGGAGGGTCAGGGTGCCGGGGGCGTTTTTCGGGATGCCGCCGGGACCGCCGCCGCAAGGCACGCAAGGATCACGATCGCGGCGGCAAGGAACGACGCCGGTCCTTTCCCGGAGAAGGGACGAGGAGGGGCGCCCGATTGGCCGCCCCTCCTCTCTCGAAAACCAGCCAGTGGGAAATTTCACCTATACGTCCGGTTACGGGGTGAGGGTAAGGGTCACTGTGTCCGTGTAACTACCTGCACTCACTGCGGCGTAGTCGGCGGCAACGATGGATCCACTAAAGTTCAGCGTACGGGGAGAGAGAGGGCCTGCGTTGGTGCCACTGGGAGCTGCGAGGATCAGCGTGTAGGGGATGAGGTCGCCGCCCGGACCTGCCATCCGCCTCGACGAGCCGCTCCAGTTTACTCCTTGGCCGGGAGAGATGGCGTCCGTCGTCACGCCTTTCGTGCACCAGAACTGTGTGCTCCCGGAAGCAGGAAGGGGTCCCGCAGCCGAGGGATCAATGGCACCGAAGTCCAACGTGGACGTTTTGGATCCAGTGAACTTGCACGTCCCGTTCACGCTGGCACTGACCGTCAAGGTATTGGTGTCGGCCGCCCACGCCGCCCCGCCCGCCGCGAGCACCGCCAGCGAGATGAAAACCGTAATGCTTTTCCTCATGACTTCCTCCGTTTCTTTTCCCGGCCGGTGCCGGGTTTTATCACATCCGCCATTCGTTTCGTCCGGTTCCGGAAGAAACTTTAAGGAAAAAAACCGGAAAGAAACCGTTTGTCCGGTTCCCGCGGTTGTCATAGGCTGAATTCGCAAACGTGGGACCGCGATGGATCGGGGACACCATGGGCGACTGGCACCGGCGGGAGATCGCGGACGTCGTTCGGGAGCTTCGGACCGACCCCGGGTCCGGGCTGACCGGCGCCGAGGCGGCCGCGCGCCTTCGCGCGAGCGGCCCCAACGAACTCCCCGAAGGCCCCCCGCTTCGCCCCGGACGCATCTTTCTCTCCCAGTTCGTCTCCACGATGGTGGCGGTCCTCCTTGCGGCGGCCGTCGTCTCCGCGCTGCTGGGCGACTTCGTGGACACCGTCGCGATCGTCGCCATCGTCCTCCTGAACGCGCTGCTCGGCTTCACCCAGGAGTACCGGGCCGAAAAGGCGATGGCGGCGCTGTCGCGCCTTGCCGCCCCCGTGGTGAAGGTGCGGCGGGACGGAGGGGTCCGGGAGCTCCCCGCCCGGGAGCTCGTCCCCGGAGACGTCCTTCTGCTGGAAACGGGGGACCGCGTCCCGGCCGACGCCCGCCTCGTCGAGGGACACTCCCTGCGCACCGACGAATCGGCCCTGACCGGCGAATCCGCCCCCGTGGAGAAATCCCCCGATCCGCTTCCCGATCCCGACCTGCCCGTCGGCGACCGGCGGAACTCCCTTTACCTCGGAACCACCGTCGTCCACGGGCGCGCCACGGCCGTGGCGACCGGCACCGGCCGGGATACCGAGCTGGGACGGATCGCACGGATGCTCTCCGAGGTGCGCCGCGAGCCGACGCCGCTTCAGCGCCGGATGGCCGACCTCGGCAGGAACCTCGCGCTGCTCGCGCTCGCGATCGTCGCCCTCATCTTCGGGATGGGGCTGTTGCGGGGAGAGGACCCCGTGCTGCTGTTTCTCACCGCCGTGAGCCTCGCGGTCGCCGCGATCCCGGAGGGGCTGCCCGCCGTGGTGACGGTCACCCTGGCCCTCGGTTCGCAGCGGATGCTGGCGCGCCGCGCCCTGATCCGGAAGCTCCCGGCCGTGGAGACGCTCGGCTCGGTCACCGTCATCTGCTCGGACAAGACGGGTACGCTCACACGGAACCGGATGGATGTCTCGGAGATCCACTCCGCGGGGAGGCGGATCGTCTTCCCCGCGGACGCCCCCGCGCCGGATCTGCCGTCCCCCCACGCCCTCCTCGCCGCGGCGTGCGCCCTCTGCAACGACGCGGTCCCCCCGGCGGCGGGCGGATCGACCCCGCTGGGGGATCCCACGGAGATCGCCCTCCTTGCCGCCGCCGCGGGGGCGGGGCTTTCGAAGGAAGCGCTGGAGCGGTCCTTCCCTCGCGTCGCGGAAGTTCCCTTCACCCCCGAGCGGAAACGGATGACCACCTCGCACGCCGTGTCCGCGGGCGGGATCCCCCCGGGCGACGGGTCGGTCACGGGCCTCTCCGCCGTTTCCCCGAACGTCGCCGGCGCCGCCGGGTTCGTCGTGACGAAGGGGGCCGCGGACGTGCTGCTCCCGCTATGCGTCGCGGAGTGGACGGAACGCGGCGTCCTGCCACTCGCCCCTGTCGACAGGGAGCGGATCCTCGCGGAGAACGCGGCGATGGCGGGGCGCGGCCTGCGGGTGCTCGGCGTCGCCTTCCGGACATCGGCGAGCGCCCTCGCAGGAGCGACAGCGGGCGAACTGGAGGAGGGCCTCGCCTTCCTCGGGCTGGTGGGGATGATCGACCCGCCGCGTCCCGAGGCGGAGGAGGCGGTGCGGACGTGCCGCGCCGCCGGGATCCGCCCGGTGATGATCACGGGGGACCACCCGCGGACCGCCCTCGCCGTGGCGCGATCGCTGGGGATCGGGGGAGACGACACGGTGGTCACCGGGGCGGAGCTCTCCCGGAAGACCCCCGGCGAAATCGCGGCCGTCGTCCGGCGAACCGACGTCTACGCCCGCGTCTCCCCGGGGGACAAGCTCGCCATCGTGTCGGCGCTCCAGGCGGACGGGCACGTCGTCGCGATGACCGGGGACGGGGTGAACGACGCCCCCGCCCTGCGCAAGGCCGACATCGGCGTCGCGATGGGAGACAGCGGGACCGACGTGGCGCGGGAGGCGGCGGACATGATCCTCACCGACGACAACTTCGCCACCATCGTCGCCGCCGTCGGGGAAGGCCGGGTCATCTACGACAACGTGCGCAAGTTCATCCTCTACATCCTCGCCAGCAACGTCGGGGAGATCCTCGTGATGCTGCTGGGCCCCCTTCTCGGGATGCCGCTGCCGCTCCTCCCGCTGCAGATCCTCTGGATCAACCTGCTCACCGACGGGTTGCCGGCGCTGGCGCTCGGGGTGGAGCCGGCGGAGGGCGACGCGATGCGCCGCCCGCCGCGCCCTCCGTCGGAGGGCGTGCTGACCCGCGGAACGTGGGCGTACGTGCTCGGGGTCGGCGCCCTGCTCGGGATCTTGTGCCTCGCGGTGGCGCTCCCCCTGCACCGGGCGGAGGACCCGTCGTGGCGGACCGCCCTCTTCACCACCCTCACCTTCGCCCAGATGGCGCATGTCCTCGCGATCCGTTCCAGGCGGGAGTCGCTCTTCCGCCGCGGCATCTTCACGAACCGCCCGCTTCTCCTCGCCGTGGCCGGCACCGTGCTCCTGCAGCTGGCGGCGGTGTACGCCCCCCCGCTGCAGGGGATCTTCCGCACCGTCCCCCTTCTCCCGGGTACCCTTGCGCTGTGCGCCGCCGCGGGCGCCGCGCTCTTCTTCGCGCTCGAGGGAGGAAAATTTGTCGCCGGTCTTGCCCGCGGGCGTTCACTCGAATAGAATGTGACCTTCGTCCGCCGTGCCAACGGACAACTCTTACGAATGCCGGAAAGGTGTTCCTCGATGAAGATCGATCCGCACGTGTTCCACGCGAAGTTTCCCCACCACTGCGCGCTCGACCGATGCAAGAGCCGCTGCTGCCGGCACGGTGTCTGGGCCGACATCGAGGAGCGGGAGGTGATCCTGCGGCACGCGGATCTCTTCCTCCCCTACGTCCGGCCGGAAGCGGGAAATCCTTCCCTCTGGTTCGGCGAGACGGCGGAGGATCCCGACTGCCCGAGCGGCAGGGCGGTCGAGACGAACGTGGTCGGCGACGCCTGCGTCTTCTTCCATCCGGCCCACGGCTGCTCCCTGCAGAAGGCGGCGATCGACCGGGGCCGGCACGAGTGGGAGTTCAAGCCGCGCTTCTGCATCATGTTTCCGCTCGTGGTCTCGGAGGGGGTGCTGACCGTCGACGAGGAGATGGACGAGGTGTGGTGCCTGAAGGACGAGAACCGGACCCACCCGATCCTCGACGCGGTGGGGAAGGAAGTGGACCACCTCTTCCCCGAGGAGATCGCACGCAAACTTCAGAACGGGAACGGCGCGAAGAAACCGTCCGCGGCGTGACCTGCCCGGCGCCTCATCCCGCGGCGGCGGGGAGGTGGAGAACCCGTCGCAGGAACTGCCCGGTGAAGGAGCGCGGGTTCCCCGCCACCTCCTCGGGTGTGCCGCGCGCGACGATCTCGCCGCCGGCGTCGCCCCCTTCCGGCCCCAGATCGATGATGTGGTCCGCCGACTTGATCACGTCCAGGTTGTGCTCGATGATGATCACCGTGTTCCCCGCGTCCGCGAACAGGTGGAGGACGGAGAGGAGCTTCGAGATGTCGTCGAAGTGGAGCCCGGTCGTCGGCTCGTCGAGCAGGTAGACCGTCTTCCCCGTCGCCCGGCGCGACAGCTCCCGCGCGAGCTTCACCCGCTGCGCCTCCCCGCCCGACAGCGTGGTGGCCGACTGCCCCAGCCGGATGTACCCCAGCCCCACGCGCGACAGCGTTTCCAGCTTGTGGCGGATCGCCGGGATGGGGGCAAGGAACGCCAGCGCCTGGTCGACCGTCATCTCGAGGACGTCGGCGACGCTCTTCCCCTTGTAGGCGACCTCGAGCGTCTCCCGGTTGTACCGCCGCCCCCGGCACTCCTCGCACGTGACGTAGACGTCCGGCATGAAGTGCATCTCGATCTTGATGATCCCGTCCCCCTCGCACGCCTCGCACCGCCCCCCCTTCACGTTGAAGGAGTATCGCCCGGCACGGTACCCGCGGGATTTGCTCTCGGGGAGCATCGCGAACAGGTCCCGGATCGGCGTGAAGACGCCGGAGTAGGTCGCCGGGTTCGAGCGCGGGGTGCGGCCGATGGGGGACTGGTCGATGTGGATCACCTTGTCCACGTGTTCCAGCCCCGACAGCGACCGGTGCTCCCCGGGCCGCTCCCGTCCGCCGGTGAGCTTCTGGGCCAGCGCCTTGTAGAGGGTGTCGAGGATCAGCGTCGACTTCCCGGAGCCCGAGACGCCGGTCACGCACGTGATGACGCCCAGCGGGATCGTCGCGTCGATCCCCTTCAGGTTGTTCGCCCGGCACCCCTCGAGTCGAAGCGCATGCCCGTTGGAGCGCCGCCGCTCCCGCGGCACGGGGATCTCCTTCTTCCCCGCGAGGTACCGCCCGGTGAGCGACGCCTCGCACCGGATGATCGCCTCCGGGGGGCCCGCCACGACCACGTGCCCGCCGTGCTCCCCCGCGCCCGGCCCCATGTCGATCACGTAGTCCGCGGTCCGGATCGTCTCCTCGTCGTGCTCCACCACGAGCACCGTGTTCCCCATGTCGCGCAGCCGGGTCAGGGTGGACAGGAGCCGCCGGTTGTCCCGCTGGTGCAGCCCGATGGACGGCTCGTCGAGGATGTAGAGGACGCCCATCAGCGACGCGCCGATCTGCGTGGCCAGCCGGATCCGCTGCCCCTCGCCGCCGGAAAGGGTCGCGGAGGCCCGGGAGAGCGTGAGGTAGGAGAGCCCGACGTTCGCGAGGAAGGTGAGGCGCGACCGGATCTCTTTCAGGATGCGCGCCGCGATCTCTTCTTCCCGCGCCTGGAGCGGAAGGTCGCGGAAGAAGGCGAGCGCCTCCTCCACCGGCAGGGCGGTCACGCCGTCGATCCCCTTCCCCCCGACGATGACGCACAGCGCCTCTTTTTTCAGCCGCGCCCCCGCGCACGCCCGGCACGGCCGGTTGTTCATGTACCGGGAGAGCTCTTCCCGCACGTCCTCGGAATCGGTCTCCCGGAAGCGGCGCTCGAGGTTGTTCACCACCCCCTCGAACGGCTTGGTGAAGGAGAATTGCCGGTCCCCTTCCTCGAGGGCGAACCGGATCGGCTCCCCGGCCGATCCGAAGAGGACGAGGCGGCGGACACGCTCCGGAAGCTTCCCGAACGGCGCGTCGAGGGAGAACCGGTAGTGGGACGCGAGGGAAGCGAGGGTCTGGCGGTAGAAAATCTGGGTGCGGCGGCTCCACGGGTCGATCGCCCCCTGCCGGATCGTCTTCCCGGGGTCGGGGACCACCAGGTCGGGGTCGAAGTAGATCGTCGACCCGAGCCCGTCGCACTCGGGGCACGCGCCGTGGGGGCTGTTGAAGGAGAACAGCCGCGGGGCGACCTCGGGGAGGCTCACGCCGCAGTCGGGGCAGGCGAACTTCTCGCTGCTGATCGTGCCGTTCCCCTGCCCGTCCACCACGCGCACCAGCCCCTCGGACAGCTTGAGGCAGAGCGCCACGGAGTCGGCCAGCCGGCCGCGCGATCCTTCCGAGACCTTCAGCCGGTCCACGACGACGTCGATGTCGTGCTTGCGCTGCTTGTCGAGGGCGATCGGCTCCGCGGGGTCCCTCGTCTCCCCGTCCACCACCACGCGGGAAAATCCGTCGCGGGACAGCTTCGCGAGCTCCTTGCGATACTCCCCCTTGCGCCCCCGGACGATCGGCGCCCACAGCTGGACCCGCGCGCCGTCCCCCATCGCCATCACGGCGTCGACGATCTGCGTCACCGTCTGCCGGCGGATCTCCTTCCCGCAGGAGGGGCAGTGGACCCGTCCGATGGAGGCGTACAGCAGCCGCAGGTAGTCGTAGATCTCCGTGACCGTCCCGACGGTGGAGCGGGGATTCTTCCCGACCGACTTCTGCTCGATCGAGATGGCGGGGGAGAGCCCCTCGATCACGTCGACGTCGGGCTTCTCCATCTGCTCGAGGAACTGGCGGGCGTAGGCGGAGAGCGACTCCACGTACCGCCGCTGCCCCTCGGCGTAGATCGTGTCGAAGGCGAGCGACGATTTCCCGGAGCCCGAGACCCCGGTGATCACGACGAGCCGGTCGCGGGGGATCTCGACGTCGATGTTTTTCAGGTTGTGCGCGCGCGCGCCGCGCACGATGATCCTGTCCAGGGCCACCGCTACTTCTCCTCAGTGGTTCCAATCATAATTACGGCAAGGTATCCAACCCGATCCCGGAAGCCGCTCCGTCGACGGGACTACCCCTTCGGCGGAGTCGCCGCAGGAGGGGGGCGAAGTGAGGTAAAGCGCAGCCGTGCGGGTTCATCGCACGGCGAGCCACGAACGGAGC
>ERZ1292633.6353-Hain-H41-02um-R1-6353-length-10330-cov-4_pt1 | contig 10330 bp, 9 predicted proteins | sample MGYA00564406_ERZ1292633 | MGnify/ENA primary metagenome ERZ1292633 (study PRJEB36523, sample SAMEA6512639) | groundwater metagenome | collected 2019-01-08 | study: AquaDiva: Metagenomics assemblies of 32 groundwater samples
TTGCGCATTGAGGACACGGATCAATCGCGCGAGGTAGATGGGGGAGTGAAAAATATCGTGGGCACCATGCATGCGCTCGGGCTCAATCCCGACGAGGGAGTAGGACTCAACGCCTCGGGCGAAATGGTGGACGAAGGTCCGCACGCTCCGTACCAGCAGTCAAAACGACTTTCGCTCTATGCCAAGTGTGCCAACGAACTCTTGGCGACAGGGCATGCCTACCGATGTTTTTGCACGCGCGAACGGCTTGAGCAACTGCGCGATGTACAGCGAGTGTCGGGAAAGCCGCCGCGATATGATCGGCAGTGCTTGGGGATGACCGATGCGGAGGTGGAGGCGCGACTGGCCGCAGACGAGCCGCATGTGATTCGGATGCGCGTGCCCGAGGGATCCACCACGGTGCACGATGTGATCCGTGGCGATGTGGTGTTTCATCACGCCGAGGTGGACGATCAGGTGCTGCTCAAGTCCGACGGGTTTCCCACCTATCACCTCGCCGTTGTCGTTGACGACCACGATATGGAAATCACCACGGTCATCCGCGGAGAAGAGTGGTTGCCCTCCACGCCCAAACATCTGCTGTTGTATGCCATGTTTGGATGGGAACCCCCGCGCTTTGCGCATGTCCCGCTCCTGTTGAATGCCGACAAATCCAAGTTAAGCAAGCGCCAAGGCGACGTGGCGGCAGAGACGTACCTTCAGCGTGGATATTTGTCGGAGGCCGTGATCAACTTTGTCGCAACGCTCGGCTACAACCCGACGGGCGACAGGGAAGTGTACTCAAAGGAAGAGTTGATTGAGCTTTTTGATCTGTCGGAGGTGAAGCGGAGTGGGGCGATCGTCAATTTTGAAAAGCTCGACTGGCTCAACCGCCAATATCTCCAATCGTGGACAGCGAATGCGGTGACCGAGCGACTGCGCGCATGGGATGGCCCGTTGCCGGCGGGAGTTGAGCGCATCGTGGAGGTTGAGCGTCATCGCGCCACTACGTTGCGGGATATTCTCGACGCGATTCCAACATACGCTTCGTTGCCGGACTACGAATCGGCACTTCTTGTGTGGAAAAAATCCGATGCGCGGGATGCGGCCGAGATGCTTTCGGCCGTACGAGGATATCTGGACCACTACGGCGATGTTGCCGACATGGGGCGCTTTGAGAACGATCTCAAGGCATGGGTGGCGTCCACGGGTGTTTCCACGGGAAACGTGTTGTGGCCGCTGCGGATTGCCCTTTCCGGTCGGGCTGTCTCCCCAAGTCCGTTTGAGTTGGTGTATGCTTTGGGCAAGACCGAGGCGATGGCGCGAGTTGATGCGGCCATCGCGCGGCTCAAACGGACATAAATGAGGCAATCACATTTACGACTCTTCGTTCCCTTTGCCGTGGCGTTCTTTCTCGTCATCACGTCGGGAGGGTTTTTTGTTGAGGCGAGAACCATGGATGAGCTCTCGGGGAGCATCGAGGCAAAAGAAGCGGAGATTGAGGGCATCAAGAGCAAAATCAAACAGTACGAGAACCGCATTGAGCAGTTTGAGGGTCAACAGCAATCGTTGGCGAACGAGATTTCCATTTTAGAGAATCGCGTCAAGAAGACGGAATTGGACATTGAGCGATCCGAGATTTCGATCGACAAGGTCGAGTTGGAGATGGAACAGACACAAGAGGAGATCAAGCGTTCGCAGCAAGAGATCGCGCAAGGAAAAGAATATATCGGGGCCGTGTTGCGCGAGTTGTATGCGTACCAGGAGGCCGGGCCCCTGGAAATATTGCTGGGGCACCGATCGTTCTCGACGTTTTTTGATCAGGTACAGTACCTTGAAACCGTGCAAGACAGTTTGTCACAGAACCTGGAATATATTGAAGCGCTCCAAGATCAACTTCAAGTTGAGCAGACGCGCCAGAAAGAGCAAAGGGAGCGTCTCGTGGCGTTGCGAGAGGGATTGGAGAAGACGCGACGACAATTGGAATCGGAGCAGCGCGCAAAAGATGTATTACTGACGGGTGCCGCGCAATCCGAGGAGCAATTCCGGGCATTGGTAAGAGAGCTTCGTGAGGAACGGCAGGCCATTCAGGCGGAAGTGTTCAGATTGCAGCAGGAAATCGACAAGAAGATCGCCGAGGGTGGGGAAGAGGCCGTGGAGTTGCAAGGCCCGACCATTCTCTCATGGCCGGTGGTTGACCCAGTTATTACCGCCATCTTTCATGATCCAACCTATCCATTTCGACGACTCTTTGAGCACTCGGGAGTAGACATGGCTGTTCCGCAGGGGACACCTGTGCAAGCGGCAACTGCCGGATATGTTGCGTGGGCGCGTACGGCGCGCGGCTATGGGAATCACGTGATGATTGTGCATCCAAACGGGGTTGCAACGCTCTACGCGCACATGTCGCGCTTGGATGTGACGGCCGACCAATTTGTGACACGCGGACAGGTGATTGGGTTGTCGGGTGGTATGCCGGGAACACCGGGGGCGGGGTTCTCCACAGGACCCCACGTGCACTTTGAGGTGAGGGAAGACGGCATCCCCGTGGACCCGTTCTTATATCTGAACGAATAGTTTGGCGTCGTCCAATATACCTTTTATGACACAACTACGGTTTTAGAGCTAGCGCCGTAGTTGTGTCATAAAAGGTGGCGCGATTGTACAACGCTTCAATAAATCGTCGTACAATCACTTTTCCGGATCATTGCGGTAAACCTTGTGGGTCATTCGTGCGCCGGGGTGGTTTCAACACTGCGCTGATTTGATTTAGGAGGTATCCCAATACCTTGCTCATGTAGAGGGTCGCCGCACCGCGACTTATTATATCGGCAATCGTCAAAATCCTGTCCCTGTTGATATTGGCCCATCCCCTACCACGTTGTTCATTGTTCGATGAACCCCCCCCACACGCTCACTGCTCTCCCCAACTTCAATCCACATCACTGGTGTCGCAAAACAAAGTCTCCCATCCGCAGATGGGAGACGGATGCGGTACCTTCTCCTTGCCTATTTCTTTTGACAGCCGACGAAAATCGCGTAGAGGCCGGAGATACCGACCAAAATATACACGATGCGTTCCACGGCCTCGCTAAACGCGAAGATCCAGTGCACCAGGTTCCAGTCGAGAATGCCGACCAGACCCCAGTTGATGGCCCCGATAACAATCAGGAGCCACACGATCTTCTCCAATGGAGAAGCATTGACACACGCACCTTTCATATGTGTTTTTATTTACGAATGAGGCGCTTGTTCTATTCTATATCAATGGTCCAATCCATGGTAGAGGGGATGTTGAAAACTCGCACGGAGATCTCGTAGATGATGGAGGCGATTTCGCCCGAACGCACTTCATTGATGGCGAAGCCAAGTGAACCGTCCTCTCCCTTTACCACACTGTGAAATCGCTCCACAGGCACGTTGAACGCCTTTAGTTGCTCAAGAACATCCACATCGCCCGCGTCTGATGTCCAAAACACCGTCATTGTTGGTTGCGTGATGTCTGCAATAATCACATTCCCCATCGGGTCGCTCACTTTTACTCGGCGCCTACCCCGCTCTCGTGCTTCGCGAATCGCCCGTGGGAGCGTCTCACCCGTGATCTCCGTAATGTGATCTCCGAGCGCCCCCCCTCGGCTCGCAACATTCTGCGCCTCTGGCGGCCGTAGCCACGCGACAAGCAGAATGACGATCACACACGCGGCAATGATGCTGATGGTGTTCTTGGTCGTCATATCTAGTGATAGAAAACACGGTGAGTAAATCGAAGGTCAATGTAGGTAAGTGCGGAGAGATCCACGACATTCTGCTCCAGCAGGGCTTCCAATTTGGAGAGCTGAGCGTCTATCGGGCGTGCGAGCGTCATGTAGAGCGTTACATCGGCATCGGTGGCAATGTCCACTCTTCCCTGTTCATCGGATAAGGTCAGCGTGCGCGGGGAGAGCATGGTTCGCGCCGTGATCTGATCAAACAGCACCACCAGCGACTCAAGCCATGCCGGAGGAATGGCCTCTCCCCCACCCCGTTCATCGTAGAGGATGGGGAACCCGCTTCCGCGCTCACCCTCCACGGTCACGCGCGCGCGCTCTACGTCATCAATCTCTTGAAGCAACATGCCCATGCGATCCAAGGCGTACATGCGGTCATTTTGGACGACGTAGAACAAGCGTGTTTTTTCTTGCACGTCTACGCGAAGAACGCGATGCCGTTGTGACACGAGAACGCTGTTGAGCGGAAATCGCGCAAGCAGTTGCCTGACGAGACGATCGGATCCGTACAACCAACGATGATTGCGCGGGAGCAACAACCAGCGATGCCCATCCAACAATGACTCAATGGCCTCCGTGAGCTCCGGCGCCGTCTCCGGCGAAGCGCCCACGACTTCTACGTACTCAATCCGCATAAGAGGATTGAAAAGAAGCGCCCAGCCGAGTCCGGCGATGCTTACCATGCTCACAAAAACACGTAACACCCTCTTGCGCACCGTGCGTGTGCGCTGTTGAGATTGAAAGTACGGGTTTAGGCGCATGGGCGCGGTGCGTCGGCGCCGCATCCACAACATACTAAACCTTCAATCGCTCCTGGCCACTCATGAAGGGGCGAAGGACTTCGGGAATGATCACCGATCCGTCGGCTTGCTGCCCGTTCTCCAGGATAGCAATAAGCATGCGGCCAATGGCAAACGCCGTCCCGTTCAGCGCATGCGCAAACTCCATCTTTTCCTTGCGCTTCACCCGTGTGTTCAGTCGTCGCGTCTGAAAATCGGTCGTATTGGAGGTGGAGTGCGTCTCGCGATATTGGTTCTGCGAGGGGATCCATGTCTCCACATCGTAGGTTCGTGCGGAGGGGGCTCCTGTCTCGCCCGCGCAGAGCTTGAGGACGCGATACGGCAGCTGAAGACCTTGCATGAGCTCCTCTTGAACGCTCAAGAGCATTTCGTGCTCGGTATCCGACTGCTCCGAAGACACGAAGGAAAACATTTCAATCTTGTCGAATTGATGAACACGCAGGATGCCGCGCACGTCCTTCCCATAACTTCCCGCCTCGCGACGATAGCATGGCGAGAATCCCGCATAGCGACGCGGCAACGTATCGCCATCGAGAATCTCATCCATGTGCATGGGGCCAATGGCCTGCTCCGATGTGCCAATCAGCACCGCATCGTCGTGCTTCAAATGATAGATCTCCTCTTCCCCGCCGTGTTCCAAATACCCCATGGCTCCCATGGCATGAGTGGAGATGATGTGCGGGGGGATGACGGGCGTAAATCCACGCGCAGTCAGTTTCTCAAACGCATAGGTGATAAGCGCAAGTTCCAGACGCACGCCATCGCCCAGGAGATAGGTAAATCGCGACCCCGACACCTTGGCGGCACGATCCATATCCAGAATACCCAGCGCCTCGCCGAGCGCGAGGTGATCCTTTGGCTCGAAATTATGTTCCGCCGGTTTCCCCCATGTGCGCACGACTTCGTTGCTTGACGCATCCGTTCCATCGGGGACGTCATCTCGAAGCATGTTCGGGTACTGTCGGACGATTCCCTTCAGCTCACGTTCAATGACCGAAAGCTCCTCTTCCTGTTGTTTGATCTCTCCCTTGAGCTCTTTTCCGCGTGCGACCAATACGGCGCGCTCATCCTTTGACGCATCCTTTGTCTGTGCCGCCACAACTTTTGCCGCCGTGCGCTTCTCATCAAGCTCCCTGATTGCCGTCACTCGTCGTTCAATCAACGCTACCGCGTCCTTGACGGGTGGACATGTTTTTCCACGACGCGCGTGATTGCGTTCCACGGCCTCAAAATGCTCACGGATGTATTTGTAGTCCATCATACGAGGCTCAAACCTTCCTCCTCCATCTGTTCGGCGAGAATGGTGGTGTTAAACATCTCCGGCTCGTAGGCGGACGCATGCGTCACGGAGATCCCCGTAAGCTCTTGCTCGTCCATCCATGTAAGCAAGCTCGCGCGGAGTTCGTCCTGGTCGTAGCCCAACAAAACAATGTCCGGTTTGTAGACCTCAATCACCCCATAGGTTCCAAGCTCCTCGTCGCTTGGAATCACTTCGGTGACCTCCGATTCGCAGGAGATGGTCTCCATGCGCTCCTCTAATACATTCAGGGGCAACTTCCCTTTGAGCTCCAGGACGTGCTCGTCCCGCGAAACCACGATAATCACCTCCTCTCCCATACTCGCCGCCTCGTGCAAGAGGTGCCTGTGCCCATCGTGCACGATATCGAATGTTCCAAAGATCATGACACGTTTCATACGAACCGTTTGTGTTGGATTCAAGGATCAATTGGATGCAATAAACCTCCTTCCGGGAAACCTGTCAAGCGGATTCATCCCCAGCTTGGCTCCGAAGGGTCGGAAAGAGAATAACCTCTTTGATATTATGTGAATTCGTGAGGACCTGCGTGATGCGCTCAATCCCCATCCCCACGCCCGCCATGGGGGGCATGCCGTGCTTCATGGCGTTCAAAAACTCATCGTCGCGGCGCTGCGCCTCGTCGTCTCCCTGCTCGCGCGCTTCCTCCTGCTCATCCATGCGCTGCTCTTGATCTATGGGGTCGTTAAGTTCCGTGAATGCTTTCATCACTTCCAATCCCCTCCCCACCACGAGCTGGAACATCTCGAGCCGCTTCGGATCGTTTGGTTTACGCTTCGCAAGCGGCGTGGCAAAGGCGGGATAGTCTATGACGAAAACGGGCTGGATGATGTTGGGGCGCACCAACTTTTTGAAGATTTGATCAATGACGGTCGCGATCCCGTCCGTGTCCCCCACGTCCACCTTGTGTTCGCGTGCCGTCTTCAGCGCGATGGGTGTCGTCGTGAGCAGGTTGATGTCAATGCCCGTATGTTCCGCGATCACATCCCCGTAGGCCACGCGAGGCAGAGGACCGGTGAAGTTGAGCACGTCCCCTTGGAATTCAATGTGTGCGGGATCCTTCCCGATCGCGCGGATCATGTGAGAGAGGAGTTCCTCCATAAGCCCCATGAGTTCCTCATATTCCATGTAGGACGCGTAGGCCTCCACCTGTGAAAACTCGGGATTATGAGAGAAGTCAATCCCTTCATTGCGGAAACATCGCGCGATCTCATAGACGCGCTCAAACCCCCCCACCACAAGACGCTTCAGGAAGAGTTCGGGCGCGATGCGAAGATACAGTTCCTCATCCAATGCTTCGTGGTGCGTCACAAATGGGCGCGCGTTTGCGCCAGAGGCAATGTGTTGGAGAATGGGCGTATCCACCTCTAAAAATCCGTGACCGTCAAAGAAGGACCGAATGGCCGTCACAATCGCCGCACGCGCTTTGAAGGTGGCGCGCACGGATGGATTGGCGATCAGGTCCAATTCTCGCTTGCGAAATCGCTTTTCCGTGTCCGAGAGCCCGTGCCACTTTTCCGGCAATGGCAAAATGGCCTTTGCAATGATGCGAATGCGGCTCGGGATTAACGAGCGCTCCCCGGTCTTGGTCGTCCCCTTTGTTCCTGCCGCCTCCACAAAGTCCCCGACGTCGAGAGTCTCGAAAAGCGTCGCGTACGCGCCTTCCGTCAATGCATCTTTTCGTATCATGAGCTGCCCCTCGCCGGTCCCATCCTCAAATCGAACAAAGCTTAAGCCCCCATGGCGTCGAATCGCCCGCACCCGTCCGACCATCGTCACTTCCCCATCGGCGTTAAGCCCATCAACATCCGGCTGATCAAACTGTGCCAAAAAATCGGCAACGGTGTGCGTACGCGCCACTCGCGCCGGATAAGGATCGTGTCCCGCCGCCTTGAGCCGCTCAAGCCGCGCGCGGCGTTCTTGCTCTTCCGCAATCATACTAGGCAATCGAAACAATGGTGTACGCGGCGGAACCGGCGGGGGTCTGCACCACCACCTCCTCGCCCACCTTGCTCCCAATGAACGCTTGGCCCATGGGAGATTCGTTGCTGATTTTCCGTTCCAGGGGGTTCGCCTCGTTGCTGCCGACAATCTGATACTCGATCTGTTTGCCGTCTTTCTCCACAACAAAGCTCACGCCCAGATCGACAACATGGCCTCCCGATTGTTTCTCAATCACCACCGCGTTCTCAATGAGCCCTTCAAGCTCAATAATGCGTTTTTCATTATCCGATTGCCGATCCTTGGCGTCATGGTACTCGAAATTCTCGGACAGGTCGCCCAGCGACTTGGCGTACTCCAAAGAGGTCGCCACTTCTTTGCGAACCGTTGTTTTGCGATCTTGCAGTTCCCCTTTGAGCTCGTCGAGCTTCTCCCGACTCATGTAGTGTGCGTCACTCATATTGTTCATGTTGAAACCACCATTCAAAGATATCATACGCGAGCGGAACGGCAACCGCAGACCCTTCTCCGCCCTCCTCCACCAGCACGGTGACGGTAAGGGTTGGGTCTTGATAGGGCGCAAAGCCCGTAAACCACGCATGTGTGGGTTTTTCGCTGTGCCACTCTGCCGTGCCTGTCTTACCGGCAACCTCGATGGGCAGCTCCGAGAGACGACGCGCGGAGCCAGACGTAACGGCGCGACGGAGTCCTTGACGAACAATGTTGATGGATTCCGGCTTGGCGGGCCGCGCCTCCAGGACACGCGGTTCCACGGTCTCGCGACGCCCCTGTACCTCGTAGTGATCCACAATCTGCGGCCGGTAGAGCGTTCCCCCGTTCGCGAAGACCGATGTGGCGGCCGCTATCTGCAATGGTGTCACCAAGATATCGCCCTGACCGATCGCGACATGGTAGGTATCCCCAATATACCACGGCTCGTTTTTGACGCGCTCTTTCCACTCGGCGCTCGGCAGAAAACCGCTCGCCTCCTGTGACAGATCAATCCCGAGCGGTTCCCCTAGCCCAAACCTCGAAGCGGCACGCATCATTGGCTCCAGTCCCAGCCCATCAAAATCACGATACCCGCCCCCGATCATGTAGAAAAATGTGTTGACCGAGTTTGCAATGGCCTCTCCCACATCCACGGAGCCATGACCGCCCGCACGCCAATCCGGAAAAAAGAATTGGCCGATGCGAATCCCACCGGTACTCACAACAGAGGTGTGCTCGTTGATGATTCCCTCATCCAGCGCCGCCGCCGCCACGACGGGCTTGAACGTGGAGCCGGAAGGAAACTGTCCGGCCACGGCACGCGGAAACAGCGGTTGTGCCGGGTCTTGCAAGAGCGCTTGATACGCGGCCGCGTCCACAGTGCCGCTAAACACGTTGGCATCAAAGCCCGGATAGGATACCAGAGCGCGCACGGCTCCGTCTTGCGGATTTTGAACCACCACGGAGGCATTACGCACACCCAATGTGCGCTCAAGCTCCACTAGACGCTCCTCAATGAAGCGTTGCAATTTCGCGTCAATGTGAAGGGTGAGGTTGGCTCCATCTTGCGCATCGCGCTGACTCAACATGTGCGCCGGCTCGCCTCGCGCATTCACCTCCACTCGCCGCTCGCCCGGGAATCCGCGCAACAAGCTCTCGTAGCTCACCTCAAGCCCCGCTTGCCCCACACGATCCACCACGCGATACCCTTCGTTCTTGCGCTGCTCGTATGCCTCTTCGTCCATCAACCCGACATATCCAAGAAGCGCGGAGAGCGTCGCACTCCCCTGTGCTTGATAGCCACGCTTGACGTCGGACTCCACGGTAAGCGATGGAAAGGCCTCCGGTGCCGCTAATACGCGCATGGCGGCCTCGTGGGACACATCCACGGCGACCAGAAGGCGCCCACCGGCCATCTCTGCCTCCAACAGGGTGGCGTGCATCTCCTGCTCCGTTATGTCCAAAAGCTCCGCGAGTTGATCCACCATGGAAACATAACACCCCTCGGCCATCGCGCAGACCTCGTCGAGCCACAAGGAGAATGTGGGTTGATTTCGTACCAAGAGCGCTCCTTGACGATCATAGATGAGTCCTCGATGTGCCGGAATGTACTCTTCCTGAATGCGGTTGCCCTCCGCCAACGCAAGAAACTCTTGGCCGTGCACCACTTGGAGTCGAAGCGTTTGAAAGAGAAATACCCCAAGAATCACAAACGCCATGCTCAACCCGGCTCTCCGACGCCGGGGAGAGATGGAGACCCCCAGAAACGCCGCCTGGGTGCCCCCGCGAGCCACATGGCCCAGAGCTCCTTCAACATCCGTGGCATCGTTTTGCCGATCCACTGCGCCCAACCGATCCATTGGTTGAATGGGAAAGGGGGTGTTCATAGAAAGCGAATGGAGCGACGCCAGGCCGACGTAAGACGCGGCAGACAGGCAAACCAGAGACTGACAAGGATAAGCGCGAGCACAATCTCCGCTCCCATATCAATCAGGGAAAACGTCCAGGCGACACCCGAAAGAAACACCATACCCGCG
>ERZ1292633.6354-Hain-H41-02um-R1-6354-length-10330-cov-4_pt1 | contig 10330 bp, 12 predicted proteins | sample MGYA00564406_ERZ1292633 | MGnify/ENA primary metagenome ERZ1292633 (study PRJEB36523, sample SAMEA6512639) | groundwater metagenome | collected 2019-01-08 | study: AquaDiva: Metagenomics assemblies of 32 groundwater samples
TGATATTGGGGCAGAACTTGCGTGCGTACAGCATGCACGAAGCGGCGCCAGCGCTCAATAAAACCGGCCTCGTCTTGCTCCATCAGGCGCACAGACTCCACCACATCAACCACCACAACAGCAGATGTTGCAGTTTGCGGTTCAGGCCAAGGTTCGTTCGGGCTGGAATCCATCTTGCTCTTTGAAGTTGCATCTCGCATCATCAATTTGATCCATGAAAGCGTCAAGTGGCTTGGGGTCTCGGCGACGATTGGCGAACACTTTGTTCTCTGTCGTTTAGCCATGTGAGCCCTGTTTGCTAAAACCAAACAGGGCTATTTCCCGAGCGAGTACCACGTGGCGTCCCCGCTCCAACTCCGTCACCTGCCCTACTAACGACTCGATGCGATTGAATTTACCCGCTGCCAATGCGCTGTTCGGTCAACTGGGTATGAGCACTATCGTGCCGTAGCGATATGCAGCTAAGCGGTGGCCGCTGTGCGGCCACCAAAAATTGCGGTTCCAATGCGCACCAGTGTGGCCCCTTCGGCAATGGCCGCCTCTAGATCGGCGCTCATGCCCATGCTCAAGGTGTCTAGTGTCAAGCCATCGGCCTTGAGCTGTTCTAGCAACAGGCGCAAGCTACGGTGAGAAGCGCGTTGCACCGTAAGGCTGCTTGACGGTTCAGGGATGGACATCAAACCACGTAATTCAAGCCTAGGCAGACTGGCAATTTGCTGGGCTGCTTGCGGCAGCTCGTGTGGTGCAAAACCGCTTTTGCTGGTCTCACCGCTCACATTGACTTGCAGACAAATTTGCAAGGGAGGTAGATGATGCGGGCGTTGATCGGAAAGGCGCTGTGCCGTTTTGAAACGGTCTACGCTATGGACCCAATCAAAATGTTGCGCTACAACACGGGTTTTGTTGCTTTGCAGTGGGCCAATCAAATGCCATTGAAGTTGGTCGCGTATGTCGGACAACTGATCGATTTTGTCGATACCTTCTTGCACATAATTCTCGCCAAACTGGTGCTCTCCAGCGGTAAAAGCGTCGCGTACGCACCGCGCCGTGAAAGTTTTGCTTACAACTAGCAGTGTGACACTTTGCACAGGGCGCAACGCCGTGCGGCATGCTGCGGCTATCCGAGCATGCACTTGTTGTATGTTGCCTTCGATCGTCGCCATAATGACTCGTTACCCGCCTATTTAGATTGCCGCCATGGATATCACCCAGCTACTCGCATTTTCGGTCAAGAACAAAGCCTCAGACTTGCATTTGTCGGCGGGCCTGCCTCCGATGATTCGGGTGCATGGCGATGTGCGCCGCATCAACGTCGATGCGCTAGACCACAAAGCCGTTCATGACATGGTGTATGACATCATGAACGATTCGCAGCGCAAGCACTATGAAGAATCGCTGGAATGCGACTTCTCGTTTGAGATTCAAGGCTTGGCCCGTTTTCGGGTGAACGCTTACAACCAAAATCGCGGTGCTGGAGCGGTGTTCCGTACCATTCCGTCAAAAATCTTGACGCTTGAGCAACTGAACTGCCCACCTATTTTTGCGGAATTGTCCTTGCGCCCTCGGGGTTTGGTCTTGGTGACAGGGCCAACCGGCTCAGGCAAGTCCACCACTCTGGCAGCGATGGTGAATCACCGCAACGAGAACGAGTTTGGACATATTCTGACCGTGGAAGACCCGATCGAATTTGTGCATGAGTCCAAAAAATGCCTGATGAATCAGCGCGAAGTCGGGCCGCACACCTTGAGTTTTTCTAACGCGCTGCGCTCCGCCCTACGGGAAGACCCCGACGCGATTTTGGTCGGTGAGCTGCGTGACCTCGAAACCATTCGGCTGGCTCTAACGGCTGCTGAAACTGGTCACTTGGTGTTTGGCACTTTGCACACGAGTTCGGCTGCCAAAACGGTTGACCGGGTGGTTGATGTGTTTCCGGCTGCGGAAAAAGACATGGTGCGAGCCATGTTGTCAGAGTCCTTGGTGGCGGTGATTTCACAAACGCTGTGCAAGACCAAAGACGGCAGCGGCCGTGTCGCGGCCCACGAAATCATGTTGGGAACGGCGGCGATCCGCAATTTGATTCGTGAAAACAAGGTGGCGCAAATGTATTCCTCGATTCAAACTGGCAACAATCAAGGCATGCAGACGCTGGATCAAAACCTTACGGACTTGGTGCGGCGCAACGTCATTGCGGCTTCTGAGGCGCGTGCAAAAGCCAAGATGCCAGAGAATTTCCCAGGTGCCTGAAGTTGGTGGCACCCCCTAGCTGTACACGAGGATAGCCATGAAGCGTTTGATCGACAAAATCACCGGCACGGTGAGGCCTGAGCCCCCCCCGTTGGAGGATTCGCAATTTTTCAGCACACTTATTCTGGAACGCGCAGACCCTACGCAGGTTCGGGCCACCTGGGCCATGCGGGCCAGCGAGGTTGGTGCGACAGATCTAGAGCGTGGCGCCTCCATCGAGCGGTTTTGCCAGCTCTGGGACGAAGACCGCCACCTTGCCGCGCTGCGCAACGACGATCTTGAGCGCATGTGTACTTACCTTATCTTTGCGGGCATACCTGCCAAGCGTGAAGTCGTGCGTCAAGACGAGCAAGGCGACTATATGCTCGTCATCTTGGAAGGCGGTATGGTGGTTGAGCGCCAGCAAACGACAGGTGGCCGGGCGCGCTTGGCGGAAGCGGGGCCAGGCGACATTTTGGGCGAAATGTCTTTGCTGGACGCCGGTACGCGGTTTTCATATTGCACGACGCTGACACCCGTGAAAGTCGCGGTGCTTGACGCTAAAGCCATGGACCGCATGTTGCGGCAAGACCCGCGTCTGGCGGCCGCTTTGGTGGCGTCACTGGCGCGTCGGCTTTCTTTGAGTTTGCGGCAAGTGAGCGCGCGTTTGAGCGCATTGTTGCCGCGTAATTGAACCTCAATATTCTAACTAGGAGTTTCTATGGAACGCGATCAGGCGTCCAAATTCATCAACGATTTGCTTCGCCTGATGCAATCACGCAATGGCTCCGACTTGTTCTTGACGGCGGACTTTCCACCTGCCATCAAGGTTGACGGCAAAGTCACCAAAGTTTCCCCGCAACCGCTCACGGGCCAGCACACGCTGGCTTTGGCTCGTTCCATCATGAACGACAAGCAAGCGGCCGAGTTTGAGCATACCAAAGAGTGCAATTTTGCGATCTCACCTGCCGGGATTGGGCGCTTTCGCGTTAATGCCTTTATGCAGCAAGGCCATGTTGGCTTGGTGCTGCGTACGATTCCGCTAACGCTGCCAACGATCGATGGCCTGCAATTGCCGCCGATTCTCAAAGGCGTGGCGCTGACCAAGCGTGGTTTGGTGATTTTTGTGGGTGCCACTGGCTCAGGTAAAAGCACCTCGCTGGCCGCAATGGTGGACTGGCGCAATGAAAACTCCTATGGGCACATCATCACGGTGGAAGACCCGGTTGAGTTCATTCATCCGCATAAGAATTGCATCGTCACGCAACGCGAGTTGGGCATTGATACCGATAGCTGGGAGCTGGCGCTGAAGAACACCTTGCGCCAAGCTCCTGACGTGATCTTGATGGGTGAAATCCGCGACCGCGAAACCATGGAGCACGCTGTTGCCTTTGCAGAAACCGGGCACCTGTGCATGGCTACCTTGCATGCCAACAGCGCTAACCAAGCATTGGATCGGATCATCAACTTCTTCCCGGAGGAGCGACGTGCCCAGCTCTTGATGGACTTGTCGCTCAACCTCAAGGCTTTGGTTTCGCAACGCTTGTTGCCGCGCCGCGAAGGCAAAGGGCGGTCAGCCGCCGTGGAGATCATGATCAACTCACCGCTGATTTCCGACTTGATTTTCAAGGGTGAAGTGGGCGAGATCAAAGAGATCATGAAACGTTCGCGCGAGATTGGCATGCAAACGTTTGACCAGGCTCTGTTCGATCTGTTTGAGTTAGGTCATTGCAGCTACGAAGATGTGTTACGCAACGCCGACTCTGTGAACGATCTGCGCTTGCAAATCAAGCTCAACAGCAAGCGGGCGCGCAGCTCTGACCTGGGCTCAGGCACGGAGCATTTGACGATTGTTTAGAAATACCTTCCTGCAATTGGGATTGCAAAATGAAAATCTATGACGAAGTGCCGTCACGTCGTGTTGCGTTTTTGGGGTTAGGCGTGATGGGTTACCCGATGGCTGGGCACTTGGCGCGGGCAGGGCATCAAGTCAGCGTTTACAACCGCACGACCAGCAAGGCGCAGGCCTGGGCTAACGAGTTTGGTGGTGCGTATGACGAAACGCCTTTGCAAGCGGTGCGGGGAGCAGAATTTGTGTTCGCCTGTGTGGGCAATGATGCCGATTTGCGCTCGGTGTGCACTGGGCCGCAAGGCGCGTTCGCTGGAATGAAAGAAGGGGCTGTGTTTGTCGATCACACCACCGCTTCCGCAGAAGTCGCGCGTGAGCTCTTTGCCGCTGCGCTGAAGCGTGGTTTGCACTTTGTGGATGCGCCGGTGTCGGGCGGGCAGGCTGGGGCTGTCAACGGTGCGCTAACGGTGATGTGTGGCGGAGATTCCTCACCGTTCGAGGCTCTACAGCCCGTTGCCATGGCGTTTGCTAAGGCCGTGACCTTGGTGGGTGAGTCGGGTGCTGGGCAGCTTGCAAAAATGATGAACCAAATCTGTATCGCCGGTTTGGTGCAAGGCCTGGCCGAGGCCATTGCCTTTGGTCAAAAAGCGGGCCTCGATGTCAAGCAAGTTTTGGATGTGATTGGCAAGGGTGCCGCCCAAAGCTGGCAGCTCGACAACCGTGGCAAGACCATGGTTGACGACCAGTTCAACTTTGGTTTTGCGGTTGACTGGATGCGCAAAGACTTAGGTCTGGTGCTGGACGAAGCTCGCCGCAATGGGGCGCGTTTGCCGGTGACGGCGCTCGTCGACCAGTTTTACGCCGATGTGCAAAGCATGGGTGGTCAGCGTTGGGATACGTCTAGCCTTGTGAAACGTCTGCGTTGAAACAATACCAGGCTCCCCTGTATTTCTGCTACTTCTGCCCGCTACCAGTGGCTGGCAGGTAATCCGCCAGAGCATCTTCGCTGACGATTTCAAAAATTCGCACAACCTTTTTGACGCCACTCACACCTCGTGCGATCTCGGTAGCGCGGTCTGCCTCGCGTTGGGTGACGCGACCGGCCAAGAAGACTTCACCGCGCTCGACCACCACGTAAAACGCATTGCTGATAAGGTCTTTGGTGTCAACCAATGAGGCCTTGATTTTGCTGTGTAGCAAGGCGTCGTTAGAGCGCGAGCCGATGGAGCTATTGGGCATCACCGCCAACTCATTGAATACGCGGCGCACATTTTCGATCTTGGCGACGGCTAGCTCCACGGCTTGTTTTTCCTCTTGGGTGCCAACTTCCCCGGTGAGCAAAACTTGCCGGTTGTAGCCGTTGATATTGATATGGGCCTGGTTTTTGGTGACATCGCGCGCCTTAGAGCCTGCCTTCATTTCGATGCCCTGGTCTTCGATTTGGGTGCCCGAAGTGCGGCGATCTGTGGCCACCAAGCTACCGCCTACCAAGGCACCGCCCACAATCAGCGGCGCGCAAGCGCTGAGCAAGCTAGCCGTGATGCTGGCCGCCAAAAGGGTCACAAGAACATGCTTTCGCATTGAAAACTCCAATAGAGGGTGGTTAATCATTTGAGCCCAGGAGCTGCATATCTACAGCGTCGCATAGGCAATGGGCCAGTAGGCGATGAATTTCGCTCACGCGAGCGGCTCGTGGATGGGCGATCCAAAGCGGCAGGTCGGTTTCAGTCAACTGGGCGTTAATAGCCGCGTCATTGGCACCGGCCAGCAGCAGCAGGGTTAGGTCTTGTGCGTGGGCGGCTTCGATGGCTGGTTGCACCGCTTGGGCGGGTGCGCCGTGCGCATTCAGTAATAAAAGCACATCTCCGGGATGCCCAAGTGCTTGAATTTGCCGCAAGGCGTCTTGCTCGCTAAACAAGCTGATGGCACCCAAGGGTGGGCGATCTTGTTCAAAGCGGCCCAGCATTAACTCGGCGACGTAGCGGGCATCAAGCTGAGACAGCCCAAACCCGAGGCAAATTAACTTACCGCCTGAGGTGATGCAATCCACCAGGGCTTGCGCCATCAAGGCGGCAGGGCGGGCTAAGTTTTCGGCGATCTGGTATTGCAAATCGGCCGATTCAAAAAAATGTTGTTGGATACGTTGTTCAAGCATGGCCCGCAATCATAGGGCATTGGCATGAATGCTTGCTTGGCCAGCCGTCAAGTCGCGCCAAACGCGGCGGGCAGCCATCGCAGTTGCTCGCCGTCAATGGCCACCACATCGAACCGGCAGGGCGGTAAAGTAGCAAAGCGCTGTAGATAGTGCTGAGCCGCGTAGATCAAGTGCTGCTGTTTTTGCGCTGTGATGCTAGCGGCCGCGTCCCCGTGCTTGCCCATTTTTCGGGCACGCACTTCCACAAACACCAGCGTGCCGTCTGGCGCATGCATGACCAAATCAATTTCACCGCCTCGTGCGTTCGGCCCTTTGGCGACTCGATAATTGCGCACAAGCAAGCGCAAGCCCTGGCTTTGCAGATGATGCAATGCGCGTGCTTCGGCGCTATCGCCCGTTTGCTGGGCGAGTGTTTTTTGCGAAGGTCTCTGAAACAGGCTCTTGAACATGGATGAATCGAGTTTACGGGCTGCGGCGAGTGCGGCGGCGTCAGACCAACAATATCACGCCAGCTGCCTTTATGTGGTGGCCACACCGATTGGCAACTTGGCCGACATCACCTTGCGTGCCCTGCATGTGTTAAGTCTAGTAGATGCAGTGGCTTGTGAGGACACCCGTGTAACCGGTGGCTTGTTGCGCCATTGGGGACTTACTAAACCTTTGCTGAGCGTGCATCAACATAACGAGCAGGCGGGAGCCCAGGGTATTGTTGAACGCTTGCAGCAAGGCCAGCGCGTGGCTTATGTGAGCGACGCTGGCACGCCAGCGGTTTCTGACCCGGGTGCTGTATTGGTAGCGGCCGTGGTGGCCGCGGGTTTGCGGGTTTTTCCACTGCCTGGCGCCAGCAGTGCATTAACGGCGTTGTCCGTGGCCGGTGACCACCATGCCAAAGGTTTTGCGTTTGTCGGTTTTTTGTCGACCAAGGCTAATGAACGGATGCAGACACTGCGCACACTGGCGGAAAACGCGGCCACGCAAGTCTTGTTTGAAGCGCCGCACCGAATTGAACAGCTCTTGCAACAGATGGCGCAGGTGATGCCCAACCAGACCGTTACGGTTTGCCGTGAGCTAACGAAGCAGTTTGAGCAAGTGATCACGCTCAAAGCGCATGCTTTACCGGCGTGGTTTGTGCTGGATGCCAACCACGGGCGCGGTGAATTTGTGGTGGTTTTGCATAGCCATATCGTGGTGGCTAGCCGTGATGCATTGCCAGCGCATGCCGTGCGAATGTTGGAGATATTGTTGAAAGAATTACCGCTCAAACAGGCTGCTAGCTTAGGTGCTGAATTGAGCGGTGTGTCCCGGAAAGCGTTGTACCAGTATGCTTTGAGTTTGAAAGCGGATGAGGCGCATTAATCCGCCTGAGCGACCGTGAAATCTTCAACATGATGGCCGGTCACAACCACCTTTGGTAACTGCACAACTTCAACGTTTTGAACGGCTTTGCCGCTCACCACGACCTTGGGTAACTGCACCACTTCAGCGCTGTTGTTGGCTTGAAAGCTGCTAGCGGTAAAGGCACAAACGGCCAGCGCTGATGCAACGGCGGCAAGGGTTAGTGCAAAGGTTTTGTGAGTGGCGTTCATGGTCTTTCCTTCAAGTACATCGTTGTTGCGATGACTGAACTATCGGCCTGATACCCTCATGTATCGAGCGCTTTGCGACGAAGTGATGGTGGCTACGTCTAAGCTGCAAAACTGAACGATGAGATGAAAATCAATGTTGCTTTACATGTTTTGGGGCTGGGCTGGCTTAGCCGGCGTGCCCTGCCGACCCAAAATTTCCTGTAGGGCCAGTTTTAGCGGTGTGTGAGGCTCTGCGCCTATCAGGTTGATCAAGCCGGTATTATCCAATTGGTGCGGGCGTTGCCATAAATAGCGCATGTCCACAAAGGCGCGCATTAAGGGTACGACGGGGGCCAACGCCCTGAACAAGCCCCAAGGCAGGCTTCCTAGCTTGAGGCCGCGACCTTGCGTTAGCTCTAACGCCGCATGCAGCTGCTGCCCGGATAGTGTGTGCCCGCTGAAATGAAGATCGTGATGGCCTTGCAGCGATGCTCGCTTTTCTGCCACGGCCACAAAGCATCGCGCGAAGTCCGGCACGTAGGCCCATGCATGCGCGAGGTCGGTTGGGCCAGGGTAGACCACCTTGCCTTTTTGAATGTCTTTAACGACAGCCATGTCAAACCATGAACCACCACCTTGGCCACCAAAATAGTCGCCTGCTCGCAAAACGACCGTGTTGGCGCTGCTGTCGGCCATGTCTTGCTCCATTTGTTTGCGGATTTTGGCGCGAAGATGGTCAGCATTTTGGGCGACGCCCTCACGTAGTAAAACGGGCAACTCACGACCAAAGTTGTAGATGTTGCCGGGAAGCATCAGCATGGCGCTTAACCCTTGCGCTAAGGTCAGCGCTGCATCGGATAGCGGTAAGGCCATGGTGCCCCAATTGGTGTAGGGCGCGTTAAGTGCGTTGATGACCACATCGACCGGGCCCTGCTGGCGCGCCATCTGTAGCAATTCCGCTACTGCCAGTGCGTCCGTGTTCAGGTGCTTGATGGACTGACCAACGCTCATTGGTAAGGGCTTGCGCGACTGTGCCAACACTTGCCAGCCCGCGTGGCAAAAGGCCTGAACTAATGCCCGGCCCAAACGGCCCGATGCACCCAGAATCAAAACGGTTTGTGTCATCGTGATGCCTCTTCTGTGTTGCTGATGGCGCTATTTTTGGCCCTTCGCGGTATATCCACAATCGCAAGAACTAAATAGCTATCATGCAAATATGAATAAGCAAGCCATGCCCCGTTCGCCGCTTTCACAAGCCGATTGGACTTTGTGGCGAGCCTTTGCGGCGGTACTGCAAACAGGCTCTCTGAACAAGGCGGCGGCCGCGCTGGCCTGTAGTCAGCCTACTTTGAGCCGTCAGATCGCGGCACTGGAAGAGCATCTGGGACAAGCCTTGTTTGAGCGCACCAAACGAGGTTTGAGGCCTACAGAGCTTGCGCAGAGCCTTGCACCCAAATTACGTCAGATGGACGACATTGCGCGAGAGGCCACATTAATGGCCTCAGGGCTTGGGCAGGCGATGGCAGGTACCGTGAGACTCACCGCCAGCGAAATCGTGAGCACCTATGTCATGCCACCAATTCTGGCCAAGCTACGCGAGCAATACCCTCAAATTCAATTGGAACTGGTGGTTAGCAATACGCTGGAAAACCTGTTGGAGCGAGACGCAGACATCGCGGTGCGCATGGTCAACCCTAGCCAGGCGGCGCTGGTGGCTCAAAAAGTGGCGCAATGGTCTTTGGGTTTGTACGCCAGCCGCGCCTACCGCGACCGCAAAGGCCCACTCGATTTGCGTAATCTGAGTGAGTATGACGCGATTGGAGCCGACAAATCTGACATTGTGTTGCGTGGCTATCGCTCCGTCGGGTTTGACTTGCGGCGCGAATTCTTTGGCCTTCGATGTGACAACCAAGTTGTGGCGTTTGAGTCCATGCGCGCAGGCGCTGGTATAGGACCGGCGTTTCAGTTTTTGGCGGCGCGCTATCCAGAACTGGTGTCGATGCTAAGCGACGTTGAAATACCGTCGCTCCCCGTTTGGCTGACGGCGCATCGAGAATTGCGCGCCGCACCGCGCTTGCGCGTCGTGTTTGACGCACTGGCGAAGGCACTTGCTGAGGTTGACAGCGCCCCCGTAACTACCGCTTTGCGTCAGGCCCCTCGAGGGGGCTAAGAAAACTTGGGGGCGGCCCGACGTTTTCTTCAGGGGCGCGGTGCTTACAATGCGCCATGACCTCACGCGAATCCACACTCCACCGTTTGCGCACTGCGCGCACCGCTTTGCTAGAGCCTTACGGCTTATCAGAACCCAAGCTGTGGCAGGCCCTAAAGATCATCACCGAACACAAGGTTGACGACGCCGACCTGTATTTCCAAACCACCCGCGCCGAAGGCTGGAGCCTTGAGGAAGGCATTGTTAAAAGCGGCAGTTTCAGCATTGACCAAGGGGTTGGCGTGCGGGCTGTGGCGGGCGAGAAAACGGCGTTTGCCTATTCTGACGATATTTCTGCGTTGGCCTTGATGGATGCGGCGCGTACCGTT
>ERZ1292633.6357-Hain-H41-02um-R1-6357-length-10327-cov-4_pt1 | contig 10327 bp, 8 predicted proteins | sample MGYA00564406_ERZ1292633 | MGnify/ENA primary metagenome ERZ1292633 (study PRJEB36523, sample SAMEA6512639) | groundwater metagenome | collected 2019-01-08 | study: AquaDiva: Metagenomics assemblies of 32 groundwater samples
ACAAGTGAGATGACAAAGTCTAAGACAGGAATGGAGCGTGGGAATCCCATAAACAAATCATAGAACCAAAATATATAGACTATTCCTGAAAGCAGAAAAAGATTTACCGTGTTTGCCACTAACATATTTAACAGTTCATAAAATCCGACATAAGACCAGCTCATTCTATAAAGTCTGAAAAGGGTAAAAACAGTATATTTTACTGACAGAAATACTATTAAGTATCTCCAGAACTTATCTATATATTCAGGTTTTATATTTCCGTCAAACCTCAAATAAAAAGAAAGATACAATGCCAATGACAGCAAAAACCCATCTACTAATACAAATAGGACAGTCCGCTTAAACTTCGTCCTGCTTAGAAGAGATGCTTTGAACGTTTCTCTGATGTTCTGAAATGTCATCTTTTACCTTTTAGAGGCTAAAGCGTACAAGACTTTAAAGTTGTGAACAGGAAAATCATGAGGAATGCGTACTGGTGGCGTATATTCAGAAATTCCGTCTTGGATTTCAGGTGTTAAAGGGAAGAGTTTACCCATAAATATTCTTTTTAAAAGTTCTTTACCCTTCATTGTTTTCGGAATGAAATGAGATGAAGGGTAACTGGTGTCTTCTTGATGGTCTGTATAATTTTCAGTGTTTTTTATATATTTGTCCGTGCTGTTGCCGTGAGAGGGACTATATTTTTAATAATCTTATACGTTACAAAAAACATAACTGCAAAGCCTCCTGAAACTGTCAATTGCCACATAAACCCATGTCTGTACGCCAGCAATGCCAGAAACCCGAAAATAAGCTGCATTATGGCATAGATAGTAGCTACCTTCCAATGCGGCATCGCCATCTCATTGCTCATATACTGATACAAATGACTCCGGTGCGCTTTCAATAAATTTTCCCCCTTCCTCCACCTATAAAAGATAGTTACAAGCGCATCAGCATAAAACATGCAAAGAAACATAATAAGACAAATAAAGCCCCTTGTATTTGCAGATAATTTTACCACAAAAAAGGCAAAAATAAATCCTAAAAAAATACTGCCTACATCGCCCATAAAAACCTTAGCCTTCGGGAAATTGAAGGGTAAAAAACCCAAACATCCTGCCGACAAACAAATGCTCAATAAGGCAATCTCAGTATTATTAGCTATAAAAGAGGAAAAAAAAGCCAGCAATCCAAATCCTATCACGCCAGTCAGTCCGGCAATTCCGTTTATCCCATCCATAAAATTGTAGAAGTTGGCGGTGCCTGTAATAAACACTACATAAAACAAAAACAGCATTAAAGCCCCTAACGAAATAGGCAATCCTAAAAACAATACAACCGCTGTGGCAGAAATTAACATTTGGAACAGCAGGCGCATATTTGATGAAATAGTAAAACGGTCATCCAGAAACCCAAGGAGCCCGACCGCGCCGGCTAACGCAGTAAAAATCATATCATTAAAAATAAAGGCGGCTGTAATTATAAGCGCAGCCAATATCCCCGCGCCGCCACCGCGCGGCGTAGGCTCCGAATGGGAACTGCGCTGATTCGGCATATCTATGAATGAAAGCTGAGGGCCGTATCTATAAACCAAAAAGGACCCTGCAATGCCTGAGAACAATCCGAGCAAAAAAATCAGAATGCTCCTTCCCATTTTTTATCCTGCCCTCTCCGTCCTTTCCCACATCGCTTGTTGTTTGCCTGAAGCGGCATTTATATAACCTAAAAGCAGGGCTAAATTCAGATTGCAAAAATAAAACGGCAAATATATAAAAAATGGCAAAATCCTATTTTTAATATTTATTAAACCTATAACTGCAAGTAAATAAAAACCAAAATGCGGAATAAAAAGCACCCTATAGAAGCCTTTGTCTAAGAGCAATATATTCATTACAAATACCAAAACAAGAATAAACGGCGCAGACCATCTTAAAACTCTGTGTGACCAGTATATGAAAGCTCTTATTCCTAAAAGAGGATTGAGAAGTCCTAATAAATGCAAAACAGCTATATAATGCCCTGCCCCATCTCTAATATGTCTATTGAACTCGCTTTCCATGTCAGGCGCAACATCTTCATAGGCAATTGCATTTTCTTCATAAATACACTTGAATCCCTTTATTACAATCTTCATGGATATCTCAAAATCATCATTGATTGTATTTCGGTCAAGTGGTTCAAACAATTCCCGCCTTATCGCATAAATCGCCCCGTTGGCTCCGGCAACATAACCGATCCTGCTTTCCATTTTCTTTAAGGCGGTTTCATACCGCCAGTAGGCACTTTCCCCTTCGCCGGTGACAACGCCGCCGGGATTCCTGTAAACAAGCCTTCCGCATACGCAGCCAACTTCGTTGTTCTGAAAATGCTTTGCAAGATTTTTCAAAGCATCCTGCATGAATTCAGGATTTGCATCCGAAAAAACAACAATTTCGTTTTTTACAGAAGTCATTACCTTATTAATTACGCCTGACTTGCCGGTCCTCGGAAGTTCCAGTAGGTGAATCCTTTTGTCTTTTCCTGCGTATGCCTTGACGATGTCATTAGTCTTATCCGACGAACCGTCGGACGCTATCCATACATCAAGCAGTCCGGCAGGATAGTCAAGACCTAAGCAATTCTCTATTTTTTTGCCTATAACTTTTTCCTCATTATATGCTGCGATAATGATGCTGACTGCCGGCATATTCCAAACCATTTCTTCAGAGGTCGGCCCCAGCGTATAGAAAACTTTATTTATAACTGTCAATACAAAGGGATAACCGATATAGGAATAACAAAGTGTCAGGACACATGCCCAAAAAATAATTTCCAGTAAAGAATTTCCCAAAGTTTTAGAATGTATCTATCAAGCGCTTTTTCTAAAAAGATATTTTACAAACGTCCTTGCTGACTTTATAGTTTTTCTCATTTCTCCGGGATTCTTCAGCACACGAATAAGTTTATAACTGAGATATTTTGTCCCTAAATAATAATTCCTCCGTGCGTAATCACAAAAATCAACCAAATCCTTAGCGCTCAATTCAGGCGTGGTTATAACACAATTATGAAGACCTTCTTCTGTAAGCCATTTACTGTAATCAGAAGTAGTTAAATACCCGCTTGCCTTAGCCCACTCATACGCCTCTGTTCCGGGATAGACCATCAAAGGGAAAAATTGACAGGTATCAGCATTAATCTCCTTTGCGAATTTTAATGACTTCATCAGAGTCTCTCTCGTCTCTCCTTCGTTGCCTGCCATAAAACAAGAGTGAACCATAATGCCTGCTTTCTTAGCATCGGAAGTAAACTGTTTCATTCTTTCTACTGTCAAACCCTTTTTCATATTCTTTAATATTTGATTGTCAGCAGTCTCAAAACCAACAACAATAAGCCTGCATCCTGCCTTTTTCATTATAACCATGGTTTCATATTTAAGATTTGCGCGGCATTCAACTGTCCACGGGAGTTTGATGTTTTTCCGTATCATAAGTTCGCAGAATTTTACAGTGTGCTCTGGATTAAAAGAAAATGTGTCATCGTCTATAAGAATCTCTTTCACCTGCGGCAGTTCTTTTACAATATATTCAAATTCGACAACAATGTTTTCAGGGCTCCTCTGCCTCTGACGCCTGCCGAACATCTGCTGTGGATAAACGCAGTAATTGCAGTGCGCATTACAGCCGCGGCTTGTAAATATTGATATTACCGGATACCTGCAGTGAGCATAAAAATAGTTTTCTATATTTAAATGCTTTTTATAGACCTTAGAAACAAATGGGATGGAATCCAGATTTTCAATAAATTCCCTGTCAGGATTTGACTTTATATCAGCGCCAACCCTTAAAGTAATTCCCCTGACATCTTCTACGTTTTCCTTATTATCCAACTTTCCAGCCAGCTCAACAAGCGTTATATCGTACTCGCGCCGGGCTACAGCATCTATTCTTTTGTCAATGCTTAAAGATTCCTCTGGCAATGCAGAAACATGAGGACCCGTTAGCACGATAAAACTGTCCGGAATCAGGTCTTTCAGATTGCCAGCAATCTCAATATCATTATGAATACTCGGGGTAGAGGTAAAAACAACTGCCATTGGGGGCGAAAACTCTTTTGCAATTCTGTAGCAATCATCCCGGGTCAATCTCTCTGCGGGAGCATCTATCAATTTCACTGTGTGGCCCGCCTCTTCAAGCACTCCAGTTGCGTATGCGTGCCAGATAGGGTAATAGAGCGTCCCGCTTTTCGTTACAGCAGGACTACGAGAAAATCTCGAATATTTTGGCAAAAATGGCGGATTTAACATTAAGACTTTCATTTATATTCACCTGCAAATCGCATATTAATAACTTAGTGTGTAAAAAATCAGTTTAGTATATTCATAAAAAACATTTTTTGCACAACGGCGGCACTTCCACCATCCCTCAGGGAACAAAACCGGATCCGGCGCAGCGTGGATGTAAAACTCAAGCCCTTTCCCCCTGGCATATTTTGTAAATATGCCCTTCGCCCTTCTTGTATGATAGTTTGATGTAACAACAATAAATGATTTCCATCCGCTCTGTTTGATAAATTCTATTACTAACTCTGCCTCCTCCTGAGTGCTCTGTGCCTTGGTTTTAAGGCTGTAAATCCGTCTTTCGTCCACCCCTGAACGCAAAGCATACGACCTCATAAGGTCAGGCCATGAAGGGTTACAAGGCAGGTCGTCCTTGAAAAAAAACTCTTCCTGTATTGGCGGACCAGTCACGACAAGCCACTCTGCCTTTCCATCTTTAAACAACTTAACCCCCTCTGCAATACGGTTACCATATCCACCTGAAAGGACCACGATACAGTCTGCATTCTCAACATCCTGACTTAGTACAAGGAAATTTCCTGCATGCCTGAATATCGCGATCCTGAAAAAATAAATAATTGCAATTCCGATAACGAGGCAAGATATGACGGCAAAGAAAGTTTTTTTAATCTTCATCTAATAGCTATGATTTCTGCCGGGAAAACCGTATCCTGTCCGACAATTTCCGGACCAGGTTATTATTGAAGAAAAGCCTCTGGAAAAACATTGTAGAAGCCAAATATGCGGCAGGATATTTCAAGACCCAGTATTTTGAAAACAGCCTCTCTATGCCCTTTCTTTGAACGTATAGCGTCACATTGCGCAATTTTGATGCAAGTTTTGTCCGCTCACTGCTACTGAGTTCCTGAGTAGTAAAAAAGGGTTTCCCTGTTTTTTTAGAAAACCTGAGGTTTTTATCCATACTGTCAAGCAGACCCATCGGCTCGCCTGTCCATGCATTGTTCTCCTCAACCCATTTCCATAACTGCGTGCCAGGAAATGGAATCAGATTATAAAAATCGGCTTTAAAAACAGGATATTTTTTCGCAATTCTTATAGAATCCTCAATATCTTCTATTGTTTCGCCAGGTGTACCATAGACAAAGAAAAGCGATACTTCTAATCCAAGTTCACAACTCAATTTAATAGCATTTTCCATTTGCTCTATAGTCTCACCTTTTTTCAAAATTTTAAGAACCTTATTATTACCTGCTTCTACCCCAATTCCAAAGCTTCTAAAGCCTACTTCTTTCATCCTCATTAATAACTCTCTATCAAGACGATCAGCCCTCAACCCATTTGAAGCCCTTAGAGTAAGACTTTTTAGATTCCTTTTTTCAATTTCATCACAAATAGAAAATACCCGGTCCCTGTAAAAGGTAAAGTTATCATCAAGAAAATTAAAAATCCTTTTCCCTTTGTTATACCAGTACTCCAGTTCATCTCCAATATTTTCCACAGAGCGCGTCCTCACCTTCTTCCCAAGCGTTAGACCTACAGAGCAAAAAACACATGGATAAGGACATCCTCTTGATGAAATTATACCCATTTCATTTGCGTATTTTTCCAGTTCAAATTTCTCATAGCGCGGCCAGCTTATATCATTCAAATTATCTGGCCTGACAAACAGCATAGACGACAGCACCTCGCCGCCGTTTCTATAAATAAGTCCGGGAATCCTACTGAAATCATCGCCCTTACAGAACTGAATCAAGGAAGACTCCGCCTCTCCCATGAGGGCAAAATCAATCTGGCTGTATTCTTCTAAAACCTTTCTACCAAGAATGGTTATATGCGGTCCCCCAACGATGGTCTTTACATGAGGGTACCGTTCCTTGACGGCCCCTAAAAGGTTAAAAAACTTTTTATGCCCTACGGTATAAACGGTAAGTCCGACGCAGTCGTATTGGTGGATACCTATCTTATCAAGGATTTCCTCCTCCATATACCCGAGTTTCATATCAATCACATCATGCTCAATTCCCGCATCCTGCAGCGCCTGTGAGACATAGCCGCTCCCTAACGGCGGCCTGCTTGAACCGAGCTCATCCGAATAGACATTGTATAAAAGAAGCATCTTCATCAAATACCTTTATCTTGTTTTTATAATATTTAAAATTCTTTCATACAGATTTTTTAATTCAGTAGCGCTTGATTCCCATGTAAATTTAGATGCTCTATTGTAACCCTTTTCTATTAACTCTTTTCTGAATGTATTTTCGTATATCATTTTCTCCATTAATAAAGCAAGCTCTTCCGGCTTATTTCGTTCAAAAACTGCTGCCGCATCACCCGCAACCTCAATAAGCGCCTCAGCATCTGAAATGATAACAGGTACTCCGAAAGTCATTGCCTCCAATACAGGGATTCCAAAACCCTCAAATTTTGAAGGCATTATGACGGCTAATGCATAGGCGTATAGGTTTGCTATTTCCTGATCTGTCGGATTTGTCAAAAAAACAATATTCCTGCTAATACCAAGCTCGCTAATAATTACCCTTATCCCCTCGCAGGCATCATTCCCTGCTATGACAAGTTTTAGCCCTGAATGTTTATCTTTCTTCAGAAACTCGTGGAACCCTTTAATAAGGACGCCGGTATTTTTATAGCTTCTGCAATTGCCAATATACAAGAAATAATCATCATTAATAAGCTTGACTTTACTTGTAAAAACTTTTCCGTCAATTCCTAAAGCGTTAGATATTACCTCAACCCTTCCATCTGTCTCAGGAAAATGCTTTATTATTTCTTTTTTACAGTAATTTGATACTGCAACTATTGCGTCTGCTTTTTTTAGGGTCCACCCTGTTACATAGCTAAAATATAATTGAAAATATTTATGAAATGGCTTGTATTTTATAAAAAAATCAGGGTCAGTAAATGAAAATAAATCATGTATCGTTACAACTATTTTTATCCCTTTTGGAATAAAGCGAGGCAGCCATGAGTGCATAGAATGAAATAATTCAATCTTATCATTTTTGAGAAGCGAATAAAATTTTATATCATGTATTGGATTTTTTCTTGAACAATAGGTGGGGATGACCCTGAAATTGCTACCAAGTTTTATCAGTGGCAATATTGAATCTGTGTAAATGATATATTCATTTTCCTCATCTATCCCGGACAATGCCTTTATTAAACAAGATGTACCCCTTGAAACCCCGCATATCCTATGTGATATAGAACGAGCATCTATGCCTATCTTGAATTTATCAGCCTTTGCCATTCATTCCTTTGATAACCATAAATCCGGCATCTTTGTACAAACAGTATTTATTTTGAAAGACTTTAACATCTCCTTATATACAGCTATTTCCGCTGCATCCTTTCCCTGCAGCTCCGGAGAAACTATGCATATCTTAAAACTCTTTTTCAAAGCATTATAAGCCTCTTCCAACAACGGCATTTTCGTAAAACAATCAACCCATACCCAAAAGAATATTGCCGCCCTTCATCGTAAAAAGCTTCCCATAAAAGACATGGAGCCACGTCTGCGGCAAAGAGACTGCAGATAAAACCACAGTTTTGATGAAAAAGATACTATACTTTGCTATCCGGAATCTCATCTTCTGGAACAGTCAGCCTCGAAATGTTCAATGCAGGAGCGCTTCTTAAAAACTTTCAGACCTGCTACATACATAGTAAATAAAAAATTAACACATCCCACATAAAGATAATCCGGCACTGCATTCATTGCAATTGCTACTGCTATTAATCCGCCCCCAAGTCCAAATTTTATAATATTCTGATATTCTGCATCCATAATTATTCTCTTATATTTAAATAAACGGTAAAATAAGTAAGATAAAATAAGTAAGCCGCCTATTCCTGTTTCAGCCGCCCACTGAATATACGTATTCATGGGGGGGAACCTCATTGTAGAAAACTCAGAAAGCACCATGTCTGTTATATTCCCCATCTCAATGGGCATAAAAAATACACTCTGCCCGATACCAGCTCCGGTAATAATATTATTTTTAAATATAGACAGTCCGGCCAGCCATGAATATGTTCTTACATTAAGAGAAATGACTTCGTTAAAAGACTTCAATAAAACCATTTCTTTAAACGGCTTATAAAAAATAAATCCCAAGGCAACAATAAGGGCAAAAATAAAAATCTTCTTATTCAGATATCTTCTGCCGGACAGCATAAGAGAAATCAGTGCTGCTGTAATCCATGTTGCTGAAAAAGTAAACAACAGGTCTATTGTAGCTATGACACAAATTGTTTTCAAAAACTTCCCGCAAAACCAAATCATGGAATGCTTTTTTATTGCCACGGCAATTAACAGAAAGTATCCGCTGACCAGAAGAAGTGCAATATTGCTCGGCTCGCCGACATATCCACCAACCCTAACAATTCCGATGTAGTCAGCCAGCGCGTTGTCCATATATTCTCCGCCTAAATACAGGTGTCCAATGGCTACATTGAAAAAATAATACAGGATTATCTGGGTAAAAACCGCAACGCATACGAGTGAATATGCAAAAATAAAATAATTTATAACTTTAAAATATCGTTCCTCCGTATTGACATTTGAAATAATAAAATTTATTGCAAATATGGAAAGAAACAGCCTGAGCAGGAAAGAAACACCACGCCAGTCGGGCGAATTCAGACCTGTTGCCCAGACATACGAATACGATTCATCCGGCACAGCCTTGGAAGGATCTATCTTGCTGATTAGCAGGGATATTAACGCCCAGAGAAATAATAACAATAACGGCTTTTGGAAGGAATGCCTCTGCAACACAAACCTGCCTCTTCCAAAACCATCTAATAAAAATACTAAAACCATTAACATTGCCACTATGGAGGAAGCATTCATGGACGCAATTTTAAAAGTTTCATCATTTGAAAGGAGGAATATTGAAAAAACAAAGAGCAGCACCAAATTAAATTTTACGCTCCCGTTTTGAGTCCGTCGGAGCGCGAAAAAATTCGGATAAAAAGTTGCCCTTTTCTTTAATCCATCCATTTCACAGCATTTTCAAACTTTTAATTATAATTGTATATATCAATAAGTTTATTAATATAATTATCTGCGCTAAACACAGCCCTAAGCATCTCGGTATCCCTGCCATTTAAAGGCGCTTCTGAAACAGTATCAGCATAACACCTCGTCACAGCATCTTTTACAGAATCAGTATCCTGGGGATTCATTAAATAAGCCCCGCCGCAGAGCTCCGCCATTTCCTTCATCCCCCCATAGTTTGCAGTTATCAGCCTCATATTCATAAATGCACCTTCTGCGAGCGACAACGGGGCATTCTCATACCATATTGAAGGCAAAACCAGCACATCATTACGTTCAAGCTCTTTCAAAAGCAAGTGGTGAGTCATTCTTCCAGTCAATATCACCTTATCCTGCAATTTACACTCATTTATTTTTTTCAGTATTTCTTCTTTTTGAGGTCCTTCACCGATAATTTTAAAAATAAAATTAAGCCCGCTTATGTACCTTAAGGCATTAATAAATTCTATCAGACCCTTTTCCGGCGAGAGGCGGCCTGCAAATACCATTTTCAGCGTCCTTTCATTTTTACTTTCAGGCACAGGGACAACTGGATGTACGGAATCCATATCCAAAAAGGGGTTCCTGATAGTTGACACGGGAATAGAGCTATATTTTTTTCTGAACAAATTTGTTAAAAACTCGCTTGGCGTTATTATATAATCTATCTCCCTGTCAAAACTGTTCAGCATATAGGCATAAATCCACTGTAGTTTTTTTGCAAAACTGAAAGGGAATCCCCTATCGTCCCATTTATAAAAAAATATTTGAAATACATCCGGCAGGTCATCAAGCCTGAGAATCTTATTTGAAAACATGGAATAATGCATAAAAGAACTGTACGGGCATAGGAGATGAAAATCATGGGCAGTAAAAATTACCCGCAATCCATTGCCCCGCTTTCTGTAAGTCCTGACAGCATTTAAGATGTTGGGAGACAAAAAACTGTAATAATTGTGCAAATGCACTATATCAGGCCTGAAATCCAGTAAAACCCGAAGCAG
>ERZ1292633.6358-Hain-H41-02um-R1-6358-length-10327-cov-4_pt1 | contig 10327 bp, 10 predicted proteins | sample MGYA00564406_ERZ1292633 | MGnify/ENA primary metagenome ERZ1292633 (study PRJEB36523, sample SAMEA6512639) | groundwater metagenome | collected 2019-01-08 | study: AquaDiva: Metagenomics assemblies of 32 groundwater samples
ATCAAGCAGGCAAATCCGGAATCTAAATGGAATGATTTCGCGGTTCTTTTGCGTAGTAACTCCTCGGCTGACGAACTATTGCCCATTTTGGCGCAATACAGTATCCCACATACTTTTGTGGCCAACACCGGCTTGTATAAAAAGCCCTTAATTGCCGATCTTATAGCTTATTTTTCCTGCTTGGATAACTTTCATGACTCCTTTGCCCTCTACCGGGTACTAGGATTTAAGGAATTCAAACTGCCGGCAGGAGACCTTGCTAAACTTTTAGCCTTATCAGCTAAAAAAAACCTTTCACTATTTGAGATGCTGGAAGCCGCCAAGACTTTTCCGGAAATCGGCCACGGTAGCCAAGTAATAATCCAAAAAATTCTGGACACTTTAAAAATCCACGCCGCGCTGGCCCAAGAAAAATCTGCAAATGAAGTTTTTGTCCAAATTATCCAGGACTTAAAAATTGAACACATCTTGGAAGCTGAAACTCTGGAAAACGCGGAAAACCGCGAACTGTTAGAGCAATTTTATAAAAAAACCGAAACCTTTGTTCAGGAAAATACCGACAAAAGCCTGCATTTCTTTTTGCACCTTTTAAATATGGAAATAGAAGCAGGGGATGAGGGCCAAATAAAATTTGACCCGAACTTAGGGCCGGAAAGTTTAAAAGTTTTAACCGTACATTCGGCAAAGGGCTTAGAATTTGAATACGTATTCCTACCCAATATGGTAGACCAGCGTTTCCCAACACGCGCCCGGGGAGACCAAATTGAAATTCCTAAAACTTTAATTAAAGATATTTTGCCGGAAGGAGATTTCCATTTGCAAGAAGAACGCCGGTTGTTTTATGTCGGACTCACCAGAGCCAAGAGTCAGCTTTACTTCTCTTGGGCCAAAGATTACGGCGGTGCAAAAACTAAAAAACCTTCTTTATTTTTGCAGGAAACCAAACTAGTTCCAGGGGAAATCACCAGCCAAGCTACAGGCAAAGTATTTTTTTCCACAAATCCCAAAAAGGACGTGGTCTTTAAAATTTTACCGGATAAGTTTTCTTTTTCTGCTATTAAAGCGTTTCAAAACTGTCCTTTGCAATACAAGTACCAATACTATTTAAAAATTCCTTCCCCCGGCAGTGCATATTTCAGCTTTGGGCAAAGCATCCACAAGGCCTTTGAACTTTACTTAAAAGAATACCGAAGCCGACTAAATCAAATCCAGCAGGATTTATTTGCCAAAAAAAATGCGGCAGTTGAACTTGGGTCGTATGCTATGCTTGCAGAGTTGTACGAAAAAAATTGGGTTGACGAATGGTATAAAAACAAAAAGCAAAAAGCTGACTACCGAAAAAAAGGCCTTGAATTACTTAAAAACTTTTATGGTTACTCCATGAATAACCCACCCAAGCCCAAGTATTTGGAGCAGTCCTTCTATTTACCCCTGGGTGATTATAAATTTACCGGTAAGATTGACCGAGCGGACGAGCTTCCGGGAGGCGGAATTGCGATATTGGATTACAAAACCGGAGAGAAAATTCCCAGCAAAAATGCCAAAGGGGATCTGGACCAGCTATATATTTACCAATGGGCGGCAAAAGAATATTTAGGCGAAAAAGTTGGAATGATGTCCTATTGGTATTTGTGGGAAAATAAATTTTTAGAAGAAAGCGTAGCCGGCGAATCCGAGATTGAAAAACTTAAATTGGGACTTTTGGAAGCTGTTGAAAAAATTGTTTATACCACTAAGTACGACCTGTTTAAACAAGAACACATAAATTCGCCAAGACACCAATGTATTTATGAAAATTTAGAATAACGTCAATAACTGTGGTATAATATTCATGTCTTCAAACTTAAAACAACAAGCTGGGTTAATTGCCTTTAGCACCCTTTTAACTGGCTTCTCTTTGGCATCAATTTTAAATTTCACTGACCCACTTTCAGCTTCGCTTTATACCTTTTGTTTTTTTTATTTAAGTTTATTTTTACTCTCGTTAGGATGTTTTACTTTGCTGGGATTGGTTTTGCGAAAGTGGTTACCTGGCGGCGGGTTATATGTCAATAACTTAAGCAATAGTTTTCGCCAAGCTTTTCTGCTGTCGTTGTTGATTGTCGCGTCATTTTTTCTTCTTTCAAAAAATTTAATGTTTTGGTGGGTAGAGGCAAGTTTAATTTTATTTTTAGTTTTTTTAGAGGCCTTTTTAAATTTAAAAATCTAAATAAAAAAATGAACAACCCTAACCTCATAGATGAACCAGAAAAACAGCCGGTTAAAAAGCAAGCCACCGAAGAATATCAATTTTTTAATGTAATGCCCAAAGAAAAAGAACCAAGCAAAATGATAGAGCCGCAAATAAAAACAGAGCAGTCCCAAATTTTAGATAAACCTGCCGGCGGTTTTGATTGGAAAAAGTATCGGGCATACTTTATTGGCGCCGGGCTTTTGCTAATAGCCGCTCCCGGTGTGTATTTTTTAGTTAATAAATTCGCGGCTAATTCCAATAAACCGGAAAATTTTCTTGTTGATCGGACAAAAAATGCATCCGGACTAAAGCAAGACCCCGAAAATCAGGCGGCGGATAGTTTTAAAACACAGCGGGAATGGAGGGATAAATATTTTCCGGCTTGCGTCGACTCGAAAATTTGCGCCGACGACGCCGACCCGGATAGAGATGGGCTAGTCAACATACAGGAACAACAACTAACCACTGACCCCAACAATCCCGATTCCGATCAGGACGGCCTGTCTGACGGGGATGAGATTAATATTTTTCAAAGCAGCGCCACCGAAAGTCATACGGGCAAAGATCCAAAATATAATGACGCGGATTTTATGAAAGGCGGCTACGATTTAACAACCAATAAATTAATGGCCGCGATAAAAATTGCGGAAATTTCCGGCAAAATGAAAACCCTAGGCCTGCACCAGCCAACCCTGACAACGCTTCAGGATGTCCTGACAAAAATATACAATTTTACTCCGCAAAGCGGCACGCAAAACGCTTCATCAACCCCAATCACGAGTCAGCCGGCAACCACCAGCCCTTTAAGCGGTCTGGATGTTTCTGTGGAAGCCAAGCAAGACCGCGACACGCAAAGATCCGGGACAATAAAGAATCTTGAAGTTGCGTTAGTTAAATATTACACGGACAACAAAAATTATCCGGCAACAAATGATTTTAACTCAATGTACAATATAGTTAAGCCATATTTAAGAGTGGCGACAAACCCAATTGATCCGGTTAACAAAGATGTTTATGTCTATTCCTACATAGCTGAATCCGGCGGAAAAGACTTCATACTTTCATTTTATTCTGAAGTAGCAAACCAAATTATAAAAAAACGCGCGGCCGATGCTCAAAAAGACGCCCTAAGCGAACAATCTAATATTTACGACGACCAAAGAAAAAATGATTTAGCAAACTTACAATCCGCTCTGCTAGTCTACTCCAATAAAAATATTGCCGGTACCCAAGAATATGTTTTCCCCGCCGCTGATAAATATAAAACCGCCCTGGTGCCGGACATAATGTCGGTTATCCCGAAAGATCCGAAAATCGGGCAAGATTATTTGTACCAGGTGGCAGATACTTTTAATTCCTTTACCTTAAAAGCTGTACTGGATAATGCCCCTGTAGGCAAAAGCGGTTATTTATGCAACCAAGAAGAATGTAGAACTTATTAACCATCTTTCTGTCTTTACTAACTACTAATCCCTACTAAATATACAAATACGTTGCAGGATTAGTATATTAGTAACTAATTAGTAGTTAGTAAAGACAGCTAATTATATATGAACTTTTTAAGAAATCTTTTCAAATTTAGCAAGCCCAAAACTTTCCCCGGAATAATAGCGGCAAAAGTTATTAGCATTGAAAAACATCCGGACGCGGACAGGGTAAGAATCATAAAACTAGACGGCGGCCATCAAAGGGTAATTTTTCCGATTGTTTGCGGCGCTTTTAATTTTGAGGTCGGCGCCATGGTGGCCTTGGCCTTGCCGGGCGCGCGCATTGCCCAAAATATTCACTCCGCCACTCACGAACCATTCTTGCTAGAAAAGGCTACAATTCGCGGAATTGAAAGCCAAGGAATGATTTGCGCCGCATTTGAATTAGCCCTTTCTCAAGAGCCGGAGAAGGGGATTATACTACTTAAAGATAACACCTCTCCTGGAAATGAATTTACATCTGACATGATTAAAGCCTTGTAAGAAAGGCTTTTTTAGAATAAACTGCTAACATTTATAAAGTAAATTTTTAAGTTTATATGCGTGAATTAATTACCATTGATACTGCGGAAGAAAACCGCTTAATAACAGAGCTGCAAAAAAGAGGAGACTTTGAAGCCTTAAGAATGAAAAGGTATTTAAGCATGCCGGATCTATCTCGAACACCAGGTAGCCCTATTGCCGAAATTGTTCAAAGAATTTTAGAACACCCGTATTTTAAAAACCTGGACACAATTCAAATTCCGGAAATCGTGCCCGCAAGCGTGAGTTTTGATTTATTTGACTTCGCGCCGGACCATCCGGCCAGAAGCAAATCCGACACTTACTATGTTAATGATAAAAATATTCTTCGCACCCATACCACGGTAATGTGGTATTATTATCTGGCTGATGAAGGCGTAAAAAAACGCATGGCGGAAAATAAACCGGTTGGGTGCTTTAGTTTTGGCAAAGTATACCGCAAAGACGAAATAGACAGGCGGCACATGAATGTTTTTCACCAAATCGACGCATGGTTTCTGTCTCCAAAGAGTGAAAAAATAATTACTCAAACAGATTTAGAGGAAGCCTTGGGAAATATTGCTAAAGCGGTTTTTGGCGACAACGTAAAATACCGCCTAAATAAAGATGCTTTCCCGTACACAGACCCGTCTTTGGAAATGGAAGTAGAAGTAAACGGCAAATGGGTGGAAGTGGTCGGTTGCGGCGTGGTAAAAGGGAGCGTACTGGAAAAACATGGCATTGACTCCAAAAATTACACCGGCTGGGCCTTTGGTTTTGGCCTGGAACGTTTGGCAATTGCCAGTATGGAACTGCCGGACATCCGGCTCTTATGGTCAGAAGACCCGCGGGTAAAAAAACAATTGGTCTTGGGACAAAAATTTGTTGAAGTCAGCAAATTCCCGCCTGTTCCTAGAGATATTTCTTTTATTGTTGACAAAAGCTTTATTCCCAATGACTATTTTGATTTAATTCGCGAACTCGGTGGCGACTTAGTTGAAGAAGTGGAGCTTATGGATAAATACGAAAACGAAGCCAAGTTCGGCAAAGACCGCGTAAGCCACACCTATCACATTGTATACAGAAGCGCGGATCGAACCCTAAAAAGCGACGAAGTTGATGCCATTCATAACAAGCTTTACGAACAGACAAAAACTATTTACAACGCGGAATTAAGATAAATTTTGGGGATAAATTTTTTAAGAGCCAGCTCAAGGCCGGCTCTTAAAAATAGGCTTATATAAGACAAAAATCCTATCAAAATACCTTTAAAATCTATTGGAAATTTTGTTAAAAGTATGCTAAAATTAAAGGGTGATTAAATATAAAATTTATGGATTTAACAAAAGAACATTTTGATAAAGTAGTCGGCTTGTTAGCAACAAAAAATGATCTACAAAAAGCCGTTTTGCCTTTGGCAACAAAAGATCAGATAGAAGAACTGACGCGGATGACTAAAGATGGCTTTGATGACGTGCTGGATCGTCTAGATGTTAAAGAACGAGTTCAAAGACTAGAAAAACAATTATCCGAACTTAGAACCGCTTTGCATTTAAGTTAATTTAAATATTTACTATTCATATCAACTATTCTAATGGCTAAAAAAGAAGAGAAAATATCCTCCAAAGGCGGATCCGCCCTGGGCGGAAAAAAATCCAGCGGTTATTCCGCAGAACATATTACAGTTTTAGAAGGTTTAGACCCGGTTCGCAAGCGTCCGGGAATGTATATTGGTTCCACATCCGAAACCGGCTTGCACCATTTAGTTTGGGAAGTAGTGGACAACAGCGTTGACGAAGCCATGGCCGGACATGCCACTAAAATTGGCGTTCTGTTGCAAAAAGACGGCGGCGTTACCGTAGTTGACAACGGCCGCGGCATTCCGGTAGACGTGCATAAAACAACTAAAAAATCCGCCCTGGAAACAGTACTCACGGTTCTCCACGCCGGAGGAAAATTCGGCGGCGATGCTTCCGGGTATAAAGTTTCGGGGGGTCTTCATGGCGTCGGTGTGTCCGTAGTTAACGCGCTATCTACTTTGCTTGTCGCTCAGGTTAAACGCGACGGCAAAGTTTATGAACAAAAATTTAAAATTGGGAAAGCTCAGGGTGCGATTAAGGTGGTAGATAAGGTAGATAAAAATGATCCGGACCAAACCGGTACATCTATAACTTTTTATCCTGATGCCAGTATTTTTGAGACTACGGAATTTAAATATAAAACCGTTCTGGAGCACTTGCGCAGCCAAGCATATTTAACTAAGGGTTTGCACTTCATTATTAGCGATGAAAAACAAGGCCTAACCTACCAGTACTATTTTGAAGGCGGAGTCATTAGTTACATTAAGCAGTTAAACCGCAACAAAAAAGTTAAGAACCAGCCCGTCTATATAAATAAAACGGTGGATGACATAATGGTGGAAGTGGCTTTGCAATACACGGATGATTTTGACGAAAGAATCTTGGCCTATGCCAACAATGAATATAATCCTGAAGGTGGAATGCATGTAACCGGTTTCCGCACTGCTTTAACACGGTCCATAAATAACTACGCCACCAAAAACAATTACGTTAAAGAAAGTGAAAAACTGACTGGGGAAGACATGCGCGAAGGCTTAAGTGCAATTATTTCCGTTAAGCTACCTAATCCGCAATTTGAAGGCCAGACCAAAGCCAAATTAGGCAACCCCGAAGTTAGAACCGCGGTGGAATCGGTAGTTGGCGAAGCTTTGGAAACTTATTTAGAAGAACATCCATCAGAAGCAGGAAAAGTTATTGAAAAAGTTATTTTAGCCGCCAAAGCCAGACTGGCCGCCAGAGCCGCGAGAGATTCGGTCATTCGCAAAGGCGTTTTAGAAGGTTTGGCTTTGCCGGGGAAACTTGCGGACTGCTCGGAATCCGACCCTGCCAAGTGTGAACTGTATATTGTAGAGGGAGATTCTGCCGGTGGCAGCGCCAAACAAGGCCGCGACCGTAGATTCCAAGCTATTTTGCCATTGCGGGGTAAAATTTTAAACGTGGAGCGCGCTCGCTTGGACAAAATGCTCGGCAACCAAGAAATAAAAAATTTGGTCATTGCTTTTGGCGCCGGAGTCGGGGATTTATTTGACATAGCCAAACTCCGCTACCATCGCGTTATAATTATGACCGATGCTGACGTTGACGGAGCGCACATCCGCACCCTACTGCTCACTCTTTTCTACCGCTATTTCCCGGATATGATTCGCAACGGGCATTTGTACATTGCCCAACCGCCATTGTTCCAAGTTAAGGTGGGGAAAAATGCTAAATATGCCTTTTCAGACGACGAAAGAGATAAGGTGCTAAAAGAATTAATAGCACAGGTCAAAGCGAATAAAAAAACTAAGTCTGCAAAGGGTAAAGATGGGGAAGAAGCCGTTGAGGCTGAGGAAGTATCCACTGTGGAAGAAACCACGGGCGGGGCAATAGACGGGGTTAAATACGCCATTCAACGCTACAAAGGTTTGGGAGAAATGAACCCGGGACAACTCTGGGAAACCACCATGGATCCCACTGCGAGAGTTATGTTACAAGTCAATATTAAAGACGCGGAAAAAGTTTCGGAAATTTTTGAAATTTTAATGGGCGACGAAGTCGCCCCGCGCAAACGATTTATTACCACCCACGCCAAAGCGGTTAAAAATCTTGACATCTAAATATCTGTTGTATATACTTTAGATATTAATCCCGTTAGAAATTTTCGAATGTTCTAACTGGATAATAATTGAACAGGGGGCGCTATAAATAAACTTTGATTATTTAATCTAAATTAATTTCTAACGGGATGAAAACTATCATTACTATAAAAGCAGACAAGGAAGTTAAAAATACCGCCCAAAAGTTGGCCGGGGATTTAGGTTTGACGTTAAGCGCCGTAGTAAATGCGTCTTTGAGGCAGTTTATTAGGGACAGCGGCGTCAATTTTAGTAAAATTCCGAGGATGACTCCGGAACTGGAAAGAATTATCGGCAAAGCGGAAAAAGACCGCAAGGCTGGTAAAAATATTTCTCCAATCTTCGGCTCCGGTCAGACAATGATTGATTATTTAAACTCCTAAATGCGCGCTTATTACCATAAGGACTTTAAAAAGTCTTACAAAAAGCTTCCAAAAAAACTCCAAGCACAGGCGGACGAGAAAATATTGCTCTTTTTGGAGGATCCTTATAATCAGCTTTTAAATAACCACGCGCTTACAGGTAAATACATGGGCTACAGAAGCATTAAGATAAGCGGCGACTGGCGAGCCATATACCAGTTAGAAATATCAGATCTTGCTTATTTTGTTAAAATTGGCACTCACAGCAATCTTTACAAATGACCACGAGACGACGAAGTAGCTTCCAGAAAGCGTTTTATTACCACCCACGCCAAAGCGGTCAAAAACTTAGATATATAATCATTAGACTTGTTGCTTAATAATTTTTAGCCCAAAACACACTCTTTCACCAAAACCTTGCTAAAAATTTTTCCGCTTAACTTAGGTTAAACATCAAAATTTTTAGACTGCAGTTTTGGTTGAAATATCATATTTTGCATCAAAAAATTATTAAACAACAAATCTATTAACTATATTTAGATATGCAAAAAATATTTTTTTCTATTGGCTTGATATTTTTCTTGTCATCGTTTTATTTTTTATTTAAGAATTTTTCAATGTGGGCGTCTAATTCACTAAATTCAATATTTGGCCTCCCTATTTATTTAATTTTGTTGGTTGTTGGAATTATCCTCATATATTTAGGGGTCAGAAAAACTAATCCGGTTGACACAACCATCAAAAAAGATTAACATATACCCAGTCTAATATCATAAACCTTAAAATTTCCCCATGTCCAAAAAATATCTCATTACCACAGTCGGTTTGCAAAAACTCCAGGATGAACTAAAAGTATTAGTCACCGACAAAAGAAAAGAAGTCATTGAACGCATTAGCGAGGCCGCGGCTCACGGCGACTTGTCTGAGAATGCCGACTACGCCCAAGCTCGTGAAGAGCAGAGCTTTATTGAAGGACGTATTTCGGAAATTGAAGATATAATAAAAAATGCCGAAATAATTACCCAAAGCACCCACGGCACTACTGTTACCATCGGCTCCACCGTTACCGTTAAAGTTTCCGGCCAAGAAAGAAAATATTTAATTGTCGGTTCCAACGAGGCCAACCCTAAAGAAGGCAAAATATCAAATGAATCCCTGGTAGGAAAGTCCCTTCTCGGGAAAAAAGCCGGCAATAAGTTTATGGTTACCACCCCAGCCGGAGAAATTGAATACGAAATAGTTTCCATAGAATGAACACCATTAGACTTGTTGCTTAATAATTTTTTGATGCAAAATATGATATTTCTGACAAAACCGCAGTTAACAAATTTTGATGTTTAACCATAGTTAAGCGGAGAAATTTTTGACAAGGTTTTGGCGAAAGAGCATATTTTGGGCGAAAAATTATTAAACAACAAGTCTATTGATACTCAACCGCTCTTTTTGCTCAAAAGAGCGGTTTTTGTTATAATACGGCTACAGAAAAAATCAAAAATCACTACCGAAGCCTACAGAACCTCTTTACTAGATGCGTTGTAAATTTAGATTCTGTAGTTTTCTGTAGTCTCCGTACTAATTTTTAATTCTGTAGACCTATGTCAGAACGACTTGAAGACATCATTGCTATAAGGAAGCAAAAGTTAGAAACCATCAAACAAGCGGGGATAGATCCTTATCCTTCTATTTCTAGCCGTACCCACACCAACCAGCAAGCACTCGACGGTTATGATGAACTACAAACACAGGAGATAACCTTAGTCGGACGTATCCGCTCCTTCCGCGATATGGGCAAGTTAATTTTTTCCCACATTGAAGATGGCTCTGCAAAAATCCAAGTCTTATTTAAATCCGACAGCGTTGGCGCGGACAATTTTAAATTTCTTCTGAAAAATTTTGACATTGGCGACTTTATAGAAGTTTCCGGCACATTATTTAAAACCAAGACCGAAGAAAAAACATTGCAGGCTATAAGCTATAAGCTATTAGCTAAAAGTTTAAGGCCACTGCCTTCTGAGCACTATGGCCTGGAAGATGAGGAAATCAAACTACG